>ORMF012647583.1_pt1 | contig 12222 bp, 13 predicted proteins | sample 1779871 | NCBI WGS metagenome assembly ORMF01 (sample SAMEA104232316, study PRJEB22302) | groundwater metagenome | biome: forest; feature: aquifer; material: groundwater | place: USA | collected 2011-08-07 | depth 5.4 m | reverse complement strand
CGCTAATTCATACTCCCCCATGGAGATAATGCATGAAGCCTCAAAGCATTAAAAACCAGCCGCAGCCTCTTTCTTCCCAAGAAGATCTTCTTCCGCCCTTTTTGCGCACGTTGTGGCTGATCGCCGTGGCCGCGATCATGATCATGATTGCATGGAATATTATCGCGCATGAAATGCTGAGCCACCGCATTACGGCCGGTCTTTCCGCCCAAGAAGTCCTGCAGTTTGAAAGCAAAATTTATGTGATCAGCCTGACCCTTACCGGCTGCCTGATGACTTTCATTATTTGGCCCGTGCTGATGCAGATCCGCGTGCGCGTGCTGAAATTGCAAAAATTCACTGCAGAGCTTGAGCGCCAAACGAGCGAATTGAAGGCCGTGCGTGAAGTCATGGTCACGGTCCTTGAAGACACAAAGCGGGCCCGGGCCGAGGCCGAAGTCGCGCGCCAGGCCGTTTTTCAGCTGGCCGCGATTGTGGAATCATCGTCCGATGCCATCATCGGCAAAAAACTCGACGGCACGATCACCAGCTGGAACCACTCGGCCGAAAAACTCTACGGCTACACCGAAAAAGAAGCAATCGGCCAAAATATATCGATGCTGTTTCCGAAAGACCTTAAAAAGGAACTCCCTCACATCCTGAAAAAAGTCATGCAGGGCGAGACCGTCCATCATTATGAGACCGTGCGCGTGCACAAAAACGGTACGCCTCTGAATGTTTCGATCAGCATCTCCCCCATCCGCGATGACAAGGGTTTTTTGATCGGCGCGGCCGCCATCAGCCGCGATATCACGCAGCAAAAGCGCGAGCAGGAAAAATTCAAGGCCGCGGTCGAATCCGCGCCCAACGGCATGCTGATGGTCAACTCGCAGGACAAAATCGTCCTGACCAATTCCTGCGCCGAAAAGCTGTTCGGCTACCAGCCCGGGCAAATGGCCGGGCGCCATTTTTTCGACTTGCTGCCGCTTAAACTGCACACCCTCTTTGCGAAGGGTTCTTTGATTCTGAGCCTGCGTCAAAATTTTTCGGGCACGGCCCGCGAAATCACCGGTCTGCGCGCCGACGGAACGGAGGTGCCGCTGGAAATTAGTTTCAGCACGCTGGTTAATGAGGAGGGCGAGGCCGCGATGATTTCCTTAGTGGACATCACCGACCGCAAAAAATCGGCCCAAGCCATGACCCGGCTGATGCAGGAATTGGCGGAATCCAACCAGGCGCTGAAAAACTATACGGACGAGCTTCAGCATGCTTACGGCAAGGTCAAGGAGCTGGATGATTTAAAATCGCATTTTATCGTTATGGCCGCGCATGAATTGCGCACGCCGATCGCTTCTATTAAGGGCTATATCAGCCTGCTGCTGGAAGGCAAGACCGGGGCTGTCAATCCTATGCAGAAAGAATTCCTGACGCATGTCTTTCAAGCCACCGAACGGCTGCGGCGCCTGCTCTCCGACCTGCTCAATCTTTCCAAAATTGAATCCGGTCAAATCCAGTTCCGCAAGGATCCGGTGAATTTAGGCGCCCTGCTGCACGAAATCATTCAGACATTTAAAGCCCAGGCGGACAACAAAGAAATCCAGCTCGAGCTGCAAATGACCGCGGACCCGGGACAAATGATCGGCGATGAAAACCGGCTGGCAGAAGTCATGAGCAACCTGGTCAGCAACGCTTTGAAATATACGCCGCGGAAGGGACACGTGGAAGTCTCGGCCCGGCGCGACAACGGCCAGATCGAGATTGAGGTCAAAGACACCGGCATGGGCATTCCGAGCGATAAAAAAGCGCATGTCTTTGAGCCCTTTTTCCGGGTGCACACGTCAGGCTCGGAAGGCGAAGAAAGCGTCGGGCTGGGCCTTGCGCTGGTCAAAGAAATTGTCGAACGCCACCACGGTACGATTCGCGTTGAAAGCCAAGTCAATAAAGGCTCCTCCTTTACGGTCCTGCTGCCGGCAAATCAAGCTGCAAAATAATTAGAATCGTTCTAAGTCATTACATGCGATAATATTACGTTTCGACCGGCATTTTAAAAAGCCGTTCTACCGCCGGGCCGGGACGCGGCCGGACAAGTATAATTTAAACAGAGGAAAAATCATGAGCGGCTCTAAACCGAAGCCCCGCCGGGAAGTTCAGCCGGCGAAGAAGAGCGAGACACGCCAACGCGTCTTGATCGTGGATGACGACTGGTCGATGCGCCAGCTCCTCAAAAGCGTCTTTGAGCTTTCGGGCTTTGAGGTCCAATTGGCCAAAGATGAGGCGGAATTCCGCGACCAAGCCCTCAGCAATCCGGCCGACGCCATTATCCTCGACATTATGCTGGCGGACCGGAACGGCGTGGAAATCTACAACCGCCTGATCGAAGAAGGCCTGGACCGCGCAATCCCCGTGGTATTCCTGTCGGCCCTGGCCGAGGACCGGCCGCCGACTTTTCCGCAGAAAGACCGGCGTTATTCTCTTGTCGGCAAGCCTTTTGACCCCCAAAAGCTGGTCGACTCCATCCGCGAAGTCCTCTCGCTTTAGCTCTATGATTTCAACCAAAATAAGCCGCAAGCCTGTTCTGGCCTTTGCCGCCTTAACAGCGGTCATTGCTTTTCTGCTTTTTAAATACGTTGAACTCAAGCCGCAGGTCGACGAGCATTTTTTCTTTTCCTCCGATGATCCGCATTTTCAGGACGAAAAAAAGATTTCCACGATGTTTCCCCAAGTGCCGCAAATCGTGGTGGCTGCGCGCGGCAATATCCGCACGCCCGAATACGGCAAAAGCATCGAAGACCTCACCCTCGACGTCGAAAAGTTGTCGGATGTGTTCGGCGTTCAGTCGCTGACCCGCGGGCCTGACGGTGTGCAGGACGCGATTGAAAGCCCGCTTTGGAAAAGGACGCTGGTCTCGGAGGATGCGAAGGCCAGTTTTCTTTTTGCATTTTTAAGGAAAAATCCGGACTCGGAATTTATCCTTAATCTTGAGGCCCTGCGCGAAAAATATAGCCGGCCTGCTTTTGAAGTCATGATTTCCGGCGCGCCCTATATCGTGGAACTGATCCGCCGCAGCCTCTTCCGCGATCTCAAAATTTTCAGCGCCGCCGCTTTTGCCATCTTTTCGATCGCCCTTTTGATTATTTTCCGCTCGCTTTGGATCGTCGCCGGGGTCACAGTGGCCTGCTTCAACGCAAGCGCGCTGACCCTCTTGATTGCGAAGATCGTGCATCTTCAAACGGGGTTCCTCACCGCCAACCTGCCCACGATTGTGTTCGTACTGACCCTTTCTCACATCGCCTTTCTCACCGCGGAATGGAAACAGCTGATGATCGAGGCCGGCGATTACCGGCCGGGCCTGGCCTGGGTCGCGGCGCGCAACACTTTTAGCGCGGCCTTGTGGAGCACCTTCACCGCCCTGCTTGGATTTTTGACTTTGCTGTTTGTGCAGGCGCAATCGCTGCGCCAGCTCGGGCTCTCCGGTTCTTTGGGCACCCTGGTTGCTTTAGTGGCGGCTTATATTTTTTATCCGTGGTTTCTGGAGCATCAAAAAAAGAACCCCAGTTTTTTGGAGGCCGAGCGCGCCAAAAAAACCCGCGTCGCGGATTTTATCGACCGACGGCCGCGCTGGGTCCTGCTCGCGCTTTTGGCGCTGACTATTTTCAGCTGTTTTGCGCTGCCTCAGCTTGATACCGATCCCAGTTTGTTCGCTTATTTCAAAAAAAATTCCGAGATCCGCAACGGTCTTGAATACATTGACCGGCACGGCGGCAGCAATCCGCTCAGCATCGTCATCGAAGATCCTGAAAACACCAAACTAAACGACAGCGATGCTTACAGCAAAATGTGGCGCCTGCATTTGGCCTTGGAAAAAGACCCGGCCGTGGGCCATGTGGTGTCACTCCCGATTCTGCTGGCGGAGGCCAAACGTTCCTTTATCGCCAATCTGATGAAGCTCGAATGGCTTTTGGATGCCATGGACAGCCCGCGCTTCGGGGAAGTCGCCAAATATTTTGTGACGGAAGACCGCCATCATTCGCTTTACATCCTGCGCATGAAGGAGCAAGACCAGGCCGAACCGCGCATGAATGTGGTGAACCGGTTAAAAGAAGTCGTCCGCAAACAGGGTTATATTCCGATTCATGTGGGCGGGGTCTTTATGCTGCAGGGACGGCTATCGGAACTGGTGGCGTCCAGCCTGATTTCCGGCTCGGCCTTCCTGAACCTGGTCATTCTGGGCATGACCTGGATTTTGTCGCGTTCGTGGCGGGCGTCTTTTGCGATGCTGGCAAGTTTATATTTCGTGCCGATTACGATGCTGGGGATCCTGGCCTTTATGAAAATCCCGCTCGACGTGATTGCCGCGCCCGCCGCCAATGTGGCCATCGGCATGGGCGTGGATTCGATGATCCATTTAATGATTCACGCGCGCCGAACGGGCAAAGGACTCGACGATCCTGCGGCCTGGAAGAGGGCCAATAAAGAAATTTTAGAGCCGATCCTGTGGTCAACACTGATGGTGGCTTCGGGTTTCAGCATATTCATGCTGTCGGATTTCCCGCCGACCCAGCGCTTCGGATTTTCCGTGGTGCTCGGCACGCTGCTGTCGCCGCTCGCCACGCTTTTTATCCTGCCCTGGCTTGCGACCTTCCACTTCCCGAAACTAATTAAAAAATAATTGTCATTTCGAGCGAAGCGAGAAATCTCCGGAGATCTCTCGGCTTCGCCTCGAGATGACCAACAGGACCAATCAAACTTTCCTGTTGGTCAATTATCCACGGTGAAGTGGATCACGATTTCGTGATCGCCGGTCGCGTCGGTGTAAACCATCGAAAGCGTGTAATTCCCGTCCGCAAGTGTGCGCGTGTCAAATCCCGCCGTGCCGTCTCCGTTCACGCCGCCCCAAATGTACGGCGATTGATACACCTTCCCTGATTTCGCGCCGTCCAAATAGTAAGCCACTTTCTTCACGCCCGGCACCTTGTCCGGATTCGGCCGGATGTTCACGATGCCGGAAACCGTCTGGCCTTCCTCCACGCCGAGAAATTTCGAATCCCCGGCCGGCGGCTGATTCGCGGCACCGAAAACAATGTATTCACGGTCCGTGACCGCATAAAGTTTGGTCCCGTCCGAATCCAGACGCCGCGCGCCGGGAATCGTCCCTGAATCGACAAGCGTGGGATTGAGCGGATCCGTGACATCGAAAATTTCAACTAATCCCGTCGAATCCAGGACGGCCAGATGGTTTCCAATCATCAGATTGAAAATCGGATCATTGCCCTGCGGATCAATCGTCTTCACGACCGGGATGATGCCGTTTCCGGTTTGACTGGTATCGGCGCCATTGATGTCGTAGACGGCCGTGGTCCCGTTCTTGAGCGAAACAAATAAATAATTATCTTTGGGGCTAAAGAACGCAACGGGCGCCGCTGTCTGCGTCGTCGTGACATCATTGTGGTTGAGGGTAATGAAGGATAATCCGGCGCTCGTGCTTACATACCGGCTCTGATGAAAATGCACAAAATCCGGCGCGATAAAAATATCGCTAAAATTGGTCGTGAACGCGCCGGACCCGCTCGCCGGGCACGCCACCTCTAAATTTTCGCCCGATGAAGGATAAAAGGTCACCATGCTGGTTCCTCTAAAAGCCAAACGCGATCCGTCACGTGTGCTGGATTTGAATTCAAAGACCGGATTGGCGGGGGTCGTTGTATTCGCAAACCAGAGCCGGCCGCGGTAAGCGTCATTCACAAACTGCCCGCGCTCAAGAACGAACACGCCGGTGCCGTCCGGCTTGGCCAAAATATCGAGGATCGGGCTGTCGGGATTAAAATTCACGGCCGAAAGCAGCTGATTGTTTGCGGTATTCACGGTGTAAAGAGCTCCGCGGTTAGCGACAAACGAAAGATTGCCGGCCTGATCCACATCCACAAAGGAAGTGCCGGACGGAAAAGTAAGTCCACCCAATGTCCGGCCGGAAGCTGTCACGGGCGTTGCCGCGGGCAGCGGATCGGGCTGCGTATTATCGACCACGAAAACCACCGCATCAACCACGCTGCCGGCGCTGGTGCTTAAGGCCATGGTCAGGGAGTAAACTCCGTCCGGGACCGTGCGCGTATCAAAACCCTGCGTACCATTCCCGGAAGCGCCGCCAAAAAAATAGGGGTTCTGATTCACGGTTACGGGATTCTGACCTTCAAGAGTCCAGGTAGCGCTCGTGGCGCCGTACTTAGTGTTCGGAGAAATTTTGACAATACCGCTGACGTGGTCGTTGTCATTAATTCCCCAGATCGTGTCATTCGGATCGCCCGTGGGGTCGGGATCGGGCGGCGTAGCGGTGTTATTGACTGTAAACGTCACGATGATTTCGTGGTCGCCGGTGCCGTCCGTATAAACCATGCTGAGCGTGTAATCCCCATCCGCGATTGTGCGCGTATCAAACCCCTGCGTGCCGTCGCCGTTCACCCCGCCCCACATAAACGGCGATTGATAAACCTTGCCGGATTTGTTGCCGTCCAAGTACCACGCGACTTTTTTAATCGGGGGCAGTATCTGCAGGTCCGGCCGGATTTCGACGACGCCCGAAACCGTGCCGCCATTTTCCACGCCCAAAACCCGCGGTTCCGCGGGCGCGGCCGCGCTCAAGGGCGAGGCCATCATAAAATCCTGCGGAATGGCCTCCGCCTGCGGCTGCGCGCTTGTCTCTCCCGGACTCAGCGCGGGCTGGACCGCCGTCGTATTTTGCAATTCCACGGGGACCGCAAAAACGGGCTGAGAAATTGAAAGAGTGATTAGCAGGAGGGCCGCGGGAATTTTTTGAATTTTCATATTTTTTCCTTTTCTGGGAATTGACGGCATTTTTGCCTGGAGGCATTGTGCCGCGTTTTAAAGGAAGAAAAAATCAGGCGTTGATCGCTAAACGGGTAGTGGCGGTGAGGATTGGCTTGTCATCCTTTCACGGCATAAGCTCGCGCAGGCATAGCATTAGCTATCACTTTCGGTCATTCCCCGGGGTAAACCTTGTAACCCCACGAGCCGCAAGGTTCACTTTACTCAGACATGATTACTTCACGCATCAGCCTATTCGTTTTATTGATCAGCGCCGTTTTACAGCCGCTTTCATTCGCTGATTCCAGCACTTCGGGGCGCGCCCCGGCGCCAGCACCGTCCATTTCAGACGAGATGCCCACATCGGGTTCATCCAGTCTTCCGGCTTCCGGAAAGGACGGTGCCGGCTCTTTGCCCTCATCCGATATCGATGCGCAAGTCCCTCTGGCCGCCAAAGAGGCGGCGGACGAATACCTCCTGCTGCTGAATAAAGCCCTGGTCCGCCTGCGCGAAATCCACGCGGGCTATAATTCCGGCGAGTTCACGGCCTATGAATTCAGCCGCGAAGTCCATGAGATCGTCTCGGGCTTGTTCCCGAAATTGGCGCAGGCCAAAGAAAATCTGATCGACCGGTCGCGCGATCTTTACTCGCGCCTGCCCGAGGATGAATATTGGCAGATGATTGACCGCATTACGGGCCACGAGCTGGAAACGGTGCACCAGCAGTTGTCCGCGGCCATCAGCGCCCTGCCAAAACCCGCCGTTTTTTAATTACCCATTTCTGCCGGGCCTGATATATAATGCCCGCGGTTTGCCGAATAATTCCCCCGGCCTAATCAAATCCCACTGAACAGCGGAGAGCTGTTTTTCAAAAAGGAGCAACATGAGCGAACATCAAAAAGAACGCGCGTCTGACAATGCGGGCAACACAATGGGCGGCGGCGAAACAGATTTAGTAGGAATGGTTAAAAAAATTCAGCAGCACTTGGTCTATCTGGAAAAGAAGATCGATTTGCTGGTGGGTCAATCAGGCGGCGGCAGCTCCCAGGGAGGCGGCCGGCCTTTCAATAAATTTAAACGCCCCGGCGGAGGATTTCCGCGGCGCGAACGCTCCTTTGACGGACCCCCCCGTCATTCCGGCGGCGACCGCGGTGACAATCGCGGCCCGCGGCCCGAACGCCCGCCTGTTGAAGGCAATTTTCAGCCAAGCAGCGGCGGCTACCAAGGCGGTCAGGGCGGTGGCGGTGGCGGTGGCGGCGGTTTCAAAAAGAAGCGCTTCGGCGGACGTTAACACTAATTAACATAGCTTGTCATCCCCGGCTTGACCGGGGACCCAGAGCTCTAGGTTCCCGCTTTCGCGGGAATGACATGTGCTTCCTTAGCACATGTACTTTCCCGTGCTGGTTTAACGAAAACCAGCCGGGAATGACAATTTCTCTAATTTAAAAGGACGGGCATACGTGCCCGTCCTTTTTTTGCTACAATAGCCCATGATTTACATCCTCGACGCTTATAACGTCATTCATAAAATGCGCCGGCTCCAATCCGCGCTCGACATCGACCTGCGCGCTTCACGCGATGCCCTGGCCGCGCTGTGCGGTTCGCTGGCCGCGGCGCGCGGCGATATTACGCGCTTTATCCTCGTCTTCGACGGCCGTTCCGAATACCGCATGCAGACCCAGTCCGTGCCGCCCAAAATCCAGGTGATTTTTTCCGAAACCGGCGAAGATGCCGACGACCGCATTATCGAAGTGCTGGAATCCCTGCCCGACCGCCCGGCCAAATGCGTGGTCTCCGATGATAATTCCGTGCGCAACACGGCCCGGTCGCACAAGGCGGCTTCAATGTCGGTCGCGGAATTCGAAAATTTGTGGGGCACGGCCGCGCGCAAGTCCGGCGCTCCGGCCCAATCCGCCGGCGGCAAATTGTCGCCGAAAGACGCGGACGATATCACCCGCGAATATAAAAAAACGCTCGGTCTCTGATGCGCCGCCTGTTTGCTGTTTGTCTCTTGCTATTGTTTTCCCCATCCGCTTTTGCCGCGCCGGCCAACTACCGTTACGATCAAGAGGAAAGTAATGTCAAATTTTCAGTCCGGCACATGGGCGTGGTCACGATGGCGGGCTATTTCACGCGATTTTCCGGCGCCTTCACCTGCGACCCGGAAGATTTCAGCACGGGGCGGGTGGATATTGACATTCAAACTGCGAGCGTGGAAACAGGCAGAAACTGGAGCGCCAAAAAGCTGGTTTCGGAAGAATTCTTCTGGGCGGAAAAATATCCGCGGATTTTATTCGAGAGCCGCAGTTTCGAGAACGTTCAAGGCAGGCAATTCGATATTTACGGCGATCTGACGATCCGCGGCATTACGAAACAGGTCGTTTTTAAAACCGCGATCCTGCCATCCTTCAAGGACGCGGACGGCAAGATCTGGACGCACTTCAAATCCGAGGCGTTAATCCGGCGGGCGGACTTCAAATTGGGGACAGGCGGGTTTTTCGACCCCCTGCTGCGGGCCATGGATGAAACTCTGGCCATTACGCTGGACGTCAAAGGCGAACCGGCCTGATTAAGGCTTACTCTTCGTCCGTTTCTTCTTCCTCGTCTTCTTCAATTTCTGCGGGCTCAAGGTCGACTTCCTCGCCGCAGGCGCTGCAGATACCGTCGCTTTCCAGCAAATCCTCATCCATCTTTTCTTCGCAATGCGGGCAACGTTTCATGACTGTCTCCGGTTATGGACGGCCGTTATTTTCACGGAAAAGTTTGAGCGTCAGCGATAGACCGCTGCCCCAGGGCCAGATCAGCGCGACCACGGAGCCTTCGCCAATGCGGCGGTAAAAGAGCGTTTGATTTTCTCGCACACCGCCGTAGGGCTTGGCACAGCGCTGGGCCTCGTTCGAGGGCGACTTACCTACCGGCTTGAGGGGCTCGCCGAAATAATCCTGCAGCATGGACAGCAGCGAGGGCATTTCAGTGGAAGCCACCACAATCTCGAAGTAATCAGCCGCCTGGCTGCGCATTTCCTCGCGCTTCAGGGTCTTCAGCTGTTCCAGCAATTCCGGAAATTCCATTGGGCCGCCTAGGTTGAATGTCCCGGGATTGTAACAGCCCGCGCCGCGATTTTAAAGAGTATAATGCTCCGGCCGCATCAACCGGCCAGGGGGATAAAAAATGAAGGAATTTTTCGTGGGTTTACTGGTGATCATTCTCATCAGCCTGTTCTCGCTCTTCGCTATTCTGCTGTTCCCGCTGTTTATCGTGCTGGGCCTTTTCCTGAAACTGATCGTGGGTATCCTTTTCATGCTCTTCACTATCTGGGTCATCGGCAAAGCCACCCTGATGATGATCGAGTACATGCGTAAAAACGACCACCCAGACAAATACGTCTAGCCTTTAAAGACAAAAAGCCGGAGGAAAAATCCTCCGGCTTTTTTATGTCCTTGAGCTTACGATTGCTGAACGATATCGGACGCGCCCTGCTCGTCTTGGACGGGCTGGGACGGATTAGATTTATTTAAGCGCTTGTTGCGCTTTTCTTCCTGCTTTTTCTTGCGTGCTTCTTCTTTGCGCCGCTTGTTTCCGCCGTAATTAACTCTCAATGGGGTTCCTCCTTAATGGGTTAACGCTATTCAGGGATCCAGGTAAACGCGGTCCTGCGCTGTTCCCCGCGCGCCGAACGCAGCCGGACGTCAAACTTCTTGCGTATCCAGCGTTTAAAATAATTCCGCGGGCCCGGAATCAAGAGCAGGATCCCCGCGATGTCCGATAAAAGACCGGGTGTGATCAGGAAAATGCCGGCCACAAATAGCAGCAGCGCGTCGATCAGCTTGTCGGCGGGCAGACGGCCCGCGTTCAATTCTTCCTGGATCGCAAACCAGGTGCGGTAGCCCTCGAGTTTGGCCAGGGCCGCGCCCACAATGCCCGTGCCGATGACCATAAGAACAGTGGGCCAGAAACCCACTGAATCCCCCAGTTTGATCAGGATCAGGATTTCCACCATCGGCCACGTGATAAACAGAACCACGAGTTTTACAAACATGGTGCCAAGGTACCACATTTTTGGGAACCATGCTACCCTATCCGCATGAACGAGAAATTTACCTTTGAAATCCATGCCCCGCGCGTGCCGCACGAGAAAATCATCCTGGTCAAAGGCGACTGCGAGCTGCGCAATCACGTCGTGCTGAAACTGTTGGCCTATATGCTCTACTTCGAACCCGCGCTCAAAGTCGAGGTCAGCGCGGACATGCATTTCAAACCCGACCTGCTCGTTCCCGGCGAGCACGTGCCCAAGGTCTGGATCGACTGCGGCCAAGTCACCTTGCGCAAAGTCGAAAGCCTGGCCTCCAAGCTGCGCAATACCCGTGTCATCTTCGTCAAGGAAACCAAACGCGACCTGGAAACGTTCAAGAAATTGGTGGAAAAAAAGGCCGGTCCGGCGCCGCATTTTGAATATGTGGCCTTTGAGCCCGGCTTCGTGGCTTCACTGGCCGGCGCCATTGAGCGCACGAATGACATTACGCTTTACGAGGTCATGGAGAATGTGATTGGGATCGCGCTGAAGGACCAGATTTTCGAAAGCAATCTGTACCGCTGAAAAAATCGTTCGCGTAGCGGATGTCAAAATCCGCACGCGTGGTATTCGACGCATTAGCGTCGAATGCCAGATTTTTGAAAGCAATTTGTACCGGTGAGACTACTCAACGGTCAAGAAGGCTGTGGCAAACCAGCCTTTTGAATCGGTCCAAATCAGCTGCGGCGCAAACCCCGCGGACTTGGCCATATTCGCGAAACTTTGGCGGCTGTACTTGCAGGATAATTCCGTCAGAATACTTTCGTGCGGCCAAAAAGTGATTTTAAGCTCTTCCAAGGTCATGACCTGAAAACGGCTGCTGACCAGGTGCATCTCAACGCGCTGCAGGTCTGAATCGTAAAAGGCACGGTGATAAAACCCGTCCAAGTCCACCTCCGCGCCCAGTTCATGGCGTAAGCGCTCGAGCAAATTCAGATTAAACGCCGCGGTCACCCCCTGCTTGTCATTGTAAGCCGCGTGCAGCACCGCGCTGTCCTTAATCAAATCAAACCCAATCAGCATCGCGTCCCCCGGCAGGCACAAATTGCGGATTTGGCGCAAAAAAGCCAGCGCCTCGAGCTGCGTGAAATTGCCGATCGTGGATCCGGGAAAAAAGAAGACCCGGCGCCGGCTTTCGCGCGCCTGCGGCGGCAGCATTGTCACCTGGCTGTAATCCGCGCACAGGGGCAGGATATTCAGCTGCGGGAATTCGCGTTCTAAAGCGGCGGAGGACTGCGTCAAAGGCACCCACGAAATATCGATGGGCACATACAGCGCCGGATTCTCCAGCGTCGCCAAAAGGATGCGGGCCTCCCGGCTGGTCCCGCTGCCGAGCTCGATCAGCGCGCATT
>ORMF011212903.1_pt1 | contig 12225 bp, 12 predicted proteins | sample 1779871 | NCBI WGS metagenome assembly ORMF01 (sample SAMEA104232316, study PRJEB22302) | groundwater metagenome | biome: forest; feature: aquifer; material: groundwater | place: USA | collected 2011-08-07 | depth 5.4 m | reverse complement strand
GCGGCTCGTCCTTGGGGACCGCCCGGGCGGGCGCCCCGCGCTGGCGCTGCCCGCCCGACAGCCGCAGCCCACTGTCGCCGATCACGGTATCGTAGCCCGACGGCTGGGCGACGATGAACTCGTGCGCGGCCGCTGCCCTGGCCGCGGCAACGATCTCCTCGTCGCCGGCGCCGAGGCGGCCCAGCGCGATGTTGGCGCGGATCGTATCGTCGAACAGGGTGAGCTCCTGGCTGACGATGGCGATCGACTTCCTCAGGCTCGCGAGCGTCACCGCGCGCAGGTCCTGGCCGTCGATGAGGATGCGGCCGGCGTCCACGTCGAACAGCCGGGCCACCAGGTTGATCACCGTCGACTTGCCGGCGCCGGAGCGGCCGACGAGGGCCACGGTCTTGCCGCCAGGCACGGTGAGCGAGACGTCCTTCACGGCCTCCTTGCCGGCCGCCGTGGCGTAGGCAAAGGCGACCTTGTCGAAGACGATGGCGCCCTGCTCGATCCTCAGGGGGCGCGCATCCGGCCGGTCCACCACGCTCGGCTTCTCGTCGAGCACCTCATAGATGCGCTCGGCGGCGGCCAGGCCCTCGAGCGTCGCCGTGGTCACGGTGCCCAGAGACTTGATCGGCTGCGCCGCCAGCAGCAGTGCGGTCACGAACCCCATGAAGTCGCCGATCGTGCTGACCCCGTTGGCGATGCGCCAGTAAGCGAAGGCGACGACGCCGGCGATGGCGACCCCGGCCAGCGCCTCGAGCGCGGGCCCGGTGCGGCCGCGCGCCCGGATCGCCTTCATGCGCAGCTGGTAGATCTGCTCGAAGCTGCGGTTGAGGCGCTCGATGGCATAGCCCTCGAGGCCGAACGCCTTGATCAGACGGGCGCCGGCCAGCTTCTCGGTCAGCCGCGACGTCATATCGCCGAGCTCGCTCTGGGTGCGCCGCGCAACCGAGCGCAGCCGCCGGCCGACACTGCCGACCGGCAGCGCCGCCAGCGGATAGATGGCGAACACGACGAGGGTGAGCATCCAGTCGAGATAGAGCATGGCGATCAGCACGGCGATGACCGACAGGCCGTCCTTGACGAACGCGATCATCGACACCTGGGCCGCCTGCTGGATGAACATCAGGTCATTGGTCAGCCGCGAGACCAGGTGGCCGGTGGTCTCGCGCGTGAGGCGGGCGAAGTCGGAGTTGATGAGGTGGGCGAAGGCCGCCTTCTGGATGTCGGTGGTCATGCGCATGACGATGCGCGCGGCCGTCACCTGGTGCAGGTAGAGAAAGAGGCTGCGCGCGGTCGTCACCACCACGATGGCGACCAGCACCCAGGGCAGGGCACGCCCGTCCCCGTGCATAAGCGAGTCGAAGGAATGCTTGATGATCAGCGGGTAGCCGCCGGTGGTGGCCGCCAGGCAGCTCGTGAACGCGAGTGCCAGCGCGATCTCGCGCCAGCGCGGCCAGATCCAGTCGGCGACAAACCGCCGCAGCATCCCCCGCGCGCGCTCATCCAGCGCCAGCGCGCCGAGCTTCTTGCGCGGCGATTTGCGGCGCTTGCGCAATGCTTTCCAGATGGACGCCAATGCTTCGATCCCTCCTCCCGCTTACCTATCAGGTCGGCCGCGGAGAAGCCACCGCATGCACCCCGAATCAACAGCGCGCGCCGATGGCCAAAGCTCACGAACGCGGCGGCAAGGTGGCGCTGGGGTCGAGCAGGCGGTGGATGTGGACGATGAAGTAGCGCATGTGCGCGTTGTCCACGGTCTGCTGCGCCACCGCCTTCCAGGCCTTGTAGGCCTCCGCGTAGCTCGGATAGATGCCAACCATGTCGATGGCGCCGAGGTTGGCGAATTCCAGATCGGCGAGCGACTTGAGCTCGCCGCCGAACACCAGGTGGAGCAGCTGCTTGGGCGGCCGGCTGGCCGCTTCGGTTGCGGTCATGATCGATGTCTCCTGGGTGTCACCAGGCGGCGGCGTACGGCGGCGCCACACTGCCAAACACCTGATTTACCCTTCCCCTTAAGCGGATCGGAAGCCTTTTGTGGCAAATTTGCGTTCGTAAGGCCGCGACCTAGAACGGCTGCTCAGGAGTTAACAGAGAATAAGAACACTGGACGTTTCAACGTCTGAGGGTGCCTGGACACGTTCCAGGCACCCTGTTTGTTTTTGGCGTGGGCGGGTTGTTCTGTGCTCGTCAACGCGCGTCGAACACTGCGACGAGCGCCATGTCGGCGGCGAGCCCGAGGAACAACGCCCAGCCGACCAGACGATTGGACTTGAAGCGGACGAGGCAATTGGCTGGGTCGGCGATGTTGAGCGTCGCCACCTGCCAGGCGAGCTGCACCGCCGCGAGCGCAAGGGCGAGGAAAAATACGATCCGTGCCCCGGCCATCGCCCCGGCAACGGCCCACAGCAGCACGGCGCCGGCATAGAAGGCGATGAGCCAGCGGGGCGTCGCCTCGCCGAACCTGAGCGCGGTCGATTTCAGCCCGACGATCAGGTCGTCCTCCTTGTCCTGGTGGGCGTAGATGGTGTCGTAGCCGATGGTCCACAGCACGCAGCCCGCATAGAGCACGACGGCGCCGAGCGACAGGGAGCCGGTGACGGCCGCCCAGCCGACCAGCGCTCCCCACTTGAACGTCAGGCCGAGCACGAGCTGCGGCCAGTATGTCAGCCGCTTCATGAACGGGTAGATGGCAATCAGCACGAGGGAGGCGGCGCCCAGCACAACCGTGAACAGGTTGAACTGCAGGAGGATGACGAATCCCGCCAGGCACAGGATGACGAGAAACATCCGCGCCTCAGCCACGCTGATCTGGCCGGACGGGATGGGCCGCGCCGCCGTGCGGGCGACGCTGGCGTCGTAGTCCTTGTCGACGATGTCGTTATAGACGCAGCCCGCCCCGCGCATCACGAAGGCGCCCACGAAAAACAGCGCCACATACCACGGGTTGGGATAGGGCCGGCCAACCGACAGCTCGGCCAGCGATTGCCCCCACCAGCACGGGAACAGCAGCAGCCACGCCCCGATCGGGCGATCGAAGCGCACGAGCCGCAGATAGGGCAGCCACGCCGCGGGCGCCAGCCGGTCGACCCAATTGCCGGGCGGGGCATCGGGCACGGTGCCCGCGCGAGTGGAGGGGCGTGATGTGGCGGTCATGGCGTTCTTGCCGCGAGAGCTGCCGTCGGCCAGCAGGCTAAACCCACAGGCGTGCTCCGCAAAAGCCAAATGGGCGTGAATTGTAAGTGAACAGAGGCGTCAGCGCCCGAGCAACCCGGGCAATTCCGTGAGCGAAGCAATGGTGTGGTGCGGCGCACCGCCCGCGGCGACTGCGGCGCCGGCGTGGATGCGGGCCGCCTCGGGCCGATGCACCATGATGCTGGTCCAGCCCCGCGCGTTGGGCACGACGAAGTCCTTGGCCGGATTGTCGCCAACGTAAACGAACTTGTGGCCCTCCCCGCCCAGCGCCTGCTCGACCATCTCGTAGCTCTGGGGGTGCGGCTTGGAGAAGGCGCGGCCGCCCAGCGCGTCCGTGTAGACGATCTCCCGAAAGCACGGCGCAATGCCGAGCGCCGCTACCTTCTTCGTCTGCACATGGTGCGTGCCGTCGGTGATCAGCCCGAGCTTCGCCCGGGACGCGAAATGCCCGAGCGCCCAGCCCGCATCCTCGAACAGCGCCAGCTCCGGCTCGTGGTTGCGATAGGCCTCGAGCAGGCCCGCCAGATGCTCCGGCCGGTGGTCCGGCAGGCGCTCGGTAAGCGCCATGCGAAACAGCACACCCAGGTGCCCCTGATCGAGCAGCCGCGTCATGTCCGCGCCGAGGCCTGCAACGCCCAGCTCCGCCTCGGCCCAGCGCCCGGCTGCCGCGAAGCCCGAGAGGGCGAACTGGCGCTCGGGATAGAGCGTGTCGTCGAGATCGAAGATCAAGACGAGACTGGTCATGACGCGCCGCGCTGCAGATTGTGCAAATGCCACACGGCGAGCCCGAATACGGCGGCAGCGCCGGCCTGGTGCGCAAGTCCCAGGGCGAGCGGCACATGCGCGAGCAGGGTCCAGATGCCGAGGGCTGCCTGCGCCAGCACCGCAGCCGCGAGCGCCACGGTCGAGCCCCTGATGCGCGGGTCGCGCGTGCGACGCACCAGCCGCCACGCGTGCCAGCCAACGGCGGCGACGAGAGCATAGGCGACGACCCGGTGGTTGAACTGCACGGTGAGCGCGTTCTCGGTGAGGTTCAGATACCAAGGCTCGATCGCGCCCAGTCTGTCGGGGATGAGCCGGCTGTCCATCAACGGCCAGGTGTTGTAGCCGGCTCCCGCCTTGAGGCCCGCCACCAGCGCGCCGAGCAGGATCTGCAGGAAAACGAGCGCGACAATGAGGGCCCCCGAGCGGACCCCGGCATGCCGTGTCGTCGCAGACCGCTCCCGAGGCGCATCGAGCGAAAGCGCAATCCAGACGAGCGCGCCAAAAATCAGGATGGCGAGCCCCAGGTGCAATGCGAGCCGATACTGGCTCACGTCGATGCGGGTCGCGAGGCCCGAGCGCACCATGTACCAGCCGACCGCGCCTTGCAGGCCGCCCAAAGCGAATACCCCGATGAGCTTCGGGAGCAGGGTGCGCGGGAGGTGTCCGGCGGCGAAGAAGTAGAGGAAGGGCAGCAGGAAAGCCGCCCCGACAAGGCGGCCGAGGAGGCGGTGCGTCCACTCCCACCAGTAGATGAATTTGAAGGCTTCGAGGCTCATGCCCCGGTTGACGTGCTCGTATTGGGGGATCTGGCGGTATTTGGCAAACGCGTCCTGCCAGTCCGCGTCCGACAGAGGCGGCAGGGTGCCGACGATCGGCTGCCACTCCGTGATGGAGAGGCCCGAGCCCGTCAGCCGCGTCGCCCCGCCCACGCTCACCATCAGGAAGACGAGCGCGGCCACAGCGAACAGCCAGACCCGAATCGGCGAGGCGTACGGGGTGGTCCCGGGCCAGGTTGCAGGAGCGGTCTCAGAGTGTGCCATCGGCACTAAATTTAGGCTTTTTTGCTCGCCTTTGCATGTGGCACGGCGGCAGCCAGTCGAGTTGACACCCCGGCGGCTCGCGTAAGGATTTGATGTCTAGAAAAATAGCGGGGGCTGCGATGGAGACCAACAGTCGAAAAATCATCCAGAGCCTGCAGCGGGATGGCTGGCAAGTGGTGCGCATCAGCGGCGATCACCATATACTGCAGCATCCGGACTTCGGCCATTCGATCGTCGTGCCCCATCCGAAGAAGGATCTTCCGAAGGGACTGGTGCGGTGGATCTACAAGGACGCGAACTGGCGCTAAGAAAAGCGAATGATGAAGACCTATTTCGCCATCGTGCATGAAGACGAGGATAGCGCCGTCGGCGTGGTGTTCCCCGATCTTCCCGGCTGCTTCAGTGCGGGCGACACGTTCGATGCGGCGATCGCCAACGCCGGCAAGGCGCTCAGGCTCTATGCCGAGGCAGAACGGGCCGCTGGACGCACGCTGCCGAAGCCGAGAACCTTTGCCGACCTCTATGGCGATCGCGAGGTCCGCCAAGAAGCAAAAGGGGCGCCGTTCGTAGGCATTCAGCTCCAAGACACCCGGCGCGAGCGGGTCGCGGGCGAGCCTGCTCTGAAGGCCAAGTCTCCCTTGCGGAGCGGTCGAAGATTACCTGCCGGCAGGCGCCCCAAGCGCGCAGCGACCTGAGCACGCCTCCTGCAATCGGCGGAGGTTACGTCACCGGCAACGCGCCGCTCGCCCCTTGCTGCGCGAAGGCGAACGGCGCACCGCTCAGCAGCACCTTCACATAGCGCGGCTTCTGGCAATCGCTGCTGAGCGAGACGCGCGGCAGGGCAGTCGGCTCGAAGGCGTGCCTGGGATGGATGAGCCCCTTGCGCGTGGTCACGCCCGTGCGCAGGCCCAGCTCCTTGACGAGATCGAACTCGCGCCGGCCCGCGCTGGCCGCATCGCCGTAAGGGTAGCTGAAGTGCCGGCAGGGCTTGCCGGTCTCGCGCTCGATGCGGCGCACGCTTTCCGCGATCTCGGCCTGCGCCTCGGCCAGCGTCAGCCTGGCCAGCGCGTAGTGGCGCCGCGTGTGCGCGCCGATGGTGACGAGCGGATCGGCCGCCAGCTGCCGGATCTCCTCCCAGTTCATCATCAGCTCGGCGCACAACGCATCGGGATCGACGTCGATGCCCCTGCACAGCTCGCGCACGAAGGCGCGCGCGTCCGCCTCGTCGATGCTCCTGAGCCACCAGTAGATGGTGCGGAAGGCGGAGTTCTTCTCCGCCGGCGTGCTGCAGCGCAGCCGGCGCATCGAGCCGTCGATCTTGGCGGTCAGCGCGTTGACCTTGGCGATGACCATCTCCAGCGCCAGCCACCACAGGTCGCCGCGTCCGTCCGCATAGTCGGTCGGCACGTAGACGGCAAACGGCAGATCGTGGCGCTGAAACACCGGGTAGGCGTGCTCGAGATTGTCGCGATAGCCATCATCGAAGGTGAAGCAGGCGAAGGGGGTGCGGTACTCGCCCTCGATCAGGCGGAAATGCGCCTCGTCGAGCGAGACGATCTCGAACCCGCTGGCGCGCACCTGGCGGATCGCCTGCTCGAGGAATTGCGGCGTCACGCGCAGGACGCGGTTCGGCTCGAATTTGCTGGGCTTCTCGGGGCTGACATGGTGCAGCATGAAGATCGCGCCGATGCCGCGCGTGAGCGGCGCAATGATGCTGTCCGCGCCCGAGAAATGCATGGCGGACAGCACGGCCCGGCTCAGTCTTGTGCGCTGGCTCATGACGGCGTCGCTCAGGCCCCAATCCAGGCGTCCCGCTGAATTCAGATTAGCGCAGCGCGGAGGGTTAGCAAGCTCGCTCCGCTCTGCCGCGCGACCGGCTCATAGCGGATGACGTCGAGATCGGCAACGTTGAAGCCGAGGAAGTTGCCTGGCGCAGCAGCCCCCGCGGCATCGGCAATGACCACGCCGGCATCGATGCAGCCCTCGATTGTGGTGAAAAGATCACGCAACGCCTCGCGCGCGCCGATGATGACCACGTGCTCGTAGGCGTCGTCCAGTGCATCGAGCAGCATGTTGACGCGGTCCTTGTCCTTCGCGGCGGCCGCCCCTGCGGCGCTCGATCCCGCGGCGACGACGTGCGCCTCCGAGCCCGGCAGACGCTCGATCACGTCCTCGAACGTGGCGCGGCCGGAGAGTACGTCGGTGATGCCGAGCATGGGCGACACGCCCAGCTCCTGCGCCAGACCCACCCCGTCGAGGCTCCAGTCGAGCAGGATCACCTGGCGCCGCTGCCGCGCCAGCAGCCGAGCCAGCTCTATCGCCATCACGCCGCAGTAAGCCTCTGGCACGTAAGGATTTTCTTAAATCTTCCTGAGACGCGGCAGTAATGGGCGTTTTCTTGACCCCTGTGGCTCGAAGGGGACGCGAGGGAAACCGGCGATCAGCGCTATTGCGGGCGCTTTTTGAGCAAGTATTTCTGCATCCCCTCCAGCACCAGCTCGCCCTTCTGGTTGTGCAGGCTCGAGGCCAGCGTGAGCACGCCCGTCGTGCGCTGCGGTTTGAGCTCGCTGACCACGAGCCGGGGATAGAGCGTGTCGCCGGCATAGACGGGCTTCAGGAAGCGCGAGGACTGTTCGATGAAGCCCATCAGCGAGTCCTCGACCAGGAACGGGAACAGCCCGGCGCCGGCCGCGGTCTGGATCAGCACCTGGTAGCCGTGCGCCAGCATGTCGCGATGGCCGTGGCGGCGGCAAAACTCGCGGTCGTAGTGGATCGGATGGTTGTCGCCGGAGGCGGCCTGGAAGGCGAGAAACTGCGCCTCCGTCACCGTACGCGAGGGGATGTAGAAGGCCTCCCCGACGACGAAGTCCTCGAAGTAGCGGCTGGGCCCGAAGCGGTGGCCGGCTGGGTCGAAGGCCTCGGTCATGGACACATATCCTGGAGAGACGCGGACGCTCGCCAGGCGTTCTTACCGGGGCTTGTCTCCGATATCCAGCTGCCCGCAAACGCCGGAGCGGGCCGCGCGCCGCAATCGATGCGACAAGACAGCTCGCTGCAGATTGCGCGGGCGCCGTTAGCCGGCTGCCCGCTGGTCGTCCCGCACGAAGCCCAATAGCCGCCTGATCATGAATCCGACCAGTGCCAACAGCGTCGCTACCGGCACGACACTCATGCTGTTGAAGAATATCTTTTGCAGCGCCGCATTGCCGGCGTCCTGCCAACCGTCAAACAGCAGCGCGAGAACGAGGACGCCCAAGAAGGCGGCACTGCCTCCGTAGGCCATGCCCTTGAAGAGTTCCGAGGCGCCGAAACCCAGGACCAAGGGTGCGATGAACGCGATCGCGAAAACAGTGATCTCGAACAGCTCGTGCGGCATGGCCAACCCTCCCTCTTCAGAAGTCGATTGATGCTGCAGAGTGTACAGCAAAGGTGTGAAGGAACCTGCCAACTCGCAACCTCAAAAAGGAACTAAAGATCGCTCAATTTGCTTCGATGTCAGCGCTTGTCACGCCGCTTCGCCACATCGCCCGCCTGCAGGTGGCGGCCGGTGTCGAGCAGCTCGAGCATGTACTCGCGATAGCTCACGCCGGCGGCTTCGGCGCGCGCCACGCGCAATTTCAGGATCGACAGCGGTGGGTTCTTCCAGGCCTGCGCGTGGGCCTTGCGCCAGCGCCAGCGCACAAAGGCGTCGACGACCGGCTCCTCGAGCGGCGGGCCCTGGTTGTGGCCGATCCGCGCCGGTTCCGGCAGGCCCCAGCCGATGATCTCGGGCGGCGGCTTCAGATGCCTGAGCGCCGGATGCAGGCCTTTGCGCCGATTCCTGTCGTAGCGATCGCCCATCGGAAAGACCTCGGCGCTACTCGGCGGGAGCAGCCGCCAATCGCCGTTGGCGCGCCATAAGCCATACGGCGGCACCCACCACAAGACCCATCAGCGGCAGGGTAGCGAGATTGATGGCGGCCCAGCCGGCCTTCGCCTGCAGCAGGCCCGAGAGGGCGGCCGCCGACGCGGTGGCCGCATAGACCGTGAAATCGTGGCTGGCCTGCACCTTGGCCCGCTCGGCCGGGGCATAGGTCGTGGTCAGCAGGGTCGATCCGCCGACATAGGCGAAGTTCCAGCCGAGGCCCACCAACACGTTGGCGACGAGGAAATTGGCAAAGCCGATGCCGGCCAGGTTGACGATAGCGCAACCGAACTCGATCAGGCCGCCGGCGGCAATGATGGGCAGCACCCCGAAGCGCGCAATCAGGTGGCCGGTGAAGAACGAGGGCAGGAACATCGCAATGATGTGGGCCTGGATCACCGTGGCGCTGTCGCCGAAGCCGAAGCCGCAGGCGAGCATGGCAAGCGGGGTCGCCGACATGGTGAGCGTCATTACCGCGTAGCCGAACACGGAAGACGCCAGCGCCACGCGAAAGACTGGCTGGCGCACGATCTGCGGCAAGGGCCGGCCGCCGGCCGCGCGCTCGGCCGCGCTCAGCCTCGGGATTTGCAGGAGCTGCACCAGAATCAGCACGGCAACCGAGAAGACGGCCATGGCCAGATAGATGCCGGCGAAGGTCACAGGCGCCAGCAAATCGACGGTCCACTTGGCAGTCTGCGGCCCGAGGAAGCCGGCAAGAACGCCGCCCGCCATCACCAGAGATATCGCCTTGGCGCGCAAGCCGGGCGCGGTCGCATCCGCTGCAGCCAGCCGGAAATACCAGAAGAACGCGGCCTGCATGCCCTGGCCCACCATTGCGACACAGAGCAATGGGAAGCTGTGCTGGTAGAGCGCGACAAAGCCGACGAGACCTGCCGCGATGCCGAGAAGGGCGCCAAGGGAGAACCCGGCCCGCCGGCCGATGGCGGCCATCAGCAGCGAGGCCGGAACGGTGGTCCCCATGATACCCAGTTGCACGAGGAAGACCGGCACCGTCGCCAGCCACTTCTCATCCGGCCCGAGCAACTGATAGGCGGCAAGCGGCGTCGTCGCGATGCCCATGCCCTGCACCGACATGAACAGCGCCTGTGCCAGCGCCAGCACAGCCACGTTGCGGCGCCGAGGAGCGGCGGATGGGTCTGCTACGGGCGTCATAAGGGAGATTCGGGCGTTCAGATTGGGACCAGGCGGATCGCATTCGCTGCATAGCCGCCTTGAGCCGCCTAGGCAATCGACGCCAAGCCGAACTGTCAGCGGGCCAGAAGTGTGATTTCCGCATTGGTGCGGCGACCGTGACCGGGCTCGGGGAGGGGCCAAGCCCTCCGCCGCCATCACCTCGCGGGCGCGGGGCCGCCGACCGTCATTCCGACGGGGGGCGTCATGTCGCGGGCACAATGCTGCCCGCTCGACAAGATAGCCGTTCTCGTGCTTGCAACTAGCCGATGCGACGTTGGGGCGTCGGCGTGCAGTCGGTCCAGGATCAATCGCAGGAAAGGCGCGCCATGCTCGAGCCTCTCATTCCCCGCGCGAAGCTGTTCGGCAATCCGACGCGGGCGCAGGGCCAGATCTCGCCGGACGGGCGCTGGCTCTCCTGGCTCGCGCCCAGGGACGGCGTGCTCAACATCTGGCTGGCTCCGGCCGCCGACATCGCCGCGGCACGCCCCATCACCGATGACAGGAAGCGGGGCATCCGCTTTCACGGCTGGGCCTACACCAGCACGCACGTGCTTTACATGCAGGACGAGGGCGGCACCGAGGATTGGCACATCCACGCGGTCGAGGTCGGCAGTGGCGCGATGCGGGACCTGACGCCACTGTCGGGCGTGTCCGCGCGCATCCAGCAGATGAGTCTCGATGCGCCCAACGCGGTGGCAATCGCCCTCAACGACCGCGACAAGGCCTGGCACGACATCTATCGCGTCGACCTGCGCACCGGCGAGCGCGAGCTCATCTACGAAAACCGCCGGGAGCTCGCCCACATCATGCTGGACCGGCAGCTGCGCCCGCAGCTTGCTTTGAAGTCACGCGCCAAGGAGGGTGGCCAGATCGTCTATCGGGTGGTCGGAGCCGAGCTCGAGCAGCTCAGCGTGATCGAGCACGAGGACGATCTCACCACCCACCCGATCGGCTTCACGCGCGACGCGCAGACGCTCTACTGGCTCTCCTCGGTCGGCCGCGACAAGGCGGCACTCCTCGCCATGGATTGGCCGAGCGGCAGCGAGCGCGTTCTTGCCGAGCATCCCAAGGCCGACATCAGCCGCGTGCTCGCCAACCCTCGCAGCAACGTCGTCGAGGCGGTCGGCGCGCGGCACCTCGCGCTCGACTGGATCCCGCTCGATGAGCGCATCGCCGCCGACCTCAAGGTCCTGCATGGCGCCCTGCCGGGCGAGATCGATGTCGCCGACCGCACGCTGGACGACAGCCGCTGGATCGTCACCGCAAGCGCAGCGGAGTCCCCCGCCACCTACCACCTCTATGAGCGCGGCAGCGGCAAACTGACGGAGCTGTTCGCCACCCGGCCCGAGCTCGAGGCCTATCGGCTGGCGCCCATGCAGGGCGAGGTCATTCGTGCGCGCGATGGGCTGGAGCTCGTGTCCTACCTGACGCTGCCGGCGCGGGAGAGCCGGCGCCCCAAGGCACCCCTGCCGATGGTGCTGCTGGTGCACGGCGGCCCATGGTCGCGCAACGAGTACGGCTTCGATCCCCAACACCAATGGCTCGCCGACCGCGGCTGGGCCGTGCTGTCCGTCAACTTCCGCGGCTCGACCGGCTTCGGCAAGGCCTTCGTCAACGCCGGCGACCTCGAGTGGGGCCGCAAGATGCACGACGACCTCATCGACGCCGTCGACTGGGCCGTGAAACAGGGCATTGCGGATCGGAAACGCGTGGCCGTCATGGGCGGCTCTTACGGCGGCTACGCGACGTTGGCGGGCCTCGCCTTCACGCCGGCGGTGTTCTGCTGCGGTGTGGATATCGTCGGGCCCTCCAATCTGGAGACGCTGCTGGCAACCATCCCGCCCTATTGGGCAGCCTTCTTCGAGAATCTGGCCCGGCGCGTCGGCGATCCACGTACGGAAACGGGGCGCAAGCTGCTGCAGGAGCGCTCGCCGCTCCATGCCGCGGGCGCCATAGCGAAGCCGCTGCTGATCGGCCAGGGCGCCAACGACCCGCGCGTGAAGCAGGCCGAGGCCGACCAGATCATCGCCACCATGCGCGCCAAGGGCCTGCCCGTCACCTATGTGCTCTACCCCGAGGAGGGGCATGGTTTCGCCGAGCCCGCGAACCGCATATCCTTCTACGCCATCGCCGAGGCTTTTC
>ORMF010543285.1_pt1 | contig 12226 bp, 8 predicted proteins | sample 1779871 | NCBI WGS metagenome assembly ORMF01 (sample SAMEA104232316, study PRJEB22302) | groundwater metagenome | biome: forest; feature: aquifer; material: groundwater | place: USA | collected 2011-08-07 | depth 5.4 m | reverse complement strand
TGCATGCCGTAGCAGATACCCAGCACCGGTGTCCCGAGGTCGAAAAGATCCGGCGTGCAGCTCGGCGCACCCTCCTCCGACACGCTCTTCGGCCCGCCCGACAGAATGATGCCTGCCGGCTGTCTGGCGCGAATCGCCTCGATGGGCGTGCTGAACGGGACAATCTCCGAGTACACGGATAGCTCGCGCAGGCGGCGCGCAATCAACTGGGTGTACTGCGATCCAAAATCGAGAACGAGAATCGTCTGATGCACGGAAGGATGGCTTAGGGCTTAAGGCTTACGGCTCAGGGTCGGGCTATTATAGGCCGTGGTCCGGCGATCGGGTACCCCAACATATTGTGTTCTCCTGCTCGCGATGGCGATAGCCGGATCTTTGGGCGCTGCCCAGAAAAGCAAGTGGCCACCTGTACCCAAGGAGCCGCCACCGGCGTCGCTGTTTCCGCTCGAACCCGCCTGGACCTTCATGCTCGAGCAGTTGCCGGCCGCCGGCGGCGCCATGGACGATCGCCGTGTCTATCTTCCGCTACAGTCAGGGACGCTCGTGGCCGTGGACCGCGAGACCGGGGAACAGGTCTGGCTGCGGCAGGCGCCGTCGCTGTGGGCGCCGGTGCTCAACGCCGGGCGCATGTTCGTGGCGGATCGCGAGATCATTCGCGCGCTGGATGCGATCACCGGCGCCGAGATCTGGTCCGCGTTGCTTCCCTCGCCGATGTCTGCTCCGCTGATCGTGGACGCAGGCCGGCTGATTGCGCCGTTGGACTCGGGAGAGCTCCTCGGCCTCTACGCGTCCAACGGCGCGATCGCCTGGCAGCGGGGATTGCCGGCGCCGTGCCGACAGACGCCCAGCAGCGCCGATGGCGCCCTCATTGTGTGCGCGCTAGCCGATTCACGCGTGATCGCGGTCGATCGCGATAGCGGCCGGACGCGATGGGAGCGGATGCTCGAGGGGACCCTGAGCGCGCCGTTGGCCGCGCGCGACCGCGTCTTCGTCGGGTCGACGACAAACGTGTTCTGGGCCTTGGATCCGGAGAGGGGAAGTGAGCTGTGGCGCTGGCCCGCCGGCGGCGACGTGATTGGCGCCGCGGCTGACGGCGACGTGATCTATTTTGCGTCGCTCGACAACATTCTGCGCGCGGTGAACCGCTCGAACGGCAACCAGCGCTGGAAGAAAACCATTCCGACCCGTCCCGCCGCTCCCCCCATCGCCTTCAATGGGATTGTCCTGCTGACCGGCGTGGCGCCTCGGGTGGACGGCTATCTTGGAAAAACGGGAACCGTCCAGGGCACGCACATGGCGTCGTCCGACCTGCAGGGGGTCCCGATGCTTGACCAGGTCCTGAAACCGTATCGTGTTGCGATGGTCACGCTCACGCGCGATGGTCGGGTCACGGCGCTGCGACCTGAACCGATGATGATGCGCGACCCTCTGCTCGTCCCGCTGACGGAGCTTCCAGGCCGGCGCATCGATCGAGAGCGCCTGCGGTAATCACGACGTGGATGGTGAGTCGTGGGTCGTGCGGTCCTGTGGTTCGTCATGTCGCACGATTCACGTGTACCGCACCATCCACGACCCACGACCCACGATCCACGGCAGCCGTCCGGTACAGTGAGACGTACGCCCCCACTGACGTGAGCCCGATGTACTGGAACACCACGCCACGGAGCACCCAGGCGAGGATCTGCAGCGGGAGCACAGTCAGGCCGAAGAGTGGCACGAACGCAATCAATCCGAGCGCCGCGGTAGCCAAGAGCGAGACGCCCGTCGTCACCACCACGATGGCGAGAACGACGCCGAATACCGACGCGATGCGGCGGCCGTCCCCGCGCAGCAGTACCACCACCCGCCGCATAGCGGCGCCAACACCACAGTCGTCGGCCGCCATCACGATCTGCGTGAGCAGGTAGAGGAAGTTGACGATCGTGATCCACGCGACGAACGCCGTGGTTGTGAGCGCCGCCCCCCCCCAGCCTTCGGTGAGGTTGACCAGGACGCTGGCCAGGTAGACGGCCCCCGAGAACAGGTACACGGCCATCAGAAGCGTGCCGAGGCGCGCGTATCGCGGAAAGAACGATCCGCAGGCGGCGATGAAGGAGTCCGCCGAAAACTTCATCGCTGCGGCGACGGTGGACAGCCGAAGGGGCGCGTCTTCGATGACGCCCGCCGCTTGCTCACCCGCGACCAGCGTGGCGACCGTGCCGCCCTTGATCAGGAACATCAAATAGGACCCGCCCACCGTCACGACGGCCAGCGCCGACAGAAACGACGCGAGCACGAAGGGCTGCGACAGGAGCGCGGACACAATCGTGGCCAGCAGCTCCCGCCACTCCAGCGACAGCAGCCCTCCGGGCTCTGCACCGATGACCAGCGCTCCAATGAGCGCGCCGCCCAAGATCGGTACCGCGATGAGCATCTTGAACAGCGAGTCAGCGACCGCCTGGATGAGTGTGACCTGCCAGTTCGCGGCTGCAACCAGCGCACCGCGCTTGATGGTCGCCTTCAGGGACATAGCTGTATCAATGGTAATGCTGAATTTTGAATACCGAATGCTGAATGACATTCCCAGAGGTTCATTCCTCCTTCATTCAGCATTCAGCATTCGCCATTCAGCAATACCGTTATTCTCTAATCGTGCTCCTGCCGCAGAACTCAGGTCCGCCGTCGTCGCTGCCCGCGGGGCGTCTGCTGCGAATCGCAGTTGGCGGCCTGGCCTGCGCGGCGGCGCTGTACGGCGCCGGACGGCTGGTCGAGTATGCGGTTCTGGGCACCGACGCGTCGGCCACCCGCGCCCGGGTTGAGGCCGATACGCGTGCGGCGTTCGACGGCATGGCGCGCACGCTCCGCACCATGGCTGAACCGCTCGGCGAGGCGCCCGCGATCCAGCAGGCCTCGGACGGCGATGCCGCCGCATCCGCGCGGCTCTTCGAGGCGGCGGCACGCGCGCTGCGGATGCCCACGACAGCCACTGACGCCGCGGCGTCGGACCTGGCTCTCACGGTGTACGGTCCCGGCGGTCTCCCGGTCGCGTGGAGCGGGCGTCCTTCCGAATTGACCGCCGATCGAGTTCAGGGGCCCGAGGCGTGGTTCCTGACGCCTGGCGCGCTGGGCCTGCGGCTCGTCTATCTGCGGCCGGTGATCGACGGTGACGGCGCGCGCGCGGGGTCGGTAACCACCGAGTGGTCCTTGACGGCCCCAGAAGGCGTACGGGTATCAGAGTCGGAGCGATTCCACTTCTCGGGCTCCCTCGTACCCGTGGGCATCTCTCCCCAGATGGCAGGCATGCCGTCGCGGCCCGACGACGCCGTTTTCAGCGTGCAGGCCCCCTCGGACGCCCCGCTCCTGACCGCAGTCATCACCCAGGAGGATCTGACGTTCGCACGGCGGCGCTGGCGTCGCGCGACGCTCTCGTTGGCGATCGTCATGCTGGGCGTCTCTCTGCTGGTCCTCGCTGCCCCGCTCCTCGACTGGCGAGATCGCTCGCATCAGTTGGCGTCCTACGTCAGCGCCACGCTGTTGATCGTCGCGGTCGTCTTCGGCGGCCGTCTCGTCCTTCGACTCGCGTCGCCGGCCGACTGGACCGAAGCCGCACTCTTCTCCGCCACGGTGTATGCATCCGCGCAGGCACGTCCGCTGCTCGGCTCGCCCTTTGACTTCCTGCTCACCGCGCTGGCAGCCGGCGCGGTCGTGGCACTCAGCTTCTATGCGGTGGAGGCGTGGCGCTTTACGATGCGCCGCCGCCGGCGCGGGATTGCCACCCGCTCGAGGGTCTTGAGCTATCTCGCCATGCAGCTCGTTGCCGGCGTGATGCTGGCACTTCTGCTGACGGGCTACGAGGCGTTTCTGCGCGACACCTTCGCGAACACGACCCTCGATCTGTTGCACTTCTCACTGCACCCGTGGAAGGCCGAGCGGCTGTCACTGCAGGTCGGTCTCGTGGTGTGGCACGCGACAACACTGGCGTTGTCAGTCCTGCTGCTGCGCGCCGCTGCCATTCCATGGATCGTCCTCCGCGGCCGCTGGCTCTTGCGGATGGCGGCGTTCGTCTGCTGGCTGGGCCCCCTCGCGGGATGGCTGGCGGTACGCCGCTTTTCGGACGGTGACACGGTGGCGCCGGTGATCGCGGCTGCTGGAGCGGTGTTGCTGGCACTCGTCGCGACCCGCGTCAAGGCGAGGTATCGTCATGGGTCGCAGGCCTTCCGGCTGATCATGCTGGTCGTCGCGCTCGTCGCGCCGGCGATCGTGTTCTATCCCACCATCGCCGGGCTCGCACGGCAAGCGAAGGTGCAGCTGATCGAGACTCGTTTCGCTCCGCAGGCGGGACAGCATCGCGAAACCGTGCTGACGCTCCTGCGAGAGAGTCTCGCGCAGCTCGATGCGGTGCCTGTTCTTGCTGACATGGTCAGAACCAACGTCGCGCCCACCCCCGGCACCACCCCGACGGATCGCGCCTTCGACGTGTGGCGGCTGACAAGCCTTGCGCAGTATCCGATCACGTCGTCGGTCGAACTGCATGCGCCGGACGGTACCTTGGTCAGCCGCTTTGCGTTCAACCTCCCGGAGGATCTCACCGCGACGCCGCGGTCCAGCGAGTCGACGTGCGACTGGGACGTCTACGAAGAGGTGTCGCCCTTCTTCGCCGAGGAGCGGCGAATCCTTCATGCCGGACGCGTCCTCTGCGAAGCGGGTGGATCGACGGCAGGCTCGATCGTGGTGCACGCGATGCTCGACTACGCGAATCTGCCGTTCATCTCGTCGCAGAGCCCGTACGTCGAGTTCCTCCGCGAGGAGGAGACGCTGCGCACGGAGGGCGTCTCCGGACGGGACGTGGAGTACGCCCATTACGGATGGAGCCGGATGCCGCTGTTCGCCTCAGAGGAACCGGCATGGCCGCTGGACGACGCAACGTTCGCCAGGGCGGTGGAGTCGCGCGACGAATTCTGGACGACGTTGAGCCGCGGTCCGGATCGGTACCACGCATATCTGTTCAACGATCGGGGCGGTATTCACGCCCTCGCCTTCCCGATGGTGTCGCCGCTCGGCCACATGGTGAACGCCAGCGAAATCACGGTGTTGGCAGCGCTGACGTACGCGTCATTGCTCGGGGTGTCCTTCGTGCTCGGCCTGTTCAGCCGGCGTGGCACGACCGCACGGGCGCTGTTCCGCGAGATCCGCGCCAGCTTCTATCGCAAGCTGTTCATCGCGTTCATCGCCGCGGCAGTCGTGCCGGTGGCTGCCCTGGCGTTGCTGACTCGCACCTACGTACGTGGAAATATCCTCGACAGCATCCAGTCGGAAGCCGTTCGCACGGTGAACTCGGCGCGGCGCGTCGTGGAGGATCTGGCGGCGCCGCGCGCTGCGGAGCAGGGGCTGGGTGTCGATGACAACCTGATGGTGTGGGTGAGCCGTCTCGTCGGTGAGGACGTCAACATCTTTGCGGGCGTCCAGCTCATGGCCACCAGCGAGCGGAACCTGTTCGCCTCGGGGTTGCTGCCGACGCGCACCAACGCGGAGGTCTATCGAGACACTGCGCTTCGGATGCAGGCCGCCACCGTCGTGGGCGAGCGTATCGGGGGAATCGAGTACCTGGTTGCCGGCACGCCCATGAGCGCGGCACGAGCCGACACGATCCTGACGGTTCCTCTCGCCTCGAGGCAGACGGAAATCGAGCAGGAGATCGATGCGCTCGACCGTCGTGTGCTGCTGGCCGTGCTGCTTTTCAGCATTGTCGGCGCCGGTATCGGATATTGGGCAGCGGAGCGGATCGCCGATCCCGTCAACCGGCTCACGCGAGCGACGCGCCGCATCGCCCGGGGCGATCTCGACGCCCGGATCGCGGCGACATCGTCCGACGAGTTGCGGCGGCTGGTGGAGGATTTCAACGCGATGGCGTCCGATCTGCAGCGGCAGCGTGCAGAACTGGAGCGGACACATCGCCTCGAGGCGTGGGCAGAGATGGCGCGGCAAGTCGCGCACGAGATCAAGAACCCGCTGACACCGATCCAGCTCAACGCGGAGCATCTCCGCCGCGTCCACGCCGATCGCGGCGAACCGCTCGGACCCGTGCTGCAGGAATGTGTGGCGACTATCCTGCAGCAGGTGGCGCTGCTCCGGCAGATTGCCTCCGAGTTCTCGAGCTTCGCATCGACACCGACTGCGAAGCGGGCGCCGTTGCGGGTGGACGATCTCCTGCGCGAGATCATCGACCCCTATCGTGCCGGTCTCAGCGAGCGAATTACATTCGACGTCGACGTCCCGTCATCGCTTCCGCAGGTCATCGCTGACAGAACCCTCCTCACGCGCGCGGTGACCAACATCATCGAGAACGCCTTCCATGCCATGCCGCGCCAAGGGACGCTGGCCGTCGTGGCACGACACGAGCCGTCGCGCGGTGGCGACGGCTCTGAGCGCGTACGAATCAGAGTGGCGGACACCGGGATCGGCATGGATCAGGAAGCGCTCGATCGGGCGTTCGAGCCCTACTTCTCTACGAAGGTTGCCGGCACCGGCTTGGGGCTGCCGATCGCGAAGCGGAACGTGGAGTTGAACGACGGAACCATCGCGATCGAAAGCGCCAGAGACCGCGGCACCGCGGTGGAGATTACGCTGCCGGCGGCGACATGACCGCGGGTAAGAGCCAGATTCAGATCGCTCTCGTGTCCTTGGTCGTCTTCGCGTCCAACTCGTCGGCCGGACCTTCGTGGCCCAACCGCCGGCGAAGGCGGTGCCACGCCATGCCGATGAAGGCGGACGCCAGGTATGTGTACGCCATCGCGACCAGCACGACCTCGGTCTGCGCGACCAGCAGCGCGAGGCCGACCGCCAGCAGCAAGAGCACAGGGTAGTTGCGTCGAGTCTGCAGGTTGATCGACTTGAAGCTGCGGAATCGGATCGTGCTCACCATCAGCAGTGCCGGCACGATCACCGTCGCGAGCACCGGTAGTGCCTCTGTGTAGCTGGTAAAGCCGTGCGGATAGGCGAACACAGTTGCCGCGGGAATGCCTGCGGCGGCGGGACTCGGCATGCCGACGAAGTAACGCTTGTCCTGGTCGCCGAGCTGGATGTTGAAACGTGCCAGCCGAACCGCCGCCGCGGCGACGAAGATGAAGCCGGCGCCCCACCCCAGTCGTCCGAGCGGATGCAGTCCCCAGGCGAACGCGAGGATAGCGGGCGCAAGCCCGAAAGAAACCACGTCGGCGAGCGAGTCGAACTCGATGCCAAACGCGCTCGTCGTACCGGTCAATCGTGCGATGCGGCCGTCGAGCATATCGAGCACGATGGCGATGCCGATGAATGGCGCCGCGGTGCCAAACTCACCGCGCATTGCGTACACGATGCACGCATACCCGCAGAAGAGATTCGCCATCGTGAACATGCTGGGCAGCAGGTAGACCCCGCGGCGGAAGCGCCGATTGTCAGGATCACCCTGGCGGCGCCGCGGCGTGAGCATGCGCAGCCTGGCATGAGGTTCAGCGTTCGGGAGATCGCTATCGGGATCCATCTGCGGCTCCATCCGGCATCAGGGTCGCTATGACCGTCACCCCGCCCACGACCCGATCATTCGGCTTGACGAGGATCTCCGCGGTGGCCGGGAGGAACACGTCCATTCGGGATCCGAACTTCATCACCCCGAAACGGTCGCCTGCCTTCACCTCGTCCCCCACCCGCGCCCGGCACACGATGCGCCGGGCAAGGATGCCAACGATCTGCCGGAACACCACCGGCTGGCCGTGGTGATCGACCCACACCTCAGTGAACTCGTTGAGGTCCCCCGCCTCCACTTTGTAGGCAGGCAGGAAACGGCCGGGACGGTACTCCACCTTGGTCACGCGCCCGCTCACCGGTATTCGATTCACGTGAACGTCCGTCGGCGACAAGAAGATGCTGATCTGGCGCCAGCCGCCGGCGGGGACGGCGTGTCCAGTGGTCGCTCCTGCCACCATCACGCGACCGTCGGCCGGCGACAGCACAGCGTCGGCGTTCGAGGCAATCGTTCGTTCCGGATCGCGGAAGAAAAACAGGAAGAAGCCGGCAAGGATGAGGAACGGCGACGCGGCCAACCAGCCCGCCAGCCACCCGAACAGCGCCGACACGATGAGTGCGCCACAGATAAATGGGTACCCGGCCGCGTCAATCCGCATGACCCAATTCTATGGGTGATCGGTGAATGGTGATTTGTGATCGAGCGCGAGAAGGCCCGCTCGCCTTCACCATTCACTAATCAGCAAGCTCGTGAGAGCGCGCTATGAAGAGCGGCTGAAATCTCGCGCGATCGCCTCCATCTGGTCCTTCAGGGCGAGCTTGCGCTTCTTCAAGGTCACTTCTTCGAATGCTTCGGTGTGTGAGAGGTAATGCTTTTCGGAGAGTTCGTGTAGGCGGGTGTCCAACTCGTGGTGCTGGGTGGCGAGCTGGCGATACTGGTCGTTGTTCTGCAGCAACAGGCTTTTTGTGTCCTGCGCTTCGGCTGCATTCATAAGCCGCCTCCTTGTCTCAAGACGCCTAAAGAAGGTGTGTCACGAACGTTCTCAGGCGGACAGTAACATAAGCTCCTGGATGCTTCAAGCGCGTAACCGTGTTGCAAAGACGGCGCCAAGCCTCATGCTTGCAATGAGTTGCCAAGCGCACAGGGAACCACGGGAAAAGGCGAACTCAACCGTGTCTACGTCCCGGCGGATGATCCGGCCACGGCCTTCGGATCATCCCGCCAAAGAATCAGCGCGTCCTCCACGGGGTGCGAGTAGTAGTTGCGGCGCAGACCGGCCTGACGAAATCCCAGGCGATCGTACAGACGCCGGGCGTGAACGTTCGAGGCGCGGACCTCGAGCGTGGCGCGGCGTGCACCGAGCCGGTGGGTGGTCTCGAGAACGTGATGCATTAGTGCGGTCCCGAGGCCTCGGCCTCGATACGCCGGCCGTATCGCGACGTTGTTGATGTGCATCTCGTCGAACAGGAGCCAGAAGGCGCAGAAGCCGGCCACTCGACACTCAGGCAGCCGCACGAGGTAGATGTGGCACATGGCGCGATTTCGCAGCTCCCACGCGTACATCTCCCGAGTCCAGGGATTGGTGAACGTCTCCGCCTCCACCTCCAAGACGCCGTCGAGATCCTGATCGTCGGCGAGCGGCTCAATCACGAACGGTTGGTTCATGGTCCGGTGATCACCCCTCGGCTGCGACTGCGCGCCAGTTCGGCGTCCGGCCGCCGGACGTACAGCGGCCGGACCGCATGCGGCTTAGGTCGATGGCCGGCCGCGGCAAGGCGCGCGGCCATCGTGGCGATCGTTCCGGCAAGACTCGGCGTGATCGGGTCCGCCAGCCTCCCCCACCCCGCCGTCGTCGTCACGATGAGATCCCGGTAGGTGTCTGCGCCCCCCCCCACGAAGATGTAATGGGGTCGGGAGTCATTTAACGAGGACGCCTCGCCGGGGCGTCCGGAAGCGCGCGAGGTGTCCTCGTTAAATGACTCCCGACCCCATATCGCTTTCAGCACGGATTCCGGCGTGTCGACGAGCGGCGGAATCACTTCCCTGCCCTCCTCGAACAGCGCGGCATACACCTCGCCGCGCCACGCGTCCACCCACGTGGCGATGCGCGGCGACCGCGGCCGGGCTACTTCTGCCAGCGCCTCGAGTCCTGAGATGCCGATGAGCGGCTTGTCGTGCGCGAACGCCAGCCCCTGCATCGTGGCAATACCGATTCGGAGCCCCGTGAACGAACCGGGTCCTGTGGCCACGGCAAACACGTCAACGTCCCCGAGCGTGACCCCTGCGCGATCCAATACGACACGCAGATCGGATGGCAGCCGCTCGGCATGCGAGAGCGCGGCATCGCTCTGGAACTCGTCGATGACGCGCTCGTCGCGCGCGAGCGCGACGCTTCCCGAGCGCGTCGTGGTATCAAGGGCGATCGTCCACATCAGGAGAATGATAATAGGAGGCTAGAATTGAAGGATTGACGAATTGACGGATTGTGGAATTGAGCGCATCAGTTCGGCACTCCAAATTCGTCAATCCGTCAATCCGTAAATCACTCAATGTCCCAGTCCGTCACTCCCGTGATGCGCCAGTATCTGGACGCCAAGCGTCAGCACCGGGACGCGATCGTGTTCTTCCGCATGGGCGATTTCTACGAGATGTTCTACGAGGATGCCCTGGTGGCCTCTCGGGCGCTCGACTTGACGCTGACGTCACGGTCGAAGGACGCCGGCGGCAACGGCATTCCTATGTGCGGCATCCCGTTTCATGCCGCGGATGGGTACCTCGGCCGCCTGGTGAAAAAAGGGTTCCGCGTCGCCATCTGCGAGCAGGTGGAGGATCCGAAGAAGGCAAAGGGACTCGTCAAGCGTGAGGTTGTGCGGGTGGTGTCACCGGGCACGCTCACGGATGCGAACTACCTCGACGCGCGTGAACCGGCCTTCCTGATGGCCATCGTCCCCTCCGTTCACGACAGCCGAAGCCGCCCGGCCGATAGTGTCAGCCACACCTTTGGTGTGGCCCTGCTGGACCTGTCCACCGGCGAATTCACCACGGCCGAGTACGCAGGCGCAGAAGGGATGCAGGCGCTCGCCGACGAGATTGCCGTGCTGAGGCCTCGGGAGATTGTGGTGCCGGCCGAATCCGGCGTCGCGGAGCAGTTGCCGGACATCGCGCGGCTGCAGCTGCCGGTCAGTCAGGCGGACGCATGGGGGTTCGAGCTCGAGTCGGCGCGGCGCACGCTGCTCGACCAGCTTCGGACGCACGGACTCGAAGGCTTCGGCCTCGACGGCCACCACGCCGCGATCCGCGCCGCTGGCGGGCTGCTCTCCCATCTTCGCGCGACTCAGAAGGTGGACCTCGCGCATGTTCGAGCTGTCAGCCTCAAGACCGCAGCCGATTGCCTGGTCATCGATCCGGTGACGTTGAAGCACCTCGAAATAGTCTCCGGCGCGGAGGGCGGTCCGGCGGGGTCGCTGCTGAACGAGCTCGATCGCACGGTCACGGCGATGGGCGCGCGGCTGCTGCGAGCCTGGCTGCTGCGGCCGCTGGTGTCGCTCGAGCGCATTCGCGATCGGCTCGACGCCGTTGAGGAGCTGGCCTTCCGCACCACCGAGCGTGGCAAGTTCCGTGAGGCGCTCCGAGGCGTTCACGATCTCGAACGGCTTGTTGCGCGTGCGGCCCTCGGCGCCGCTGGGCCACGCGACCTGGTGGCGCTGAAACAGTCGCTGACCGCGGTGCCCCGAATCACTCGGGTGCTCGGCGAGCTGCAGGCGCCACTCATCCAGAGCCTCTGTGCCGCGCTCGACGATGTGCCGGACATGCGGGAGCTGATCGATCGGTCGCTGATCGACGAACCGCCGGCGATCGCCCGCGAGGGTGGATTCACGCGTGATGGCCTGGACGCGGAGCTCGACGAGCTGCGTACGATCAGCCGCTCCGGTCGGCAGGTCATCGCGGAGATGGAGGAGCGGGAGCGCGCCCGCACCGGAATTACGTCGCTGAAGGTGCGCTTCAACCGAGTGTTCGGCTACTACATCGAGATCTCCAAGTCCAACCTCCACGCGGTGCCTCCCGACTATCACCGCAAGCAGACGATTGCGGGCGGCGAGCGCTTCACGACGCCGGCCCTGAAGGAGTACGAGGAGAAGGTGCTTGGCGCGGACGAGCGGATCCTGGCGCGGGAGCTGGAGATCTTCGAGACCCTGCGTGGCCGTGTCGCGGCGGAAGCACCTCGGGTCCAAGACACCGCGCGAGCGCTAGCGGGCCTCGACGTGCTGGCGGGGCTGGCCGAGACGGCCACGATCAATAACTACACGAAGCCTCACGTTCACGACGGCGACGACCTGATCGTGTCCGACGGCCGGCATCCGGTTGTCGAACGGTTCTCGCCGGACGCGTTCGTACCGAACGACATCGACTTGAACCGCGACACTCGTCAGCTCGTGATTCTGACGGGCCCAAACATGGGCGGCAAGTCGACCTACCTGCGTCAAACCGCACTCATGCCGTTGATGGCGCAGGTGGGATCGTTCGTGCCCGCGCGGGAGGCGAAGGTGCCGGTGATCGACCGCATCTTCGCGAGAGTGGGTGCATCCGACAACATCGCACGAGGTCACTCGACGTTCATGGTGGAGATGCAGGAGACAGCGAATATCCTGCACGCCGCCACCGCCCGCAGCCTTGTCGTGCTCGACGAAATCGGCCGCGGTACGTCCACGTTCGATGGGCTGAGCATCGCGTGGGCAGTGGCGGAAT
>ORMF010421728.1_pt1 | contig 12226 bp, 13 predicted proteins | sample 1779871 | NCBI WGS metagenome assembly ORMF01 (sample SAMEA104232316, study PRJEB22302) | groundwater metagenome | biome: forest; feature: aquifer; material: groundwater | place: USA | collected 2011-08-07 | depth 5.4 m | reverse complement strand
TCGCTCACAGAAAAAAGCGTAGCATATTCAAGTGCTACGCTTTGAGTATAGGAAGCCGGACGAAAGTCGTCCGGTTGCAAGTGGTGATTTATTCGGTTCATTGTACTGATACAAATAGCACTCGAAGCAATGAACCAAAAGGAGTGAAGAACAAAATTACGCTGATGATTAGTAGAATTACCGCCCAACGTATTCTTCTCCACGGAATGATAAGAAATACGGTGGCGCCTATCAAACAGATTAAACAGATGAAAAATCCAGGCAGTGGTCGATCTTTCGATGTTGCCATAATTCACCTCATAGTTATTGGTTTTTTGTTGTGCGAATTCGTAAGATACTGTACTCTTCATCTTATGATCAGTCAAGACCTGGCTAAAAAGAAATTACCTGACAAACCTGGTGTTTATTTATTCCGCGATTATCGGGGTAGACCGATCTATATTGGTCGTGCAACTTCACTCAAAGATCGCGTAAAGAGTTATTTTTCCAATGACCTTATAGAAACTCGTGGTCCACGAATTGTGGATATGGTTACGAAGTCGAAGAAGATAACCTGGCAAGAAACTGATTCTGTACTCGAAGCTATTATTCTTGAAAGCGTGCTCATCAAGCGTTATCAGCCACATTACAATGTCGATGAACGTGATGATAAGAGCTCGCAGTATGTGGTTATAACCGATGAATTATGGCCGCGAGTATTTCTTGTTAGAGCTCGTGATTTTGATTCAGTAGCACTTGGCTATAAAGTAAAAAAGTATTTTGGTCCATATCCGCACGGTGGATTGATCAAAGAAGCGCTTAAAATTCTTCGCAAATTATTTCCATTCAAAGATAAGAAATCGTTTGACCAACGCCATGACGCATTTTATCGCGCAATCGGTCGTTCACCGAAAGAAGATGACACCAATGCTCATAGACGCTATATAAAGACGATTGAAAACCTGATTTTATTTTTTGAAGGAAAAAAAGATCAAGTGCGAGTGCGTATTGAAAAAGAGATGAGTGCGTTTGTTCGCGCGTTAAAATTCGAAGAAGCTGGACAATCAAAAAGACTTTTGTACGCGCTTGATCATATCAATGACATGGCGCTTATTAAACGAGAAAGTGAACGAAATGTTAGATCTAGTGGCTCACTAAAGTCTGATTTTCGGATGGAGGCATATGATGTTGCGCATTTATCAGGAACTAATGTTGTTGGTGCCATGACTGTTTCAGTTAACAGGGAATTCGAACCGTCCCAATATCGTAAGTTCAAAATTTCTCGACAAGTCAATGATGATATCGCAGGACTCAAAGAAATACTCAATCGTCGCCTTAATCATACAGAATGGACATATCCCGATCTCATTATTGTTGATGGTAACGAAACACATCTTTCACAGGCTGAATCAGTTCTTAAAGTTCGTCGAATTTCAATACCTATTATTGCGGTTACAAAAGATGAACGGCATAAAGCTGCGCGATTTATTGGAAATCCAGATATTATTAAAATATATAAAAAAGAAATAATTGCTTTGAATGCCGAAGCGCATCGTTTTGTTATCAAGTATCATCAGCAGAAAAGGACTAGGTCATTCAGGGGATTGTTTGCAAAGCAAAAGTGATTTACAATAAGTACGGAGTTGAGATGTTAAGTTCACTGCTCATGCTTCGAGTCTTCAAATAAAGGAGATCATACAGAGTTGTACCCCGGCAGTTTCTCTTCACACTGCCGGTTTTTTTATTGTATATTTTTAATGTATAATTGTTCGTATGAAACACCTTACTCGCGTTGGCGTGCTCCGTGGCGGTCCAAGTAATGAATATGAAATTTCGCTCAATTCTGGGGCGACGGTACTTTCGGCATTGCGGACGCATTTCGAGCCGCAATACGAGCCCCGAGATATTTTCATTGATCGACAAGGTACATGGCATATTGATGGCGTGGCTGTAAATCCAGAAAGTATGTCTTCGAAGATTGACGTTGCCTTTAACGCACTACATGGTTCGTATGGTGAAGATGGAAAAATTCAGGCATTTCTTGAGGCACACGGTATTCCATTTACCGGTTCAGGTTCGCTCGGTTCTGCGGTTGGGATGAATAAAATCCTCGCGAAAAAAATCTGCGCAGATCACGGCATCAAGAGTCCTTATTGGAAGGAAGTGTCATCAGATTCTGTGCGCGCAGATGCAGAAGCGGTTGCTCAGGAATTATTCACTACTTTTATTTTGCCAGCGGTTGTCAAACCAAATTCTAGCGGTTCGTCTGTTGGCGTGTCGATTGTTCATAACTTTGCAGAATTGGTCACAGCTTTAATGAGTGTCGCTCTGCATGACGAGACTATCCTTATAGAAGAATTTATTCCCGGCATTGAAACTACTTGTGGTGTGATCGAAGGATTTCGTGGTCATGAATTGTATGCTTTGCCGCCAGTTGAGATCCGTCCCCATAGTGGTTTTTTTGATTATTCAGCAAAGTATCAAGGAAAATCTGAAGAAATAGTTCCAGCCACATTTTCTGAATCAATAAAAAAGTCTTTGGAAGAATTGGCAGGTAAAATTCACCGCGCGCTCGGTTTGCGACATTATTCGCGTTCGGATTTTATCATTCATCCACGAAGAGGAATATATATGCTTGAGGTCAATACTCTGCCTGGGCTCACTTCTGAATCATTGGTGCCAAAATCATTACGCGCAGTTGGAAGCGATGTTCATGAGTTGGTCGGGCATTTGATCGGTTTGGCGATGAAGAAATGATAGGGAATTGAATAATCGGCGGTAATCGTGTATGCTGTTTCGGTACCTTTAATAGGGAAATTAATAGGCCTGTAGCTGTGTCTCGGTAGTAATGCAGCAGGGTGGTTTAACTTATTGAAAATTTAATACATGGGCCCGTAGCTCAGTTGGTAGAGCAGTGCTTTTGCAAAGCAAAGGTCGGAGGTTCGATTCCTCTCGGGTCCACAAATTCCGAATTTGAAGAAAGATTGACAATTTGCGGGTATTTGATATCATGAAGATACAGTTGGCTTCGGCCTCACCTCCGAAAGGGGGAGAATTTTAGAAAAGTCGTCAGAGCAAGTCTTTGGCGGCTTTTCTTATAGTTGTAAAGATATCCTGTTCCAAAAATCCTATCTTTTCCACTAGACGGCGTGTATCAACAACTCGCAGTTGAGATAGATTAACTCGTGCTGGACTGCCGTCGATAATGCCGACGGCAAGGCGTAACGGGTGTTCGCGAACCGAAGTGGTAAGCGGAGCTACAAGACAGGCGTCAGATCCAAACCCGCGTAATATTATGGCTGGGCGAAGAAAGTTAGTTCCCTTACCATTCAGTTCGCTACCGATATTCAATCCAAGTTGACACCACCAAATCTCACGGACTGTGTAGAGGCGTGATTCTTCCTCGTCTGTATGTTTCTTAAGCTCATTCCATCTATTGAAATCCTTGGGAGGCAAAAGTTCTCTATTTGTTGCTAACTGATCTTCATCTTTTAACAAAGAAAATCTAATACCATATTCGACACCGTACTCACTTTTTTGAATATGAGCCTCGGCTTTTTTTACGGCCAATATCAAGGAATCAAAAAGACCGATGGCTTGGATTTCTCCTTCGCTTTCGTAGTCTCTTTCCGAAACATCGTATGTTTCTAGGTAGGTTTCCTTAATTTGAATATAATTATTAGCGCTCATGTGTGTATTATATCATGGCTGTCAAGTGCTAATCTTCAAACACCACAAATTCTCTAATTTGATTGGTAATCTGGTTCCAATTCCATCTAACGAGGTCCGCCAAAATGAGCGTAGCGAATATGTTCTAGTTATCATGTAATAATTTCCAACTCCTCACGGCTTCAATGATGGTCGCTTTATCAGCCCTAATCAAGTATACAATTATGGCAGATGCACCAATATGTCCATCATGTTCACACCCAGCTCATTCGGGTAAAAAGTGCGAAACGTGTGAATGTGTCAAGTAAATCAAAAAACCACCAGTAACATGGTGGTTTTTTGATAGCGAGAGCAACAAATATTACATTGTTGAACCAGCGGACGAAGAAGTACTGCAATTCTTGCAGGTACTCTTGTGAGTGAAGATGAGGTACAGAGCTGAAAGACCTACGAGAACGTAGACGATCCTGGCAATAGTTGCACCAAGGTACATAACAACGTCACCAACTCCAATACCGACTAGGAGCCAGTTCAAGCCTCCGATAACTAATAAAATAAACGCGACAGAGTGTAATGCTTTCATAATAGTACTTTAATATTATTAATAATAAACTGTTACCTTGTACACTAGAAGTAATTATAGCAGATAGGGTATATGTTGTTTTGCCTAGTTATACACACCCCTATACGGCATTTACATGGCTTAATTATTAAATAATTTGCATCAAGCTCTCTTCTAAGCTACTATACTTCCTCTATGGGAGAAACATTTGGTGGATTATTTGGAACACTGTGGGAAGTGTGGAAGGAAATGGCTTCCGCTGTTTTTGGCGTTATTCCAACGGTATTACATTTTATATTTTGGGCGCTTGCCGGTATCATTATCTTGCCGTGCGTTTTCATTGCGGGTAATTTATATCCAAAATGGATAGAGTGGGGAGAAGATTTCTAACAAACAATTTCGAACATTTGCGGGGGTAAGCTTTTCACTGTAAACTTGTTATATGTTGCAACCTTCCGATTCCAATAATCCCCCAGCTTTGCACCCGACCATTTTTATTATTTTTGGTATCACTGGCGATCTGGCTTCGCGCAAACTCATCCCAGCTCTGTTGAGCCTCTATACTAAAAAGTTATTGCCACAACGCTTTGCCATCATCGGATTTTCTCGTCGAATATTCAGTAGAGAAGAATTTCGCGAATTTATCCGTAGCCGCATGAATGTTCGACTTGGCCAATTCAAAGAAGAAGATATCAAGCATTTTCTAGATCACATGTCATACGAGCAAGGCATGTTCGATGACGCTGGCGCCTACACTCGTTTGGCATTAAAAATGAAAAATATTGATGATCGTTGGGGTCAATGTTCCAACAAGTTGTTCCATCTTTCTGTTCCGCCAACATTGTACGAAAAGATTTTGGTGAATGTCGCACATTCAGGGCTTGCTGAAGCTTGTGATGACGGTATCGGTTGGACTCGTGTGCTCATCGAAAAGCCATTTGGCAGTGATAGTGCGACTGCGCATCATCTCGACAAGTTGCTCGGTTCATTATTCAAAGAAGAACAAATATTTCGCATTGATCATTATCTTGCCAAAGAAGTCTTGCAAAATATCATCGCATTTCGTTTCTCAAATTCAATGTTTGAGCCGTTGTGGAATAAGAAATTCATCGACAAAGTCCACATCAAGCTGTTTGAACGCGCGACTATGGAAGGCAGAGGAGCTTTCTATGATCCGATCGGAGCTCTCAAGGATGTCGGTCAAAATCACATGTTGATGATGTTGGCAATCATCGCTATGGAGCCGCCAAAATCATTTACTGCGCGTGATATTCGTAGTGGACGCGCCAAAGTTATATCAAAATTGAAGCAGATGTCTGGACGTTCTATATCCAAACAAGTGGTACGTGGTCAGTATATGGGATATATGCAAGAGTCTGGCATCGCTCCACAATCGCAGACGGAAACATATTTTCGGATCAAGTCGTACATTGGTTCGGCGCGCTGGAAAGGAGTACCTTTTTATCTGGAAAGTGGCAAGGCGCTAGCCGAATCAAAAGCGGAGATAGATGTGTATTTCAAAGAAGCAAAAATCAAGAAACAAAAAAATAAATATTTATCCGGTGATTCAAACGGAGGCGAAAGTGTTCCTGATAATCGGCAAAATATTTTAACGTTTCGCATTCAGCCAGATGAAGGAATTCGCATTCGTTTTTTTGTAAAAGTTCCCGGACATGAATACAAAACCGAATCCAAGCCGTTAAAGTTCAAGTACGCGGACGTGGCAGGTTTCGAAATGATCCCGAATGATTATGAACGGCTGATTAACGATGCTTTTGTTGGCGATCAGACTCTCTTTGCTTCAACAGATGAAATCATGGCTTCATGGAAATTCATGATGTCTATTTTAGATAATTTGAAAAATATTCCGCTGACATTGTACGAAAAAGGTGCGGAGTATGTGGAGTAGGGTGAGGTTGTTCGCGGACTTGTTTTTTGGTCTACAAGGGTGTAGGATTTTTGACAGAAAGAGATTTGAGTTATGAGAAAAAAATAAAATACCAAAGTGTCAGATTCTCCGGCAAACAAACTGTGAAAGGTGATCATGCCAACTAAAAAAGAAGTTCATTGTAGATGTCATTTTAGTGGCCAACGGATTGTGATGCCTGATAGCAGTCATGGATTGCGAAACTGGTATCGGCGCTGGAGAGCTTGTCAGGCATCGGATTTGCTGAAAAAATTCGAGAATTATATTCAGGAGAAAAATAACGAAATTCCGATTGACAGCGCAATAGTTCAACTCTGGCAGGTTATGCATCCGGAGATGGCATCACGGAAAAAGCCGGAGTTCAAGGGTATCAAGAAACTACCCGTATAACCATTTGATGAAGCTCAAGCCGACAAAGACGCGCGAAAACGGTTTCGGGTAAGGGATTTGTCTACGACCAAGAGGGAAAGAATCACGTTGTGCAAAAAACCTGAAGGTGAATTATGAAAAGCAAAAAAAGACAGACACAAATTTGGCTTCGAGCTGTCGAGAGGGCACGCAAGTATGCCAGTACGTGGGGACGTCAAATGCCACGTAGGGATCATGAGGTCGAACTTCTTGAAGATTGTTGGGAGCGAGCTGGGAAAAGAATTAGACGACTTGACCCAAATCGGAGTCGTGCTCGCATAGTAATGCGAGAGCTCGTCAAGAAGTCTTAATGATTTTCGGTATTTCATGGGCTCCAGCCACATCGGTGGTGGAGCTCTTTTTATTTTTCATTTCTTATGCTAAATTACACCCATGATAATCAACTACTTAGGCGGACAATTCGTGAAAGTTCAATTTGGTGACACTATCCTTGCTTTCAACCCTATTTCCAAGGATTCCAAGCTCAAAGCTTCAAAGTTCGGCGCGGACGTTGTTTTGACCAGTGTCAATCATCCCGATATGAATGGTGTTGATCAAGTTATGTTTGGCGACAAGAAACCATTCGCTATTTCCGGTCCAGGTGAATATGAAGTCAAAGGTGTGTTCATTAAAGGCTTTGGATCCGAATCTGGCTATGATGGCGAAAAGAGAATCAATACTATATATACTGTCGCGCTTGAGGGCATGAACATTTGTTTTCTCGGCGCGTTGAATACAACCGAATTGCCCAAGGAAGCTGATGAGGCCATAGATGAAGTGGACATTCTTTTTGTGCCAATCAGTGGCGATGGCGTGCTCGATCCCGCCAAAGCGTACAAGTTGGCAGTTTCTATTGGTCCCAAAATAATTATTCCAGTTAACTACGGTGACGGTGGAGATAAAGATGCGCTTAAGAAATTCTTGAAGGAAGCAGGGGAGAATCCAAAGCCAGAACCGAAACTTACGCTCAAGAAGAAGGATTTGGAAGGTAAGGAGGCGGATGTTGTGGTGTTGGAGAGGGAGTAAAATTGTACCTTGCGCTTCGATATAGCAGTGCTAGAATTATTACATAATATGAAACTCCAAACTCATCTAGAAAACCTACGCGCAAAACCTGAACATATCCGCAAAAGGATAGCTTTTTGGTCATCATTCGGAATTACTGCAATTATCTTTGCATTTTGGCTGGGTTCATTTTCTATTACTGGAAGTACGGCAAGTGGTGCCGTAGCTTCTGCGGTTTCCAAAGCTGGTAGTCCTGGAAGTTCACTGATCGCCGGCGTCGGAAACTTTTTTGTTGATATCAAGGAGATGATTTTTGGCGCAAAGAAGATCAAGTATAGTGAGGTTGTAGTAACGCCGGGGAGTAAATAAAAACCGCGGCGACTGGATGTCGCGCGCGGGTGGTGAAGTGCCCATGGTTTCTATACCAAGAAAACACCAGTTTTTTTATAGACCTCGTCTCGAGCATGGCAAAGGCCTTTTAATCCTTTAATATCCAATTTTTCCGCCCGGTCAAGAATGGCGTTAGAAGTGATGTTTGGCAACACCCCACTGCTATAATCATGAGCCAATTCACGGATAACCACTATTACAAATGCGGCAGTAAGAGGATCTAGGCAATCAATCAAGGCACATGCCTTAGGGGGAGTCATGCACAGGATACGTTCAGTTGCCATTTGGGGAGTATCAAAGGATTGCGTCCGTTCAATCTCCTCCTTAGTCACCAATTTCTTCAATTTTTCGTGTTCAGTTTTTATTCTCATACTGTCGTTTCTGGTTGAATTTTTTACTGCTGGATTTAACCTTACATTTACATGTTAATCAATTATTGTCAAGCTGACACAGCACCTCATTTTTGCTATCATTTTTACATGAGTAACAAAGCTTCAAAATCATCCCTACATAAATTATTTCCTGTTATTTTGGAAAAAGATGAAGACGGTGTCTATATCGTCGAATGTCCACTTTTTAGTGGTTGTTATTCACAGGGAAGAACCGTTGAGCAAGCTTTGAAGAAAATTAAGGAGGTTATTCATTTGTGTCTTGAAGAAAAAAATAATCAAGAACTTGCTCGTGCCTATGTTCCACAAGAAATGAGTCTACATACGGTCACTATCTAATTTTCCACTGCCATGACGAAACTTCCTTCATGGTCACATGGTAAAGTCATACGCGCACTTGAAAAATTGGGATACTCTATAGTTCGTCAAAAGGGTAGTCATATTCGCATGTATCATCCACGTAAATCATCTATTACTATTCCAACGCATGATCCTATTGCGAAAGGAACACTGAGGAAAATTTTGAGAGATGCAGAAGTTTCAGTTCAAGCGTTGATCGATTTGTCCAAGTAAATAAAAAAACCGCGGCGACTGGATGTCGCGCGCGGGTGGTGACTAAATCAGGTGATCTTTTATGGTTAATCAACCAAAAACTCTCAATCTCTTTTCTTCTAAAGCCTCATCTGTCAATGGAATGTCCTCATAATTATGGTTCATCGCCAAAACCAAGGCGAAGTTTTTGTAGAGGCGGCCAGCAAAGTAACGTCCTTCACTTGCATCAGTGTGGGACAGAGCTACTTCGCTTATGTTAAAGTCCTGAATCAATTGATCACATGGGAAGAAGACACCTCCATCACTGGACTGCTCAAGTATGGATAATTGCAACGTCCAAGTATTTCCTTGCTGAGCTACTCCTTGAAGTATTCCCTTAAACCACGAATGTTTATGTGGTTTTGCAATTTTACTTAACCAACTGATCTTGCATTCAGGATGTGTGTAGAGGCAAAATTTACCCCCCAATAGACTTGAGAATCTAAATTCCATATACGATTTTCTTATAGATTTTATTCGGGGTACTTGATTTTCACCAAGCAAACCTAGAGGCTTCCTTTCAAAAAGCCCATAACCCGTCGAGTTTTCAAGAAACTCTTAGCAAGGTGGAACCTCGCTACTGCTGAAATTACTAACCAGATATTTACACGACAATCAAAATATGTCAAGCTGACACCACACCTCATTTTTGCTATAATTTATCTACATAAGGATGTGATTCCTTTTTTGATTCATGGCAAAGAAAACCAACCAAATTGAAGCAGAACCAACAGCACGACCAGCGGGCGCTGGCGTTGTGTCACGCAATATCACAACCGAAATGCGTGAGTCTTTTCTCGACTATGCTATGTCGGTTATTACTGACCGCGCGCTTCCAGATGTCCGTGATGGTTTGAAACCTGTGCATCGCCGTATTCTCTACGCCATGCACGAAAAGGGTCTGACATTTTCCTCAAAATTCCGTAAGTCTGCTGTACCAGTCGCTGATGCCATGGGTAACTACCACCCGCACGGTGACGTGGCTATTTATGATTCGCTTGTCAAAATGGCACAAGATTTCACTATGCGATATCCGCTGGTTCAGGGTCAGGGAAACTTTGGAACTATTGATGGCGATCCAGCCGCCGCTATGCGTTATACCGAAGCCAAGATGTCGCGAGTTGCCGCCGAACTTCTCCGTGATATAGACAAGAACACCGTTGATTTTCGTCCAAACTATGATGGCACACGCAAAGAACCGACCGTACTTCCAACTGCGGTTCCGAATCTTCTTTTGAATGGCACGCTCGGTATTGCCGTTGGTATGGCGACTAACATCGCTCCGCATAATCTCCGGGAAGTTGTTGACGCGACCATGCATTTGGTTGATAACAAGGATGCGACTATTGACGATATTTTCCAATTCATCAAAGGTCCTGATTTTCCAACTGGCGCCGTTTTGTATGGTGAAAAAGATATTCATCATGCCTATGCGACTGGTCGTGGTGGTATGACTGTGCGTGGTGAAGCAGAAATCGTTGAAGATAAAAAAGGCCAGTACCAGATTGTCATTTCATCCATTCCATATCGTGTCAACAAATCAGAGCTCATCATCCGCATGGCTGATCTGGTTCGCGAAAAAATAGTTGAAGGAGTTCGTGGTTTGCGTGATGAATCAGACAAAGAAATGCGCATCGTGCTTGATTTGAAAAATGGCGCGTATCCAGAAAAGATCCTCAATTTACTTTATAAACATACTCAACTCGAAGAAACATTTCACATGAATACTGTGGCGCTCGTTCATGGTGTGCCACAGACGTTGTCGCTCAAATCTATTTTGGAAGAATTTGTTGAGCATCGTATTGAAGTCATTCGTCGCAGAACGGCTTTTGATCTCGCCAAGGCTGAAGATCGTGAGCATATTCTGCTCGGTTTGAAAAAGGCGCTTGATCATATTGATGAAATCATTACTTTGATTCGCGCGTCAGCTGATGTTACCGCGGCTCATGCAGGCTTGATGAAGAAGTTCAAGTTCAGTGACAAGCAGGCAACAGCTATTTTGGAAATGCGTTTGCAAAAACTTGCTGGTCTAGAGCGCAAGAAAGTTTTAGATGAATTGAAAGAAGTTCAAGCCTTGATCGAAGAATTAAAAGGCATTCTTGGCAGTGAAAAGAAAGTTCGTGGCATCATCAAAACCGAACTTACTGAAATAAAAAATAAATATGGTGACGATCGCCGCACCAAGATTGTGAAGCATGGCGTAAAGGAATTCAATCCAGAAGATTTGATTGCTGATGAAGAATCAGTTCTTGTGCTCACTAAGGGTGGATATATCAAACGAACCAATCCCGATGAATACCGCAAGCAGAAGCGTGGCGGTGTTGGCGTAGTTGATTTAGATACCAAAGAAGAAGATTTTATTTCACATCTTGTTTTTGCTTCGACACACAATGATTTGCTATTTTTTTCTGACAAAGGGAAGGCGTATCAAATCAAGATGTATGACATTCCCGAAGGCAAGCGTGCCACCAAAGGTAAATCCATGATGAATTTCTTGTCTCTGGCAGAAGGCGAGCGCGTAACTTCTATTTTACCAATGCCGAAAAATAAGAAAGAGGCAGAAGATTTGTCGTTGATGATGGTAACCAAAGACGGTACCGGTAAAAAATGTTCGGCAACTCATTTCAAAGATGTGCGCAGGTCTGGTTTGATCGCGATTACGCTCGATGCTGGTGATGAACTCATTTCTGCTTCGTTTGTTTCAAAAAATGATACGGTGACGATTGCCACCAAAGAAGGTCAGTCAATCCGTTTTGATCAAGATGATGTTCGCGAAATGGGTCGCAACGCCGCAGGTGTTCGCGTGATTAAGCTTGATAAAGGTGATGCCGTCATTTCCGCTGACATTGTTTCCAAAGACGCCAAGAATCCAGCTTTGTTCGTCATGGGTGCTAACGGTTATGGAAAGAAGACAGATTTATCCGAATATAAGGTCCAAAACCGTGGCGGTTCCGGAATTCTGACTATGAATATTACAGCGAAAACTGGTCCCTTGATGGCGGCCAAAGTTGTGACTGATGATGAAGAGGAAATTGTGGCTATGTCAAAGAAGTCGCAAGTTATCCGTGTTGATCTCAAAGAAATTCCAATGTTAAGTCGCGCTACTCAAGGTGTCAGAGTGATGAAGTTACGAGATGGTGATCAGTTGGCGAGTTTGATTTGTTTGTAAATAAAAAACTAAGTATATTTAAGTCAAGCCCGGTCAGCACAAAAGTCGCCGAATGAAGTTAGGCCGTGCTTTTGGTATTCAATTAGCGAGCCTCGTAAGGAGTCCCGCGCTTCCAGACTGCATAGATCAAATGCACC
>ORMF011487978.1_pt1 | contig 12231 bp, 10 predicted proteins | sample 1779871 | NCBI WGS metagenome assembly ORMF01 (sample SAMEA104232316, study PRJEB22302) | groundwater metagenome | biome: forest; feature: aquifer; material: groundwater | place: USA | collected 2011-08-07 | depth 5.4 m | reverse complement strand
TGTTCATTCGCAGTGACAAATTTGATTTCCGCGTTCGGGTGCAGCAAAAGAATACGAAGCAGTTCTGAGCCGCCATAGCCGGAGCCACCACAGATTGCGATCTTAAGTTTCATTGGCGCGAACCGCTTTTGTTACGGAACCGCTTGCGGCAGCAAGCGGGTCTCTTGCGCAACGTGACCCGCTCGCTATCGCGAGCGGTTCTGTATCGAACCTCACGCTATGAGATCGACACTTTCAGTTCCAATTTGTCTCGAACAGCTTCAAACAATTTCGGCCCGTTCCGTCTGGCATTTGCCGCGCAGACTCCGAACTCATCCTGAATATAGTCCTCGCCCATTTGCGAATCAGTAACCGAACCCGCGACCAGATCCACTTCGAGGCCGCGCCGGCGGAACAGCTCGATGCCTCCCCACGCGCCAACGTAATCCGAAGCGCAGAAAATAAGAGCCGTCATGGCCGCGCGAAACTCTTCATCTTCAAAGATCGACTCGACTGAATAGCCCCCCAGAATACCGTCACCAAGTTCGATCACGATTAGATCCGGTGCGCTCTCATTCAGTCGAGCGATGATCGCCTTGGCTACCGGCGCCAGGTCCTCCGCACCCACGGTTGAAGGCAAACCGCAGTCAAGAAAGCTCGCCGTCGCAATGGCGCCGTGGTCAGCCATGTTGAGCGTGTCGCGCAGGCAGGCAATCCCAGACAATTTCGCCGCTGCCACACGCAGACCGGCGCGCGTTCCCTGTTGAATGATTTCAGTCGCTGCGTATGTCTTGCCGCTGTTCATACAAGCGCCCGCAATTACAACTAATGGCGCTGTTTGGCCAAGCCTCTCACGTAAGGGTAAAGCCACATCAGCAATATTCTTAACCGCGCCCCGATCGTCACAGGCCAGGCCAACGACCTTAACTTTGATGGCCTCGTCAAGGCTCGAGTGATGACCGCTGCAACTTCCAATCACACCGCCGAGATTGAGCAAGTGGAGTTCATCACCGGCGGCGATCGTCTCAGGGACATCGCCGACAAAGCCCTTTAACGCGCGACGGCGACCGAGCACACCCACTAGCACGTCGCCCGGATTGACCTTCGCCAGCCTGCCGGTCGGTAATTCCAGCATGTTGTAAGTTGCGTTGTCGGTTAGCACACGCACGACGACGACATCCCCGGCACGGGGCGCACCATCCGCCTCGGTAACATTCAAGGTTCGCGAAAGACCAAGCGGCGAGGTCGCGGAACCGATCTTGTCTATTTCGATCATGTTGCCATTCATTCTCTTGCGCCTCTCCATTGGTCGTTCTGGGCCGTATTTGTTCTCTGCGGCTTGGCGCCTTGGCGTGAGTCTTGTTTCACGAAAAGACGCAAAGGCGCAAAGAAGGGAGCTCAGCGGTTCCCGCCTCGCAGTCTCAGCCGCAGTGCATTCAACTTGATGAACCCTTCGGCGTCGCGCTGGTTGTAGACAGTGTCAGCCTCAAACGTCGCGATCCGTTCGTCGTACAGCGAATTCGGCGATCGCCGCCCGACGACAATCACGTTGCCGCGATATAATTTCAAACGGACATCACCCGTCACTGGCTGCTGCATTTCATCAATCATCTTGCGCATCAAATCGAATTCGGGTGCGAACCAGAAGCCGTAATAGACATTCTCGGCGAACTTCACGCCCAGCGAATCGCGCAGCCGCACTACTTCGCGATCGAGAGTGAGCGACTCTATCGCGCGATGCGCCGCTTGCAGAATGGTCACGCCCGGCGTCTCGTAAACCCCTCGCGACTTCATTCCCACGAAACGGTTCTCTACCAAATCGACCCGCCCAATGCCATGCTCGCCGCCAATTTCATTGAGCCTGGTCAGGAGCGCCACTGGATCTATCTGCTCACCGTCAATCGAGACCGGCTCACCGTGCGCAAATCCGATCTCGAGATATTGAGCTTCATCCCTGGCAGTTTCGGGCGAACGAGTAATTTGAAAAATATGTTCCGGCGGCTCCGCCCAGGGATCTTCCAGAATGCCGCCTTCATACGAAACATGCATCAGGTTGCGGTCAGTTGAATAAGGCTTATCGATCGTCGCACTGACAGGAATGGCGTGGGCCTCGGCATAGGCGATCAGATCAGTGCGGCCTTTGAATTCCCAATCACGCCAGGGAGCGATTACTTTGATGTCCGGCTGCAGCGCATAGTAAGTCAGTTCAAATCGCACCTGATCGTTGCCCTTGCCAGTTGCACCGTGAGCCACCGCGTCAGCATTCTCCCGACGCGCAATTTCGATTTGCCGTTTCGCGATTACCGGCCGGGCCAGCGAAGTGCCCATCAGGTAGACACCTTCATAAAGGGCGTTAGCTTTGACCGCTGTCCAGACATATTCGCGCACAAACTCTGCGCGCAAGTCTTCGATGTAGAGCTTCGATGCGCCGGTCGCTTTGGCCTTCTCTTCGAGGCCGTCCATCTCGGCGCCCTGACCAACGTCAGCACAGTAACAGACGACCTCGCACTGGTACTTCTCTTTGAGCCAGCGCAGCATGACCGATGTGTCGAGTCCGCCGGAGTAAGCCAGGACGATCTTTTTGATTTTCTTATCAGTCACTTTTTTCCAGTTACCCTATTTGGAACACGCCGGCAGCGCGAAGCCGCGACGGCGCTCTAAGTTTGGAGTTCCGCCTTCAGGCGGTGTGTGTACTCCTGACGGCACCGCCTAAAGGCGGAACTCCAAACGATCCAAAGCGGCGTCTCCCGATGTATCGGGATTGCCACCGCACTCCAAAATTAGCTCACCAACTCCCAAATCTTCTTCATCACGGCCTTTTGCGCCTTCTGGTCCCGGACTGCGATAAAGATCGTATCTTCGCCGGCCAGCGTTCCAACGATTTCCGGTAGCGCTGCGTCATCAATCTCAACCGCGACGGCTGAAGCAAGGCCGGGAAGACATTTGGCAATTACCAGTACGTCACCAGCCACGTCGAGACTCAGCAGCCCGTGTGCCGAATCGCCATTCGCATGCGGCAGCGCATACGAACCGTGATGCTTCACCACCCCAAGTTCCTCAAGATCCCGTGACAGGCTCGACTGGGTCGCCGGGACGCCCGCGCGTTCCAAATGTGCCCGCAACGCTTCCTGAGTTCCAATCCGTTTGGCGCGAATCAGATTGAGAAGCTTCTTTTGACGCTCTCGTTTCAACATCGTAGTACCACAGGCTGCTAGCCCGTGCTCTGGTCAGACGTCTGAAAATGCAGATTAGTTGCATTTTCATCGCATACCTGCATAAAATAGCCTGAGTTATGCAGATTCGTCAAGGGATGAATCGCAAGCTTCGTTCCGAGTCTGGCGACTAAGGTTAGGGTTGAGGCACAATGCTGGGCGCCGAACTAACAACTCATGAGTGATAAGCTGAACAAAAATCTGTGGGGCGGGCGGTTCAAGGGCGAAGCCGACCCGGGTTTTGCTGAGTTCAATCGTTCATTCGGTTTCGACCGGCGTTTGTTCGAAGTGGATGTGCGCGCGAGCATCGCCCACTGCGCCGGTCTGGCGGCCAGTGGTGTTTTGACCGCGAATGACTCAGAACAAATCAGGTCCACGCTGACCACTATTCTGGAACGCGGCCGAGCTGATGCCGGTTACTTCGACCAGATTGGCGCGGAAGACGTGCATTCGTTCGTCGAGGCGCTTCTGGTGGAAATGATTGGCGACGCCGGCCGCAAGCTGCACACTGGCCGAAGCCGCAACGATCAAGTCGCGACCGATTTGCGTCTCTGGCTACGCGAGGAAATCGATCGCCTCACCAACACGCTGCGCGAAACTCAACAAGCTCTGCTCGACCTCGCGGAAGCGAATCGCACGGCAGTAATGCCAGGATACACGCACCTGCAGCGCGCGCAACCGGTTTTATTTGCGCACTGGTGTCTGGCTTATTTTGAAATGCTGGGGCGCGATCGCGACCGGCTAACTGAAGCTCGGACTCGTGTGAATGTCTTACCGCTTGGCTCGGCGGCCCTGGCTGGAACTTCATACCCGATCGATCGCGATGCAGTTGCTGCGGCGCTCGGCTTTGCGTCAGTTTCACGCAACAGCCTGGATGCCGTCAGCGATCGCGATTTCTGTATCGAATTCGCCGCAGCTGCATCGCTAATCATGATGCATCTTTCGCGTCTCGCCGAAGACATCATCCTTTATGCAACCACTGAGTTTGGCTTCTTCGAATTGAGCGACGCGATCGCTACGGGTTCAAGTCTGATGCCGCAGAAGAAAAATCCTGATTCAATGGAGCTGGTGCGCGGAAAGGCCGGGCGCGTATTCGGGCATCTCACCGCGCTGCTGGCGATGATGAAAGGATTGCCGCTGGCCTACAACAAGGACATGCAGGAGGACAAGGAAGCTCTCTTTGATACGGTTGACACGTTGAAAGCATGTCTGGAGGTCACGAGCACGGTGCTGGTCAACGTCCGTGTGGACAAGACGAAAATGCGCGATGCGGCCGCGCACGGTTATCTGAACGCTACCGAGTTGGCGGACTATCTGGCGCGCAAAGGCATGCCGTTTCGCGCAGCCCACGAGACCGTGGGCCGTATCGTCATGCACGCGATCGAGCGGAAGGTTGAATTGAACGATCTATCCTTGGGCGATCTAAAGTCGTTCTCACCTTTGATCGAGCCAGACGTCTTCGCATCGTTGTCGCTGGAGCGAACCCTGGCAACGAAGTCCCAGACAGGGGGCACTTCCCCTGAGCGCGTCGGCAAAGAACTCGCTTCAGCGAGAACGAAGTTGTAATGACCCAGACAGTGAAGTGCCGTAGGCTCGAGATCGTTATAGAAACAGGCGAACGCTTTGCTTAGCTCGGCGCTGAGCGAGAGATCGATCTATCTCGCTAAGCGGACATCCCATCGTCCATTTCGTGCTATAACTATTTTGCCGCAACGCGGCTTAAGTTCCTCGCCCCCGAAGCTGACCAACTTCAAATGGGAAGGCTCGCATCGATGACCATTGTCTTACCTGGCGAAGCCGGCAGCGATTTCGTTTGAGTAGCCAAATGAAAGATACGCTCGATATTCCGGAAGATCAGGTCGCGGCCAGCGAAGCGAAGCCCGGGGTGTGCCCGGTCTGTGATCGATTTGTTGATGGCGACCTTTTCTCAATAGCGGCGCTCCCTGACGACTTGCGATCGATCATCATCCCGAATGCCGCAACGGCGAACGCCGCCCGGATCTGTGGCCGCTGTCTCGAGCTTTTCGGACGCGCGCGCCGCCAGATCGAATCGCAGGCGGCAATCTTTGAACAGTATGGTTTTGTCTTACCGACTCCGCTGCGCATGGACGCTGACGAGAGGTTTCGCGGCCGGGGTGTGACCATCGCCTTTCTTGATTCCGGGTTTTATGCGCATCCGGATCTAACGACACCGAAAAATCGGATTCTCGCTTACCACAGTATCTTTGCGGAAGAAGGCGATCAGACTTCGCTGCAAACTAATGATGTCGCCAGCTGGCACGGCATGATGACGTCGGTCGTAGCGGCCGGGAACGGCGGCCTGGCAAAGGAACTCTACCGGGGCATTGCCTCGGAAGCGAATTTGGTCCTGGTTAAAATCGGGCACACCGGACGCATCAGCGAAGATCAAATTCAGAAAGGTCTAGAGTGGGTAGCAGCGCATGCGGCCGAATATCAAATTAGCGTGGTAAATATTTCCGCGGGCGGAGATTTTGAAGAGAGCTATTTGACCAATCCATTATCGCAAACCGTTGAGCGCTGCACTCGAGCGGGCTTGACAGTCGTCTGTGCGGTCGGAAATGCGGGCCACGTGCCCGGTCATCCGGTCCTCCCACCCGCCAGTGCTCCGTCATGCATAGCCGTAGGTGGCCTGGACGATTTCAATTCTCTGGATCGAGCGCGGCGCGGTATGTATCGATCGTCGTACGGGCCCACTATTGACGGCTTGCAAAAGCCCGAGTTGATCGCGCCGGGAATCTGGGTTCCGGCTCCCATCCTGCCGCATACACCTACTGCTGAAGAGGCTGAACTCTATTCAAAGCTTGATGCCGCTGACGACGACGAAGTGCGCAGCATACTCGAGGAGAATGCGGGACTGGACCCGGATTTGGATCAGGCGAGTTCCCTGCCGCTGCCGCTGCTGAGACAACTGATTACCATCAAACTGCGCGAAGGTAACGTCATCAACCCGAACTATAAATATGTCGATGGAACGTCGTTCGCAGCGCCGATCGTTTCATCGATCGTTGCTTGTATGCTGGAAGCTAATCCGCGCTTAAGTCCTCAGCAGATCAAACACATCCTGATCGATTCCGCGGAAAGGGTGCCGGCAGTGGAAGTCGATCGGCAGGGCTGGGGCGTGGTTGCGGCGCGACGATCGGTGGAACGCGCACTGAGTTTGAAGTAGCCCGAACGGTTCGGCGCGAAAGGGTGACGCGAGGCACAAACGACCCGTTTAACTAGACATCGTCTTCGTTGCTGTGCCAGAATCCCCACACACGAACTAACGAAAGCGAAAGAGGAGCACCTCAGAGTTTGTATGTCTGAAAGCGAGTCTGCAATAACCGATTCTCAGGAAGCGCCAGCGGCGACCGAGAAAGAAGAGATCACCTACCAGGCCGTGGAAAAAGACGGCGTAGTCACCGCAATTTGGGAAATGAAAGGGCGCAAGCACCTGCGCACCATCGATCCACGATCACGGCAGGGCCGCGAGATCCTCAACCTTTATACGACCGAGGAAGTGGACCATCCGGCAACCACCGAAGCGGCGAACTCGTAACTCATTTCGCTGATCTAACCAATCCGTCGTTTAGATGCCGTACTGGTGCGGCAGGACTGACGGCGCGAGTACTCCCAACTAAACACTGAGCGCCAATCAACTGCCGTGACTTAGACCGGGAGCCTGTGGGGCGCGCTGGCGCAGTGCTCTCAATGGGCGTCTGGCTTCCTTGTTTCCGGTTGCGTGCGGGTTCGTGGATCAGGTCTTTGCTCCAAGAAGTAGGATCCACGAAGTCACACGAAGAATCACGAAACACAGAAGTCATATTCTCTAATCTCCACGCTACGCAGACCAGAGAAAACGGCTGACTGAGAGACTGGCCAGTGGCACAAGTGCCCCTCGACCCATAAATAATCACGTCAGCAAATTTCGCGGTGTTCCCGCGATGAAGGCTTCGATGTTTTCGATAACCTGATCGGCAAGAGTCTGCACCGCTTCAGCGCTGGCCCAGGCCACGTGAGGGGTGACAATGAAGTTCGGCAAGTCAAGATCGAGCAAAGGACTACCGTGGCGCGGAGGCTCTTCGCGGAGTGCGTCATAACCAGCGCCGGCGATTGCGCCGTTCCGTAACGCTTCAATTAGAGCTGCGTCATCAACCAGGGCTCCCCGAGCGGTGTTAATAAGGAGAGCGCCAGGCTTCATCATCCCAAATTCAGCTGCTCCTATCAGGTCATGCGTTTCGTCTGTCAAAGGGCAATGCAGAGTGACGACGTCGCTTTGTCTCAAGGTATCTTCAAATGAGGTCCGGCCGGCGCGCGTCTCTTTGGCATGCTTGTGTTCGGCGATCAGCACGCGCATGCCGATGGATACGGCGAGCCGGGCCATGGCTGTACCAATCGAGCCATACCCGATAATGCCCAGCGTACTGCGATTGATATCGTGCAGCTCGTGAGTCAGCAGACAAAACTGCCTGGACTGTTGCCACAGACCGGCCCGGACGTCGGCTCGGTAGGCGAGCAGATTGCGCCGCAAGGTCAAAATCAACATCAGGACGTGCTCAGGCACTGAATTGATCGCATAGCCTCGTGCGTTAGAGACTGAGATTCTATGCTGGCGGCAGTAGTCAAGATCAATGTTGTCTGAACCGGTGGCCGCGATGGCGATCAACTTCAGATCTGTTAATTGCGAAAGTTCAGGTTCGCGCAAAGCCAGCTTGTTGCTGATCGCGATCGTTGCGCCGCGTAGTCTTTCCACCACGTCGGCCTGAAAACTTTGACCGAACTCGACCCATTCGTGATCAAAGCCGGGCCGGCGAAAATCTGCCGCGATGGTGTTCCGTTCAAGAAAGACGATACGTTCCATATTGTTGGTTCTCAGAGTCCTGGTGTCAGAAGCCCGACCGTCAGGGAGGGCCCAGTATACAAGCTCGCCCTCCCTGACGTCGGGCTTCTGACATCACCATTCACCACAAAGCAACACCCCTCGAATACCATTGGCTGTTTGCAGTATCGGCATTCTACAGACACGCGATTTGAATCAAAAGTGCTAGACTTCAAATCGCTATGAACCTTCCTATTCGCAGGGCCATACCCGATGAAGCTGATGTGCTGACGCTGGTGATTGTTCGGAGTTCCGCCTTCAGGCGGCAGGCTTTCCACGAGTTGGAGCCGCCTGAAAGGCGGAACTCCAAACCAGATTAGGATTCAAACATTGTGTGGGATACCAAACGACAAATCATCTGGTTGGTCGCCGGCATCACCTTCGGAACGTTCATTATTTACCAGGACGCTCAGGACGAAACCGGCCGATTCGATCGCAGCGTGTTTGCTTTCTGGGAGATTGTTCTGTTGGCGATTATCCTGACGCTTTTCTACCTGTACTCTCGAAGGAAGACCTAGTCGGACCTGGTTGTTTAGTCGGATAAGGGCTACAGCATCTGGCGTAACTTAGTTCTTCTGAGCATTTCCTCTGACAACCATGGATTTCAATTTGTCACGTTTCAATCCGGCGGTTGCATCGTCTTGGCGCGAGCTTTAACTCCTTCTTCGCCCAACACCAGTAGTCGTCGCTCTTCGCTGTACTGAACGCTCTGCGGCAGATAGGAAAGCACGTAACGGTGTTTTCGCAGCTCGTCGCAGATCTCCTTCGCCGCGGCGCTGGGATCGTCAATCGGAAAAATCCGGCCTCCGGTTCCCTCCGCCAGATCATCGATCACCTGCCGGGGCTTGGGCACATCGCGCCGAATGGCGCCACGGGTGCGATCCTGCGCCTGTACGCAATAGACCGCAATGTCGAGCGCTTGTAGCGCGCTCAGCGCCTGTTTGAACTTTGTCTTGCTGCCCCGGTCGAGCCCATCACTGATTACCACGATGGCGCGCTTCTGCGCTGACAATGGACGCAATCCATCTTCAACGACGGCCATAATCGAATCAAACAGGTGCGGGTCGCCTTTCTTGCGAAACGTCTTCAGCTCAGCTTCGATCTTCTTGGCATTATCCGTCCAGTCGGACACGATCTCTGCATTGCTGTCATAGCCGACTATCAGCAACTTGTCGCCGTCGTAAATTTCATACGCAAACTCGAGCGTGGCTTTTTCGAGTTTGTCCACATCGGCGCGAATGGTCAGAGAGTTGTCGACCAAAAGCACTATGCGCGCGGGCGACATGTCCGGAGCGAAGTTCCGGATGCTCTGCTCGACACCGTTATCGAACAGCGAAATGTCTTTGGACGTTATTGGTGTGGAAGCTCCGTTGGCGCGGGTCGCGACTACATTCAGCACCGTCGAGGCCTCAGAGGATGGATGTGCTCGCCGACCGGCCTGGCCAACCAGCGTGCTCAGCAGACACGTTGCGGAAAGAAGAAAAACAAACGCCCGCCACCAAACGCAGCACCGCTCCGTGCTCCTTACTGGCGCCCTGGCGTTGAGTATCGGTCTCATCCTTGACCAACCAGGCATTCAGCCCTTGTCTGAACTTGTCTTCTTCGCCGTAGTTTTCTTCGGCTTTGCCTTGTCGCTGCTGGCGTCGCTGGTGGCGAGCTCAGGCGTAGAAAGTTCTTTCTCGACTTTCTCGGCCACGCCTCCCTTGCGCGCATAATCGGTCACATACCAACCCTCACCTTTGAACTGTACGGAAGTCCGGGAGAACTGTTTCTCCATCCGCCCGCCGCACTTGCGGCATCGGGTGGGCGGCTTGTCAGACAATTTTTGAAAAACTTCAATCTGCTCGTTGCACTTCTTGCAACGGAATTCATAAATGGGCATCGTTAATTCAGCTTCGTCCTCGAGTAATTTTAGATACTTAGGAGTAGGCCGGAATTATACGAGACCGCTCTCAACCATTACAACCGTATGCGGTTTCTATAGTCTCCTATCTTGAGAGTTGGCCTGCCGGTCCGAGTGAGGTCAGTACCGCGAGCGGTAGCGACCGGGTCTCGTCTCTGTGATCTCGGCCGCTTGGAGCGTCGATACCCGGTCGCTACTGCTCCCGGTACTGACCTCATCCCCGAACCGCCGCCAAAGGAAAGCCCTGAGACAAATTAAGACCGCGCCAAGTTTTCAGATGCCGCGCATCAAGAGAAAGACGCCCCCTCTGAACCCATCTCACCGCACCTTTTTTGCAACTTGTCCGAGGGTTCGTTATGATCCCGGCCAGTTCAGAGAAGAGATGCCTGGTTAGTCCGCGGGAATCCCTTCTGCTATGCTATTCGCCGTCAACTTCGCACTAAATGCAATCCGCAGCCGAAACAGATCAGACCCTCTCCATCGAACGTAAGCTCAAGCTGCACGAGGCGCGCGAATCCATCATCGGGCGGCTGGCGGCCAACCTGCCAACCTCAATCAATCTGGATACGTTTTTGACAGTGGTGGTGGCCGAGCTGGGCCGGATGATGGAAGTCGATCGCTGTGACATCATCAAGCTCAGTCCGGAAGGTGACCTCAGTATCAGCCATGAGTGGCGCGTCTCAGAATCGGTGCCTTCCAGTCTGAACGTCCGCATACCGGTTGATGCGGCGACGCTGGCTCAATACCTCGACGTCAAAAAACCAATCAGACTGGATGACACGTCCGCGCCGGAACTCGATCATAAGGTGCGCTTCTTTGCGAAGAGTTTGGGCACGCGATCTTTGCTGGTGGTGCCCGTCGTGCTCGATGATGAAGTGCTCGGGCTTATCGGTCTGCATCACACCCGCACTACTCGTCATTGGTCCGATGAAGAGGTCGCCTTTCTGGTGTCAATCGCGATGCAACTGGCGATTGGCTACCAGTACACACGCATTTACAACGACAAGAAACGCGAAGCCGAGACCACCAAGGCGTTACTCGAAATTGCCAATGCCCTTAACGCGCGCTCGGACTTTGGCGAAGTTACCTCGGCCGTTTTGGAGCGCGCCCTCTCGCTGGTGGGAGCTGATTATTGCGCGCTCGGGGTGCTCGACGCCGGCGAGAAACGCCTGAGCCTCGCCGCCTTCAAGGCTGCTCCCCACGCCACCACTGATAACGTGCGCGGTCTGATCGAAGCGCATGGCCAGTCGCTCGATATCACCGGAATTCCGGCGATGGTCGAGGTGCTGTCGCAGGGTAGAACCTTGAAACTTCTGGAGAGCGATCTACCGCTGCCAATGCGGATCATGTTCAATGCGACGCTCGGTGGACGGGCGGCGCTGGTGGCGCCGGTGCGGATCGGAGGTCACACGTTTGGCCTGCTCGGTCTGGTTTGGAGCGAGCCTCGTGACCAATTCAAAGATCATGAAGTAGCGCTGGTCGAAGGCATCGCCGATCAGATCGGCACGGCCCTCGAGCGCGATCATCTTTCGGCGGAAGTAATGCGTCTGAAAAGCGCCCTGCACGAACGCTATGGCGAGGACCGAATTATCGGACAGGCCCCGGCGATTCGGCGCGCGATGGAATTGGCGCTGAGCGTCGCTGATACTCAGACATCAGTAATGATTCAGGGTGAATCGGGCACGGGCAAGGAACTGCTGGCAAACTTGATTCACTTTAACTCAGGCCGCGAGGACCAGCCTTACATCAAGCTGAATTGCGGCGCGATTCCCGAAACGCTGCTTGAATCGGAACTGTTCGGACATGAGAAGGGCGCCTTCACCGACGCTCGCTCGCGCCGCCGGGGCCGCTTTGAAGAGGCGAATAACGGCACGCTTTTTCTTGATGAAGTGGGAGAAATGACTCTGGCTGCGCAAGTGCGCTTGTTACGGGTGCTACAGGACGGCGAGTTCACGCGCGTAGGCGGAAATGAAGTTTTGAAAGCCGATGTGCGCATCATCGCCGCGTCCAACGTCGATCTCGAACGGGCGGTTGATGAAGGGACGTTTCGACGCGATCTCTTCTACCGGCTTTCGGTTTTCCCGATTACGCTGCCGGCGCTGCGCGAACGCCGCGAAGACATTCACCCTTTGGTGATTCACTTTCTCGAGCATTTCAAACAACGGACCAGCCGGTTTGTCTCTGGCATATCAAAAGACGCGCTGCGGGCCTTGATCAGTTATGACTGGCCGGGCAACGTTCGTGAACTCGAGAACGCG
>ORMF012660625.1_pt1 | contig 12232 bp, 11 predicted proteins | sample 1779871 | NCBI WGS metagenome assembly ORMF01 (sample SAMEA104232316, study PRJEB22302) | groundwater metagenome | biome: forest; feature: aquifer; material: groundwater | place: USA | collected 2011-08-07 | depth 5.4 m | reverse complement strand
CCGCCTCGATGCCGGGATAGGCGCCGGCCGTGTCGACCAGCGTGATTACGGGTAAGCCGAACTTGTCGGCAAGGTCCATGAGCCGCACGGCCTTGCGATAGCCCTCCGGCCGCGCCATGCCGAAATTGTGCCGGATGCGGCTCTCGGTGTCGGAGCCCTTCTCGTTGCCGATCACCACCACCGGGCGCTCGCGGAAGCGGCCGAGGCCGCCCATGATGGCGGCATCCTCGGCAAAGTAGCGGTCGCCGGCGAGCGGGGTGAAGTCCTGGATCAGCCCCTTCACGTAGTCGAGGCAATGCGGCCGGTCGGGATGGCGCGCGACCTGCGTCTTCTGCCAGGGGGTGAGCCGGGCGTAGGTGTCGACCAGAGCCTGCAGCGCCTTCTGCTGCAGCTTCGTCACCTCCTCGGTGATCGACATGGAGCCGGCATCGTCGCTGTTGAGCGCCTCGAGCTCGGCCACCTTGCTTTCCAGCTCGGCGATCGGCTTCTCGAAGTCGAGATAGGTGCGAACGGTGACGGGTCGGTCCATCTTGCTACTCGCTGTCGTGCCTCCCTTGTGGCGACGCAGTCGCTTACCCGACATTTCCCAGCCGCGGCCCGGGTGTCAAGCTGCGGGACGCATGCACGCACAGTGGCGATCACGAAAGCATGGCCATGATCAACCGCAGGACCATGTCCTTCTGCTTCGGATCGCTCTGGGCCACAAGCAGGGCCACCGCCACCAGGGCGTTGGCATCGAAACGCAGTGTGCCATCGGGCCGGGACAAGCAGCCGTTCTTGTCCAGGAACAGCACGAACAGAAGACTGCCGATGCGCTTGTTGCCGTCGGTGAAGGGGTGATTCTTGATCACGAAATAGAGCAGGGCCGCGGCCCGCTCTTCGACGCTCGGATAGAGGGTCTTGCCGTCGAACGTCTGCTCGATGTTGCCAAGGATGCCGGCGAGACCGTCGCTGCGCTCGAATCCGAATAAGTCGCTGGCTTCACTCTTCTGCATCAGCTCGGCCTTCAGAGCCGCAATGGCGGCATGCGCCTGCTTCGGCGCCAGGCGCTTGATGCGCTTGGTCGGCGTGGCCGGCCGCTCGGGCAGCTGGTTTTCGTCGTATTGACGCAGCATCTTCCACGAGTTGGAGAAGCGGCCGATGATGCTGAGCAGCGCGCGTGCCTCCTCGCCGGTCAGCACATGCGAGGCCAGCATGCCTAGGGCCTGCAAACGTCCCTGCTCCATCTGCCGCTGGCGATGGGCTCCGATCAGTCTTTCCCGAATGACGCCAGTGGCCCACTGGCGGAAAGCCGTTGCCGTCTTGGAGTTGACGCGGTATCCGACCGAGATGATGGCATCGAGCGAATAGTGTTCGATAGTGCGCCGAACGGCCCGGGGGCCCTCCTGGCGAACTATTTCCATTTTGGAAATAGTTGCCCGGCGCTCTAGCTCCCCCTCCTCATAGACGTTAGCAAGATGTTTGCTGATCGCCGGCACTTGAACGCCGAACAGCTCGGCGATCTGTGCCTGCGTCAGCCAGACCGTCTCGCTGTCGATGCGGACATCGAGTTGAAGCTCGCCGCTGGCGGCCATATAGACGGCGTTGTCACCTCTCGGGACGATCGCCGTGCTGCTGGCCTTGATCGCGGTGGTGTTCATGCCAGGCATATAGATCATTACGAAGATAATTGCTATTGTCCGCTGCCCCGACTGAACTGAATCCTCGAGCGCCGGCATTGGGCGTCTGCGGGCCTCTACCGGGTCTTCCGCGTCGCCAACGGATGGTGCTCCAGCACCAGCTTCTTCAGCCGCTCCTCCAGCACGTGCGTGTAGATCTGCGTGGTCGAGATGTCGGCGTGGCCCAGCAGCTGCTGCACCGAGCGCAGGTCGGCGCCGCGATCGAGCAGGTGGCTGGCGAAGGCGTGGCGCAGCACGTGCGGCGACACGCGGTCGGGGTCGAGGCCGGCCTCCGCCGCCAGCTCCTTCAGGTCCTGCCCCAGGCGCTGGCGCGTGAAATGGCCCTGGGCCCCGCGCGAGGCGAACAGCCACTTGGTCCGCAGCATCGGCGCCACGTCGTCGGCTTCCGCCCCGACATTGAGATAGCGCTCGAGCGCGGCGCGGGCGGCAGGCGTCAGCGGTACGATGCGCTCGCGCCCGCCCTTGCCCTTGACGGTGAGCACGCGGCCGTCGCCCGCCAGCACCGAGCGCGGCAGGGTCACGAGCTCGGTCACGCGCAGGCCGGTGGCGTAGAGCGTCTCGATCAGGGCGTAGAGGCGCAGCGCCCGCACGCGCTCGCGACCCTTGCTGATCTCGGTGCGCCGGTGCGCGGCCTCGATCAAACGGTCGACCTCGGCGACCGACAGCGTCTTCGGCAGCGACCGGGCTTTCTTCGGCCCGGCGAAGTTGAGCGCGGGATCCTCGCCGATCAACCCCTCCGCGGCGAGAAACTTGCACAGCTGCCGGATGGCCGAGAGCCGGCGCGCTCGCGAGGCCGGCGCGAGCCCCATTTCCGAGAGCGAACGCAGATAGGCGCCGATGTCGGCGGGCTGCGCAGCGGTGAGCGGCTTGCTCCGGCGATGCAGGAAATCCAGGAAATCGTCGAGGTCGCGCCGGTAGGCCTCGAGCGTGTTCAGCGCCGCGCCGCGCTCGGCCACGAGCATCTCCAGGAACGCCTCCAGATGCTGCCGCTGCCCCGCCGTGCTGCCCATGAGCCCCCAACGCCCCTTCAGTTGGGGGCCGTGCGCGGCCAGGCCGCGATCAGCGCCTCCTGCGCCAGCCGCCGCGCGTCGGCTTCGAGGCCGATGCGCTTCAAGGCCCGCACCGAGTCCCCCAGCGCCAGCACGTTGGCGCCCTCGGGGCCGTTCGGTCCCAGCGCCCGCATGACGAGCAGGATGGTGCGGCCGGCGTCGTTGCGCTTGGCCGCTTCGGCGAGGCCGGCCAGGATGCCCGTCTCCGGCAGATATCCGCCAGCCGGCTGCGGCGTGCGGCTCGCCGCATCCCAGATCGGCAGCGGCACCTCGATGTCGAGCGCGTCGAGCGTGGTTGCCAGCCGGTGCAGCGCCTCGACGCTCAGCCGCCCGCGGGCGACCAGCTCCTCGATCGGCCCCAGCGTCGCGAGCCGGCCGCCGCGCCGGCCCGGGTCGGCGAGGTCGATCAGCGCCGGCCAGTGCCACAGGCCCGCCGCCTCGGCCCAGCGCCGTGCCGGCTCGAACTGGCCAGCGATGAGCGCAATCTCGATGCCCGTCTCGGCAAACCAGGCGAGGTCGGGCGCCGGTTGCAGATTGACGAGCAGCGGGGCCAGCACGCGCGCCGTCTGCAGGTAGGTGCCCGATCGGCGCGCGTCGTCGAGGATGGCACGCAGAAAGCGGGCGCGTTGCACCGGGGCGCGGGCCACGTCGGCGGCCTGGAAGAACAGGGCGCGCCGCAGCAGCGGATCGCCCGACTGCGCGGTTGGATCGGCGGCGCCGGCACCGGCCAGCGACTGCCGGCGATACCCCTCCGCCACGGCTTCCGGCGACAACGCATTGCCCCGCAGCGCCGCCTCGGCGGCGGCGATCTGCAGCCGGGCGTCGGCCTGCGTGTCGCCGGCGAGCATGGCGAGCAGCGCGGGCTCCGCCTTGTCGAAGATCTGCAGCGCATTGACCGGGCCCAGCAGCTCCAGGAACCGGTAGTCGAGCAGCAACACGCGCTTGGGCAGGGCGAGCCTGGGCTTGGTGCCGGTGGCAAAGGCGGCGAGCACCGCCAGCGGCAGCTCGGCCTCGATGCCTTCCTCGCGCGCGAGATCGGCGGCAAGGCCCGCGGCTTGCGCATCGCCGGCGGCCGCCGCGCAATAGCCCGCAAGCAGCTGCGTCTCGCCCTTCAGGCGCCCGGGCAGGCCCGAGCTGGGCGCCGCCAGGGCCTTGATCGCCTGGCAGCCGGCGTCGCGCTGGCCGATACCGATGTCGCGCCGGGCGCGCAGCGTCTCGACGATCGGACCCGGCTGACCGATCTCCTTGAACACCGTCTCCATGTCGGCCAGCAGCCCGGACCGGTACAGCGCCTCCAGACGCAGGGCCACGAAGTGCTCGTCCTTGGGCGCGCCCGCCGGCGGCGTCGCCGATGACAGCAACAGACGCCGCCACAGCTGATGCAGAGCCGGCGAGTGGGGCGGCAGGTCGAGCCCGGCCAGCAGCTCCTCCAGCGCCTTGAGATCGAGCCCGCGCCAAAGCTCCAGGGGCAGGCCCGAGGCATCGGGCGCCATGATCGGCGCAAGCTCGCCCTTCTCAACTGTGCCGCGGCGGGGGGAGACCCATGGCGCCTGCTGCTGACTGGCGGGTTCGGCCGGGCGCTCGCGCGAAGGCGGTAGCCCAGGTGACGGGGCGCCGGGTTCGGTGGGTTTGGGCCGATTGGTCTCGAACGGGTTCCAGCCTTGCTGGGCGGTTGCCGTCGACGACGGCAAATGGGCGAGGCCGAGACCCAGCAGGACCCCCCACATCACGACGGCACGTCGGGCGGCGGCGCGCATGGCTGTTCGACAACCGGCCGGAGTTTGGGGCGCCGCCAACTAGTGGCGAACCTTGACGCCCGGCACAGGCGTGGCTGTTTCCTTCGGCACGGGCTCAAAAAACGCCTGCATGGCGTACAATCCGCCGAACACAACCCCACCTATGATCCCGGCGACCATGAGAAACCGGAAGAGGCTTGGCATGTGGCGAAGCTGCTCCTTGCCAGGTATGTTCCAACCCAAGGTGACGCCATTATGTCGCGTCGCGCCGGGTGCACCAAGGGGCGCGCCGCTCGGCATTGGCGATGCCAGCCCAAGGCTTTGAAGGCAATGAATAAAACCTGCAGCATCGACGGTACTGCCGGCCGGCGCGACCGGCGCAAGGGGCAGACATGATCCGATTCGGCGTGCGGCGCAAAAGTGAAGAAGAGCAGGCCGAGGCGGCGCGCAGCATCCGCGCGCAGCTCGGCGCACGCTCGCTCGTGCTGGTCGGCATGCCGGGCAGCGGCAAGTCGGCGGTGGGGCGCCGCCTCGCGGCTCGTCTGCAGCTCAACTTCGTCGACGCCGACGAGGAGATCGAGAGTGCGGCGGGCAAGCCCATCATGGATATCTTCAAGGACCACGGCGAGGCGTACTTCCGCGACGGCGAGCGCAAGGTGATCGTGCGCCTGCTGCGCTCGGGCCCGCAAGTGCTGGCGACCGGCGGCGGCGCCTTCATGATCGAGGAGACGCGCGACAACATCCGCCGCGCCGGGATATCGATCTGGCTCAAGGCCGAGCTGCCGGTGCTGATGCGCCGCGTGCTCAAGCGCAACACCCGCCCGCTGCTGGAGAAGGACCCCGAAGGCGTCATGCGCCACCTGATGGAGACGCGCTACCCGGTCTACGCCACGGCCGACATCACCGTCGAAAGCCGCGATCTGCCGCACGATACCATCGTCGGCGAGATCATCGATGCGCTGGCCGCCACCCCGCTGCTGGCCAACCCTGGGAGCCTCGCGCCGGAGCCTCCCCAGGCACTGGGCGAAACGCAATGAGCCGCGCAAGGATCTCCGTTGCCCTGGGAGACCGCTCCTACGACGTGCTGATCGAGCCCGGCCTGATCGCACGTGCCGGCGAGCTGATCGCGGCACGGCTGGGCAGCGGCAAATGCGGCATCGTCACCGACGCCAACGTCGCCGCGCGCCATCTGGCGCCCCTGGAGGCGAGCCTGAAGGCCGCCGGCCGGCACGCCGGCACGGTGGTCCTCCCGCCCGGCGAAGCGACCAAGGGCTTTGCGAGCCTGTCCAGCCTATGCGAGGCCCTGCTCGAGATGGGGCTCGAGCGCCGCGACCTGGTGATCGCGCTGGGCGGCGGGGTGATCGGCGATCTCGCCGGCTTTGCCGCCAGCATCGTGCGCCGCGGCATCCGCTTCGTGCAGGTCCCCACCACGCTGCTGGCGCAGGTCGACTCCTCCGTCGGCGGCAAGACCGGCATCAACACCCCCCAAGGCAAGAACCTGGTCGGCACCTTCCATCAGCCGAGCCTGGTGCTCGCCGACACCGATGTTCTCGCCACGCTGCCGGCACGGCAATTCCGCGCGGGCTACGTGGAGGCGGCGAAATACGGCCTCCTCGGCAATGCCGCCTACTTCGCCTGGCTGGAGCAGAATGCCCCGGCCGTGTTCGCCAAGGACGCGGGCGCGATTGCCCGTGCCATCGCCGTCGCCGTCGAGGGCAAGGCCGGCATCGTCGCCCGCGACGAGACGGAGACCGGCGAGCGCATGCTGCTCAATCTCGGCCACACCTTCGGCCACGCGCTCGAGGCCTGGGCCGGCTTCTCCGATCGGCTGCTGCACGGGGAGGCGATCGCCATCGGCATCTGCCTGGCGTTCCGCCTGTCCGAGGAGCTGGGGTTCATCGGCAACAACAGCGTGGCGCGCGTCGCTACCCATTTCGCCTCGCTCGGCCTGCCGACCCGCATCGCCGACATCCCGGGCGGGCCGCAACCCGAGGCCGCGGCCCTGCTTGCCATCATGGGCCAGGACAAGAAGGTGCGCGAGGGCCGGCTGACCCTGATCCTGGCGCGCGGCATCGGCGAGGCCTTCATCACGCGCGATGTCGCATCGCCGACCGTGCACGATTTCCTGGCGCGGCAGATCGGAGGTATGGGGTCAGACCCTCCGTCCGCGACCTCGCCTCGGTGACCCGCGCAGCCGGAGGGTCAGACCCGGGTCTGACCCGACCGCACCCGCGACAGCCCTGAACGGGGAACCCGGGTGCGTGCTATCCGTTGCAGGCCGGGCGGGCGGGCCGCGACAAGCCTTTGTTGGTGTGGCCGCGGTATTGGTTATGCCGCGCCCTGCGGAGAACTGTGAGATAAGCCAGCCATGACGCTCGATATCGGTCTCATCCTCGCCGCCATTGCCGTGCTGCTGCTGCTGTCGGCGTTCTTCAACGCCAGCGAGACGTCGCTGACGGCCGCCTCGCGCGCACGCATGCACGCGCTGGAGCAGGAGGGCAATTCCAGGGCCCGGCTGGTCAACCGGCTGCTGCGGCAACCCGAAAAGATGATCGGGGCCGTGCTGCTCGGCAACACGCTGGTGGACGTCCTGGCCGCGGCGCTCGCCTCGGGCCTCGGCGTCATCGTCATCGGCCCCGCCGGCGTCGCCTACGCGACCGCGATCATGACGCTGCTCATCGTCATCTTCGCGGCCGTCCTGCCCAAGACCTATGCGCTCGCCTTCTCCGACCGCGTGGCGCTGTTCGTCGCCCCGATCATGCGCGTGGTGATCGCCGTCCTCAATCCGCTGACGGCGGCGATCCGATGGATCGTGCGGCTGATCCTGAAGCTCACCCCCACAAAGCGCGACGACGCCGCCAACATCCTGGCGGCGCACGAGGAGATCCGCGGCACGATCGAGCTCAAGACCATCGGCGGCGCCGTCGCCAAGGGCGACGCGGCCATGCTCGGCGGCGTCTTGGACCTCAGGAGCCTGCAGGTGCTCGACATCATGGTCCATCGCACCAAGATGCAGACCATCGACATCGACGACCTGCCGCAGAAGCTGGTCGACGAGGTGCTGAAGAGCCAGTACACGCGCATTCCGCTGTGGAAGGACGAGCCCGACAACATCGTCGGCGTGCTGCACGCCAAGGACCTCCTGGTCGCGCTCTCGCGCGTGGGCTGGGACGTGTCCAAGCTCGACGTTGCGAGCCTGGCGGCGCAGCCCTGGTTCGTGCCCGACACCACCAGCGTCATCGACCAGCTCAACGAGTTCCTCAAGCGCAAGGCGCAGCTGGCCCTCGTCGTCGACGAGTACGGCGAGGTGCAGGGCCTGATCACGCTCGAGGACATTCTGGAGGAGATCGTCGGCCAGATCGCCGACGAGCACGACGTTCAGGACGCGGCGATCCGCGTGCAGGCGGACGGCTCCGTCAACGTCGACGGCACGGTCGCCGTGCGCGACCTCAATCGGCAGATGGATTGGGAGCTGCCCGACGAGGAGGCCACCACCATTGCCGGCCTCGTCATCCACGAGGCCCAGACCATCCCCGAGCCCGGCCAGGCCTTCACCTTCTATGGCTACCGCTTTGAAATCCTGCGCAAGAGCCGCAACAAGATCACTGCCATCCGCATCAAGCCGATCGGCGCCGCCGACAAGCGCGGCCGCCATGCCCCGGAAGGCGATGCGCGCAAGGCCGGGTGACCGCTGGTCGAGCTGAAGGCCGCGTGAATCTGCGTCGAAACGGGACACCGGCCAACAATTAAAAAACGCTACATTCATACGTCGTTCATCTCGTGGGCGCGATCATTCGCCCATCGGGGCTGGTCCGGGCCGCAAGCCGGAAGACCCGCTCCCACCCGCCACCTGGTTGTCGGGTGAGGCGCCGGCCAGGGATCTGGATCTGCACCGATAGGGTCCAAGGTAAGACATGGAGCTCAGAATGAAACGTACGCTATTGCTGTCCGCGGCCGCCGCCGCTGCCGTGTTCATCGCCTACGGCTCGGCTCAAGCTGCCCCCGCGACGAGCTCGCTGGACGCGCTCAAGACGCTCGGCACCGAGCAGAGCACCGTCGAGCAGGCGCGCTGCCATCGTCGTTGCTGGCGCACACGTTACGGCTGGCGCTGCCGGGGCTGGGGCAGCCCTCGCCGCTACTACTGATCGGCGGCAGCTGCCGACTGACGGTTCAAGCCGGCCTTGCGTTGCTGCCTGATGCAGCCAGTGCGAGGCCGGGTTGAATTTTGCATCCCTCGCCGGCCGCAGGGCTGCCGGTCTTGAAGGGTTCGCCCGCGCGCCCCACTTCTTCTACGACTCGGTGCTGCTGAGGCCTCGAGCCGTTCGCGGCTCACTCGATTTTCTCTTCCGGCGCATAGACTTCCAAGGCCAAGGCGTGGATCTTGCCTTTGAGTTCGGCCGCCAGCGCCGCGTTGACGAGGCGGTGGCGCTGCAAGCGTGACTGGCCGGCGAAGAGAGGAGACACGATCAGGACGCGGAAGTGGCTCTCGCCCGTGCCCGGCGACCCGCGATGGCCGGCGTGCAGGTGCGATTCATTGACCACGTCGAGGCGCGTGGGCTGAAGCGCGGCCACCAACTTCTCGCGGATCGTCGCCTCGACGGCCATTTGCGCGTTCTTTATCGCACTGCGCCAGGATCGTTGCCAAGATGGTTGGCCGGCGCGTATGGCCGACGTACAACGGTCGGCGCGTTCGCGCAATGCTCATCTTGTGCGCGCCGCGGCTTGCGCACATACTTGGGAAGCGATGAAGTTCGACTCGAAATACTTCGATTGCGTCCGCGTCAAGCCGGACCACGAGGAGGTCGTGCGCCAGGAGGCGCCGAGCTGCCAGTGGCGGGGCTGCAGCGCCGCGGGCCTGCACCGTGCGCCCAGGGGGCGTGGACGGGAGGGCCAGTATTATCTGCTCTGCCTCGACCATGTGCGCCAGTTCAACGCCTCGTACAATTACTTCGAAGGCATGTCGAATGCCGACATCGAGGCCTACCAGAAGGACAGCGTCACCGGCCATCGGCCGACCTGGAAGGCCGGTGCCAACTCGTGGGCGCACGGCACGCACCATGGCCGGGCGCAGGCCGGCGGATTCAGCCGCCGCTTCTCCGATCCGCACGGGTTTTACTCGTGGCGGGCGGCGGGGGGCGAGAGCCCCCGGCGGACGCTGAGGCCGCTGGAGCGCAAGTCGCTGGAGGCGCTGGATTTGACCACAACCGCAGCGCGCGAGGAGATCAAGGCGCGCTTCAAGCAGCTGGTGAAGCGTCACCACCCCGATGCCAATGGGGGGGACAAAAGGTCCGAAGACAAGTTGCGAGAAATCATCCAAGCTTATAACTATCTGAAGCAGGCTGGGCTCGTCTGAGGCCGGCAGCAAGGTTCTAGCGAGTGGCCGATCCGGTGCGGCGCCTGTTGCCGAGCACCGGCCAAAATCCGGAAACGAAACGATATGCCAGCCCAAGCCCAAGCCGGGGTTCCCGGCATGCCGGACATGAAAGTGTCCGTGCGCCAGTTGTTCGGCATCGACACCGATTTCGAGGCCCCCGCCTACTCCAAGGCGAACGACCACGTGCCCGACATGGACAACGACTACGTGTTCAACAAGGAGGTGACGCTCGCCATCCTCGCCGGCTTCAAGTTCAACCGGCGCGTGATGATCCAGGGCTACCACGGCACCGGCAAGTCGACGCACGTCGAGCAGGTCGCCGCCAGGCTCAACTGGCCGCTGATCCGCATCAACCTCGACAGCCACGTCAGCCGCATCGACCTGATCGGCAAGGACGCCATCGTGCTGAAGGAGGGCAAGCAGGTCACCGAGTTCCGCGAGGGCATCCTGCCCTACTGCCTGCAGACCAATACGGCGCTGTGCTTCGACGAGTACGATGCCGGCCGCCCCGACGTCATGTTCGTCATCCAGCGCGTGCTGGAGCAGGCCGGCAAGCTCACCCTGCTCGACCAGTCGAAGGTGATCCGGCCGCATCCCGCGTTCCGGCTGTTCTCCACCACCAACACCATCGGGCTCGGCGACACCTCCGGCCTCTATCACGGCACGCAGCAGATCAACCAGGGCCAGATGGACCGCTGGTCGATCGTCTCCACGCTCAACTACCTGCCGCACGACGAAGAGACGCGCATCGTGCTGGCCAAGGCCAAGAGCTTCAACAGGAGCGACGCCAAGCGCAAGACCATCTCCAACATGGTGCGCGTCGCCGACCTGACGCGCTCGGCCTTCATCAACGGCGACCTCTCCACCGTCATGAGCCCGCGCACCGTGCTCACCTGGGCGGAGAACGCGGAGATCTTCGGCGACCTCGGCTTTGCCTTCCGCGTCCCCTTCCTCAACAAGTGCGACGAGCTGGAGCGGCCGCTGGTGGCCGAGTTCTACCAGCGCTGCCTGGGCGAGGAGCTGCCCGAGAGCGCCGCCAACGTGGCGCTCAGCTGAGGGGCAGATGGCGACCGGCTCGAACCGCAAAGAGGCGCCGGCGGAACCCTTCAAGCGGGTTCTGGGCCTCACCGTGCGCGCGATTGCCGGCGACGGCGAGGTGCAGGTGACCTACGCGCCGGGCAAGCCCGAGATCGACGGCAAGCTCGTACAGCTGCCCGAGCCCTCGCGCGTTCCCTCGCTGCGCGAGGTGGCGGTGATCCGCGGCTGGGCCGACAGCCTGGCGCTCACCGCCGGCTGCCACGACGCCAGGCTGCATGCGCGCCTGGCGCCGAAGGCGGGACCCGCGCGCGCCGTGTTCGAGGCGGTCGAGCGCGCCCGCATCGAGGCGCTGGGCGCCAATCGCATGCCAGGCATGGCCGCCAATCTCACGGCGCGGGTCGAGGACCAGTACGGCCACGGCCGCTACGCCGAGATCACCGAGCGCGCCGACGCCCCGCTCGAGGATGCCCTGTCGCTGATCGTGCGCGAGCGGCTGACCGGCGCGCTGCCCCCCGAGACGGCCAAGGCCATGGTCGACCTGTGGCGGCCCTGGATCGAGGAGAAGGCCGGGCGGACGCTCGCCAAGCTCGACAAGGTCGCCGAGGACCAGGCCACCTTCGGACGCCAGCTGCGCGACCTCCTGAAGGTGCTCGACCTGTCCGAGGAGCTGTCCGAAGGCGAGCGCGAGGAAGGCGAGGACGACGAGCAGGACCCCGAGAGCGGCGAGCAGAACGCCGAGGACAGCTCGGAGGGCCAGGACAGCCAGGAGGCCAGCGACGAGCAGCGCGGCGAGGGCGAAGAGGGCGAGCAATCCGACTCCTCCCAGGATGCTGACGCCGACCAGCTCGACGCCGATGCTGACGGCGAGGAGATGGCCGACTCGCGTATGCAGCAACGAAATTACAACGTGCTCGATAGCCCGGAGGCGTTCGGCTACAAGGTCTTCAGCCGCACCAACGACGAGGAGATCGGCGCCGACAGCCTCTCCACCCCGGACGAGCTGGAGCGGCTCAGATCCTTCCTCGACAAGGAGCTGCGCAACCTGCAGGGCGCGGTGGCGCGGCTCGCCAACCGGCTGCAGCGCAAGCTGATGGCGCAGCAGAACCGTGCCTGGGATTTCGACCTCGAGGAGGGCACGCTGGACGCGGCCCGGCTCACGCGCATCATCATCGATCCGCTGCACGCGCTGTCGTTCAAGCACGAGCGCGAGGCCGACTTCCGCGACACCGTCGTCACGCTGCTGCTCGACAACTCGGGCAGCATGCGCGGCCGGCCGATCATGGTGGCCGCCTGCTGCGCCGACATCCTGGCGCGCACGCTGGAGCGCTGCGGCGTCAAGGTCGAGATCCTGGGCTT
>ORMF011082614.1_pt1 | contig 12237 bp, 14 predicted proteins | sample 1779871 | NCBI WGS metagenome assembly ORMF01 (sample SAMEA104232316, study PRJEB22302) | groundwater metagenome | biome: forest; feature: aquifer; material: groundwater | place: USA | collected 2011-08-07 | depth 5.4 m | reverse complement strand
GCGGGCCCCCCCCAGGGCGGCGGCCCCGGCGCCCGCCGTCAAGCGCGGGCCCGGACGTCCTCGCAAGGATGCACAGCCGGTGATTGCGAAGCGTGGGCCTGGGCGTCCGCGGAAGACCGACGAGCTGTCGCACCTCGTCGCTCGGCTTCAGCAGGCGGAGCGGCTTGAGGCAGCGCTGCAGCAGATCCAGCGCATCGTCGCCTCGGTGTAGGCGCTCTCATCGGGCCGCACCCAGCATCAGGTCCTGCGATCGCACAGCACGACCGGCGCTCACAGCATCGGCAGCCTGAATCTGTTCCCAGACTGGCGGCGTAAAGCCATTGACCAAGGTGTCGCGGCGCACGTTCATCAGCCTCGCGCAGGACGTTGGCGCGTTGCCCCACGTCCTCAAGCAGGTGACACACGCCCCCGCGACCGACGTGTTCACCGCCTACACCACGCTGCGCTGGGAGACGTTCTGCCGGGAAGTCGCGAAGCTGCGGGTCGAGCTTGCTACCGGTTTGCTTCCGGAGCCCGGCGCCGACGCGCAACCTGTCGCAGTACCTACGGAATTGCTGGTGGGCCGACTGGGACTCGAAGCCCGTACAGGGGGCCTCGGTTGACCTGCGTTTGGCCTGGTCGAGCAGCTGGTCTTCCGAGATTCCGGGCACTTCCGCAGGTTTCGTCCATGCCCTCACTCGGGTTGAACCGGCTCCGGCGGGGTGGAGCTGTAACTCTGTAACCGCCGTGATCGAAGCGGCGCTCGCCGCTCTTCGAGCCGGTGACGTGGTCCTCGCGATGCAACTCCTCTCCGCTGTGATCGGAAGGGCGGCGTGACGCGAGGGCCGCGCTCTCCCGTGGGGCCGAGTCGAGATCTTGGACTAGATCACCGATGAGGCGCCAGACGGGTTTCTGATCGTCCCGATCTCGTCTCAGATCGACGCGCCTTCGTCCTCCGGCCTGGTCACAGCCCTCAGGTAGCATGGTCCATGCACTCGATCCCAGGGAGCCTCAGCGAACTCCGGAACCTCATCGTCTCGCCGCCCGGCCAGTGGCGCGTCGTTCTGCAGGACGAGTACGGGTGCCTGCATCGGGTTGTCGTTCCGCCCGGCGGCCATCCGCGTCAGCGAGACATGACCGTGTTCCTCGACATCGAGCGGCACCCGGACAGCCCGTCGGACCAAGTGGTGGTAGACGCCGGCAAGCCGTACGACGCGTACCGGGAGCTGCAGGCCATCATCGTCGCCGCCAAGACCTCCGTGTTGATCGTCGACCCCTACGTCAGCCACGAAATCGTGACGCTCTACCTGGCGCGCTGCGCCCCAGCAGTCACGATGCGGGTCCTCACCAAGAACTCCGGCACCACCGACCACCAGTCCTTCGTGGCCGAGCAGGCCAAGTTCCGCCAGCAGGTCGGCCAGAGATTCGATGCCCGAATCGCGACAGCTCCGCTTCACGACCGGTATGTGTTCGTCGACGACAAGTCCTGGGCGACCGGGCAGTCACTCAAGGATATGGCCAAGAAGTCGGCCACCTACCTGGTCGAACTGCGGGACGTCGTGCCGACGCTCCGCGCCCACTATGAAGGGCTTTGGACCGCAGGGACGCCGGTGTGATCGGGGGAGAATGTGGACGCGCATCCTGACAACCCGAAGGCCAACAGCCTGGACAATCGTCTGCCCGAGGAAAAGGTTCGCCAAGCCGTCGAAGAATCAGGCTACCCGCTCCAGATAGTAGTCTCTGCAGGTCTGCCGGCGGAGTTTGTCGTCTCCGAGGAATGGTCCTTCCCTGACCGGGATAGCGGGCAAGCGCGAACCCTCGACGCATTAGCGGTGAAGCAATATGAGGGAGGGACCAACAGCCTCGTGCGGGTTGCTCTGTTGATCGAGTGCAAGCAGAGCAAGTTTCCCTTCGTCTTCTTCAAAGGTCCACGCGCTCCCAGCGCATTCGTATATCCACTCTTTGCCGAGGCAGATCTTGTGATGGTGACCGGCATGGTGACCGGCACAGCCCGGTCCATGTGGGAGCTGCCCATCGTGCGCGCCCTCAGTATGGATCATGAGCCGCTGCAGACGATTCCACCAGTCTGTTCGGCGTTCAGCAAAGTCGTGAATGACAAGAAGCGGATCGAACTATCAGGTACTGAGCCCTACAACGCTCTCGTACTGCCGCTAGTGTCTGCTCTGGACCACTACCGCAAGGAGGTCCGTCGTTCTGGGGGGCCCGCGACACACGGAGTGCAGACCGTTCTGCTACCGGTGGCGGTTCTGGATGCACCGCTCGTTCTTGTGCAGGTAGACGCGGCTAGCAACCATTACTCTCTAGTTCCGTGGGTACGGGTATTGCGGACTCTCCCTGACAACCGGGCGCAACACCCAAACCAGGTGCCGTGGGGAAGGCGAGTGGCCATCGACGTGGTGCACAAGGAGTTCTTCGCGACGTACGTCAACCAACACGTCGTGCCATTCACCGAGAAACTGGCGACTCGAATCGCGAAGCATCAGGTTCTCGTATCATCAGGACAAGGCACGCTGGACTGCGCGGAACTACCGGGAGACATAGAAGCGCATCTCGTTCCGAAGGCGTGACGTTGGCAACCTGCAGCGAGGGAGCAGAGTCCCTCGGCGCCCTCTTGATCGGGTCCCCATGATGCCATCGGCGATGAGACCAGATCTTCATCACAGTACCTCAGGGTTGGCCAGAGGGTCGGAGAGGATGGCCATTGGAACGGGCTCGGCCTGCCAAAGAGCAAGCACATCATTTAGGTCGACCGCGGCCACAGTCGTCAGAGAGTTCTGTAGGACCGACTGCACGTCGCGAAGCCCTGCGGCCTCACCAATCGCCAGCTGCAGGTATGTTCTGAAGGAAGCCGCATCTCCGTCTGTAAGCTTGCTATTAGCCAGCGCAACCCACAGCAACAACTCAAGGCGTACGGGAAGCTCCAGTGTATGGGCATGAAAGCGCTCCTCATTGTAGATCTTCAGAGCGATCTCCACCTCTCCAGCCGAGAACCCGCATTCCTTGTTCATGATCAGGTTGGCAAGAATCACCTCTATGCGACATGTGACCGTTGAGCCGTTGTCACTGCTCACAGCCTCCTGCCACCCATCCGCCTCCCAGTCCGACCTCCTGATCGCTGCCCACAGCATCCGAATGGCTAGCATCCGGATCCGATCTGTCGCATTGCGTTGCCTATATAGGGTGCAATAGACCCGTAGGAGGGGCTCAAGGTCGGCCTTTAGTGTGCGGCTCTTGTCCACGGTAACCGCTTCAAGGTGGCTGAGGAATCCTGCGAGCTGCTCACGAATGTGCTCGCTGATGCGGGACGAATCCAGTTGCGAGAAGTCCGGGACACGACCCAGCCAGTACTGAGGGGCAAGGCGAGCCTGAACCACGTATGGCAGGTCTGATTCCCAGTCGATATCCTCGCGATCGTGCTCTGGACTTCGGGAGATGAACGACCGCGCGCATGATAGAGCAAGCTTCAGCAAGCCAGCGAATGTCGGATAGGGCTCCCCATCCCATTGGAACACGTCGCCTCGATTGAATGCCGGTACGTAAAGTTGTCGCGGTATGGATTTCAGCCGATGTGCGTATCCAGACCTAAGGCCATACGCGTTCGAGAGCGCTCTCTCGACATGTGACCGACGGAGAGGCATAAACGTGGAAGCATCGCCCTCGAATAGCCCTCCGTCACTGTGCTCCGTCGCAAATCGGACGAACTTCCGCCGAGCACGAAGGTGCTGAGTGTCAAGAAGCACCGCTCGTATCTCATCGCTGTCAGCCCCGGAAAGGCGAGCCAAGACTCTGTCGAGTCGAGTTCGGGTCCGCTCATCCATGTCTGCCCAGACCGGCTCAGCCGCGTCGGTGGAACCGGAAAGGGCTTCAAGTGCGTAGACAAGAAGCGAGTATGCCAGGTCGAGGTTCGACGAAAGCGTCTGGAGTGCATCGTGAATTGCGCTGAGCGCGGCCATGATCGACCGGAACGCTATTCTCGGGAGTCTTACACCCTTTCTAACCAATTCCACAAGGCGGTCAACATCCTCGGGTGATCCGGCGATCTGCCGATCAAAGAAGCGAGGAACGAAAGTCGATGGAAGCCGAGCGTCCGTGATTCCTCTCGGCAGGTCGCGGCACGCCAGTTCCACCTGGTTCCGGTCCGTCGCGAAGTACGCCCCAAGACCGACTGCGCACAGCAGGACAAACTGGTCCACGAAAACGTCCTCTCCCCCAATCACTGTCATTCGACCCGGACGCTCCTCGGTTCGGTTGTGGAACCGAAAGACATATGCGCAGATGCCTCGCGGGGGTCCGGCCGGCTCAAGAATCCCCGCCAATGTATGTATTGGCAGTGGCCATGAGAAATTGGAGAAGAGAACGGCACGCCGCTCCTCAGTTCTGACCGTCGCATCGGGCGCGAAGAAACGACCGCTGGCAACTTGGAGCATTAGACGAACTGACCTGTGTGGGCAGGGATCACAGGATGCTCTCGTCTCGGGCAGGACAGTCCGCCGATAGTCATCGCAGACTCTCTTCCAAACGCTCCCGAGTCACGATGGCCGACGAGGCGAATACACGCTCCAGCCGCACCAAGTCCCATGCGGGCCCGGAACGTAGTCTCAGGTCCACCAGATCGCGGAGCAGCTCGGCCGGGAGCAACACGCATGCCCTCGCCTGAGTCTGTCGCACGAGTTCATTCGCCTTCCTCAGGTCGCCGTCTGCGAACGAGCTGCTGATCACCGTGAAGTAGACCTTATCGATGCCCTCGCGCTTCAGCGCTTCAGCGTGCCGCTCGACATACTCGCGGAACTTCCGGTCTTCGGTTCCCATCACGAAGCCGCCGCGCCTGACCTTGGCGTCATAGACGAGTGCCCATCGGCCCTCGACGCACCGCGCGATGCCGTCGGCCACACGTCCCGTGCCCTGCCCCAGCTGCTCGACGTTCAGGCCGAGCAGAGCGAACGCAACGCCGACGCGCCGCTCGAACTCGACGTTGAGCGCGAGACCGCGTTCAGCGCAGATCTGTTCGGCACGTGCGTCCGCCGAAGCGAGAAGCGGAAGGGATGCCACGATCGGCGGGAGGAAGCTATCCGAGAGGACATCAACCTGGGAGTGATCCGTGGCCGCTGCCCGGGCCTTGGTCGCACGAGCCGGCGCGGTCGTGGCGGCACCCTCCAGGAGGTGCGCGATGTCGCTGTACTCCGGACGCTCGGCGACCCATGCGCGAAGAGCCGACAGCATGTCCTCCACCCTGCCAAAGCGGTTGCGCAGCGTCTTCTCGGACGGGACACCCGGGCGACGCTTGGTTGCGACCTTCACCTGGGCCACCGAGGGGAAGCGCCGAAGCTCCCGGGTCAGGTCGGCAAGATGCTGAAGAAGAGCATCGTCTGGAATGGCCTGTGTGAAGCTGGCTGTCGCGCTGCCGACCTGGCGCAGGAACTCGCCCCAAGAGGACCAGAGGATCCCCTGCCAGGTACCCTTCTTTTCACCGGTCGCCTCCGCGAATCGGCGCAACCCCGGTGGTGTACCCTCGCGCGCTATCCACTCCCGCGCCGCCTGGAGGAGGCGCTCCCGTTTCGCGACATCAGCAACCTTCGGCTCCACCGACTGTGGCCCCCTCCTGCGAAGGATACCTCTAGCCTCGTTGCAGGAGCGAGTCGGAACTCGGCCGACAGGTTGGGCTGCAGAGCGTCTACTTCGTCCGAGACAGGAGCAGCTCTTCCAGCGGCCGACGGCGGAGCACACGGGCACGGAGGTCGGCCAGGTCGTCGCGCAAACTCCGTAGTTGTCGCCCACCGCTGCCACGCCGCCGCTGGTCCTGGACGTGGCCGCTCCGGCGCACGATGGCCTCGGCGATGACCGCAAGCAGGTCGGCTGGGTCGAGGTCGCCTCGGGACACCAGCTCGCGCGCGCGCCGCTCGCCGATGCCGAGAGCCTGGAAGCCGTTCTAGGCTTGCGGCGGCCTCGTGATCACGTTCGCACTCAGCAAGGGTCTCCGAGAGGGGCAGTTGATGCGGGTGTCTGTTCAGAGCAACGCACTGAGAGTGCGACCCGAGGGCTCTGTTGGCGGGTTTCCTAGAACCATTTCTACGAGCTATCTGGAGACGATGTCCGCAAAGATAGGTCTCGACAGACTTGCGGAGGGCGGACTCACCTCGGCCCGAGGGGCGGTGTACGAGGGCGACAGCCACAGCTTTCTGCCGCATCCGAGTAGCGGCATTCCGACGTGTGCAATCCGGACAAACGAGCTGCTTGCAAAGAACCGCACGCCGTCATTTCGCTTGAAGTTCGCCACCGATCCGTTCCCAATCGAGGCAGTGCACCCTTCAGATACAGTCATAATCACAGTCGAGATCGTCCGACATGGCGTTGTTGAAGCTATCCTGCGCAAGAAGAACGTCCTGACTGTCGAGACTCTAGACCTCGTTGATCTTGTGCACGACGAGCCCGCCCATCGCACACTTCAAGATGTGCTACTCGCGAAGATTTCGAAAGAAGAAGCATGGGCCAGAGTGGGCGGCCTCCGTGGATCCGACGCGAAGACGGCAATAGGGCGCATGGTTGGTACCGCGGTGCCGAGCGCGAAGAAGCCTGCTAAGAAGAAGGCGCCGGCCAGGAAGAAGGCGGCGCCCAAGAGGAAGGCGGCAGTGGCCAAGAAGACGTCGGGCAAGAAAGCGAAGGCGAAGGCCAAGAAGAAGACCCCTGGCTAGGGGACGCGCTCTCTCGGATCGGCTTCGACACCTCAGCCTGCCGAAAGCCGTGGCACCGCTGGGTTGTCGGCTCGATACCGGTCCAGCCGGCCGAGATGCAGGAGCACGCCATGGGGGAACTTGGCCACCGCGTCGAACGGAACGGTCGCATCCTGATGGGTGCCGCGCGCGACCTTCCTCCCCGTGCGACGGACGACGCTCATTCCGGCTCGGATGTCGAGACCGAGGAGGGGCGCGATGCGGTTCACCTCCGAGATCCAACCGTCGCAGTTGTGGCTTGTCGTGCCCTTCCCCCGACCGATGATGCGGTCCACGCTGATGTGCATGCATTCGTGGAGCAGGGCGTCGAAGGCATACGGGAACCCCAGCAGGGTGGACGAGATCCCCCACGGGGTTGTCTTCTCGGTGCCGCCCAGCAGCGATGGGTGAAGCCCGATGACCGGCGTATCCGAGGATCGGCAACAGGCTACGCAAGCGGAGTGCGGAGTGATGACCCACCTGATCACGGGGAGCGGCAGGCGACCCTCGAAGTACCCATCGTTGATCGTGTCGAAGGCCTCATAGGCCCACCGCCCCTTCGCACCATCGGCGTGCTCGGCGACGAGTAGGAATGCCTCGCGAACGTCCATGTCGTGCATGTTACACATAGCAATATGTTACAGTCAAGAAGAACCTCTTCCCGGGGCCGGTCGGACGACAACTACCGAGCTTGGTCGCTCGTGCCTCGCACCAGCACTGCTTCGACAGGGCGGGGGCGGAGAACCTCACGGCGCAGGCGGTCGAGGTCGGACTCCAACGCCCGCCATCTCCGGGTGCCGGAGTCGGACCGCCGCTGGTCGGGGTGGCCATGCAGCCGGAGGAGCAGGAACGTCATGATCGACTCCAGGCTGCCCGGGTCCAGGAGGCCCTCGCGCCGCAATTCGTGGACGCGGCGAGTCGGGAACGGTACGCCGAGGATGGACTCGGCCAACCGCGATACATCAGTCGCGCAGTACCCGTAGCGGCGCATGCGGGGCTTGGCCGCCACCTCGGTCATGGAAACGAGCGCGCGACGTTTAACGACCACCCGTTAATGGTAATTCCTGCATCCCAGGTCGAGCAACCCGCTGCGTGCGCATTCATGCGAATGCGCGTGCTGCCGGAGGACAAATCGCACGGTCGGATCCGTACCATCGATCTCCCTGGGGATACCGACGGGAGTTCGCCCGACACCGCGAACGCACGGGTGCCCGGGGAAGGCACCGCTTCTGATTGGGCCGGCTCCACGCGTGTCTCCACAAGAAGACGCTCGGGAGCCCTGGCGATACAAATCGCCATGTGGATGGTCGGTCCTGTCTCCAGCGCTGGACTACAGATGTAGGTCTGTCTTGGCGGTCAAGTCCTGGTCAGACCCCCCAGGGCGAAACGCGAAGTAGATCCTCAGGTAGGAGCATGTCTGCGACACCACCCCCCTGAGCATCTGTGGTGCTCGCTCGGCTGCCATTGGAAGAGCAGCGGACAAGAGGCTGCTCTCTTGGATCCAGCCGTCCACGACCAGCGCCGGCCGTTGGAATGCGCCGAGTCCGACCGTGGCGCTCTTGAAATCCGACGGGTTGATCCGGCGTGGCTGGATGGTATCGAGCGCCTGGTTTGAGCCTCCGTGGCCCAGGACGCAGGATGCTGCGATCCGGAGGGTACCGGCCGCCCGGACCTGCTCGTCTCGATCGTTCACGAGGACCGCGTAGTACTTGAATCCTCCGCCTTCCTCGTAGACCACGAAGTCCTTCACGTGGTGAGGTCGCATGCGCGCAGCGAGCATCGCCAGATGAGCGATCTCGCGCTCCGCCTTCTCCATGATCCTGGTGCACTGCCCGCTCTTCGCGTCGTTCTTCAGGCACGCCTCGGCGGACTCCTTCGCCTTCGCGAACTGACGCTGGCCGACAAATGCCGCAGCCTCCTTGAGTAGGCGCCTGGCCTCGAACTTGGCCACCAGTGGCCGGGCCCTCTCGCAGACCTCCTGCTTCGGGTCGAGCTGCAGGCACCGCCGGGTCGGCTCGACGATCTCGTCCCACCGCCTCTTGGTCACGCCCGCCGTCACCTTCTCGACGACGTCGGCCAGCTCGTCCTTGTCGATCTGCTGGATCAAGGTCAGGCAGTCGTTCGGCACCTCCGCACCTGCCGGCCCGGTGATGTTGGCGTCCTTCCCGACGATCGCTAGGCAGTCGTCAGCTCCGGCACGCGCATCCTTGAACGCCTTCTTGGACAGGAAGAACTTCGCGGTGCCCAAGTGTCCCATCGCGGCCGTCCAGCTGCTCTCGGCCTTGATCCGCTCGGTCTCCCGCTTCTGCTTGCCCTCGGCGAACGTCTTCGCCGCCTCGGGCAGATCCTTCGGGACGTCGACCACGCGCCCGGCCACAGTCAGGACGGTCGTGCCGTCGCCAGTCGTCAGCTTCCCGAGATCGATCGTGGCGTCCAGCTTGCCCGACGCATCGGCCCGGCCGGATAACACTTCAGCGCCGCGCGTGACGATCACGGGCACGTTGCCGGCAGGTGCGACCTCGCACGCCGAAGCCTGGCGTGGACCGTCGATCGTCACCTGCCCCGGGTGGTCCGAGGAGTCCGCTAGCCTGATGGCGTCGATCAGGACGGGCAGGAGCATGACGCCGCCGATCGCCGCGATGCCAGCCCCTGTCTCGACACGAGCCTTCTCCCACTCAGCCCCCTTCGGATCGTTCCCAGCAGCGACCAGGGCTCCCCCGGTCGCCGCCGTCAGGCCCCCCATGATGCCGAACAGCCACATCATCCTCGTGGCGTTCTGGCTGGCCCCCTTCCGGGTCTCAACCGTCCGATCGACGACCCTGTGCTCGACCAACGTGCAGGGTTTGAACTGCTCGAACCGGAAGCTGACCTTCGCGAGGCCATGACCATCCGGCTCAAAGACCGTCGACGCAGCAACGCGGTAGGTCACGGGCCCATCGATCTTCTGGCTCTTGAACTCCCGGACGGGCGTATCGATCGTCTCGGTCTTGACCTCGATCTGCGCGCAGCCGGTCGTGAGGGACGCACATGCCAGCGCGAGCGCCGCCCGCCCCGTTCGGCGAGTTCGAGATCGCACGCCCCTGGAGTGCGGCCCGGTCGCCGTCCTCTTCCAGCCCTCCGCCCTCATGATCGCCTCCAGCAGTCCCCCGATCAGATCATATTAGGCGACTGATCGCCTATTCTGAAGATCGTTCCCGCTCGACCCTGCCTGGGTGCGCAAGCCCCTGGTCAAGGCTGGCCTCGGGTCGATCGCGGCCAACGTGCGCGCGCTGCGAGAACGCCAGGGCATGAGCCAGGAGGAGCTGGCATCCAGGGCCTCCCTGATCGATGCCCGCTACGTGAGGTTCGTCGAGAGCGCGTCGGCGAACCCGAGCGCCGAGAAGCTGCTCCTGATCGCGGACGCCCTCGGCGTCACGGTCGGCCGCCTGTTCCGCCCGGCGACCTTCCGTCCTCGGTCGGCTGGGCGACCTGCGCGGAGAAGCGGGCGCCGGCCGGCGACGCCAGCCAAGCCTCCCAGGTGATCAACCAGGCCTCCTGCGTCTGGGTCTCGATCGCTCCTGGTCGGGCCGCTCGCACCATCCGCATGGCCTCCTCGCGCTCGTAGCCGATCGACATCAGGGTCGCAGCCAAGATCGTCCCAGTCCTGCCCAATCCACCAACGCACGACACGATCGTCGTCTTCCCCTCCCGCAGCGCGGAGACGATCTCGGCGATCAGCGGGGCCGGCGCGTCCGGAGTAGGTGGGGCGCCGCGATCGGGAATCGGGTAGTGCCTGACGATCATGCCGCGCTGCTGCGCCTTGACGAGCAGGTCGGGGATGCACCACGCGACCAACTCGCGCGGCTCGACCAACGTGACGAAGATATCGACGCCGAGGTCGTCGCGGAGCCGCCGCACGTCTGAATCGAGGTCACGATCGTGCACGATCCCGCTGAGGCCGATGCCCCGCTTGCCCGGTGCGATCGACCCGGCGATCCGGCCTGTTACACCCCCACGGGCATCTATCGGCAGGAAAGTGATCCGGATGGGAGCTCGTACGGGGTGGCGCCGATCGGATACGGACGGCCAACCGGAGAAAAGGGGACCGGCGAACGCGGGGAACGTCGACGAGGAAAACGCTTTCCGCTTTGCGCCGCCGGCAGGTGATCTCGATGGCTTCGGTCTGGCTCGTCGTTTCATGCCCTTGGTCTCCGTTCGTGCTGCTTCTGCCACCAGACAGGCACGATCCTGGCGAACAACGCGGCGCGCAGCTCGTCATCGTTCCCGGGCTCGACCGGCAGCAGGTCGGGGTACAGGCGGCGGCCGACCGTCTGCCACTCGCGCAGCCCGACGGGCACGAGCGCGCGCACGCGTTCGGCCAGCCAGGGGCGGCGACGCTCGATCAAGCAGTGGCCGGGCTCGTCGGCGCGCTGGCACAACCTGCCGCGGACCTCGTGTACGCCGCGGTGGCGGGTGCTGCAGAACACCAGCCGGTCGAGCGGTCTGCCGCCCAGCGCGGGGTCCTTGATCATCGTCCACTCGACGCCCGCGAGCAGGTAGGCCTTCGGCTGCGGCACGGGCGGCCCGATGATCATCAGGAAGACCTCGTGGAACGCGATCGGTAGAGCGGTGCGCATGGTCACGTCCTGATCGTGTCAAGTCCAGCAAGGAGTTGCCGAGCCGAGAACTCGTCGCGCAGCGGGCCGGGCGGCTCGTCAAGCCGCGCCTCCAGGACCGCGCGGCGCCACTCGGCAGGGATCGCGTCCTCACCCATCCGGCTGCCGGCCAAGCCGCCGAAAAAGATCGCGTTCGTGTCGCTATCGCTGCCCATGTTCAAGATCGCCACGACCGACTGCTCGAACGTGTGTGGGCGGATCGCGAGGTATAGGCCGAGTCTGAAGCAGACTCTTACGTATCCGGCCTGGTTCTGCAGATGGATCGTCGGCCCGTACAACTCTGGATCGTCGTGCGTGGCCATCTCGACATCCCGCAGGATGTGAGCGCGCCCCTGCTCGATCTCGCGTTCACAGCCCGGGAGGTACTGGTGCACGAGGGGGACGCAGGCCGCGATCTCGGCGCGCGCGACGTCGACGGCGTCCCCGGGCTCGTTGATCCGCTCGCTGACGTACCCGCCCACGATCGCCGCCGACGCCAGGGAGCAGAACAGGCACCTCGGATCGACGTGGCTTAGCAACCCGTCCATGATCGTGGCGTGTCGTCGTTCCTCGTCCCGGTCGCCGAAGAAGGCACCGAGAACCGGTGACCTCGCGGCTAGGGCGCCATTCGGAGCGGCAGTTCTTCGGCTGCGTTCCCACACGATCCGGCCGGCCTTGAGGGGCTCGGTGCCGCGCGCGATCTCGGCGAGCGCCGCCGAGGTCGTGCTGCCCACATCGAAGGTTACCTGCCGAAAACGGAGGTACCTGCGCGCGAGATCGTCAGGGTCGAGGCGGCCCTGTGTCGTCAGCGACTTCCAGAGCGCGATCGACTGGAACAGATCATCGGTTCCCGCCCCGACCGGTAGACGGGAGGGCCCGCCTCCCTGCATGGGCCT
>ORMF012040695.1_pt1 | contig 12239 bp, 7 predicted proteins | sample 1779871 | NCBI WGS metagenome assembly ORMF01 (sample SAMEA104232316, study PRJEB22302) | groundwater metagenome | biome: forest; feature: aquifer; material: groundwater | place: USA | collected 2011-08-07 | depth 5.4 m | reverse complement strand
TCGACAACATCCTGAAACAAGAAGCCCTCCAGGACGTCACCCGCGACATCATCGCCGCCCTGGAATCCTTTGGCCCATCCAAGCGCAGAAAGGCAATAGACACCCTGAATGAAACCCTCAACAACCTCGATCCCGGATGACAACTCGAATCTTACTCCTACTCTTAATCTTAATCCTAATCCGAGTCCTGATCGTGCTCGTACTCGTAATCGTAATCGTACTCGCCCGTCCGAATCCCAACTCTCAACTCTCAACTCTCAACTCTCAACCAGGAACCGCCACTACCGCACCTATTTCCGCGCCATCGTCGACCAGATCAACTCTCACTTCGCCCACGACTCCTGGCGCTGGCGCATAATGTCATACCGATCCCGCCCGGCCGCTTTCGCCCGCGAAGTCCTGGGATCGGAGTGGACCGCAAAGCAGGAGGAGATCGCACGCATGGTCCGCCGCTGCCGCCGCGTCGCCGTCAAAAGCGCGAACGGCGTCGGCAAGACCTACCTCGCCGCCGACCTCGCGCTCTGGTTCCTGTACACGCACGAAAACTCGATAGTCCTGACCATCGCACCCACAAATCGCCAGGTCCGATTCGCCCTATGGAAAGAAATCCACGCCCGCCTGAGAACAGCCCGCCTCCCATCGCGGCAGCCTGCGAATCTTACTCTTAATCCTAATCTTAATCCTAATCCTAATCTTGATCGTGTTCGTGGTCGTACTCGTACTCGTATTCGTACTCGTCCGTCCAACCCTCAACCCTCGGGTTCCCTGGATGCGGCACCGCTTCGAGCATCTAGGGCTCTCAACCCTCAACTCCCAGGCCGTGCCTACGCCACCCGCCTCCAGCTCCAACCCGACTGGTACGCGGTCGGCCTGTCGAGCGACACCGTCGACAACCTCCAGGGCTTCCACGCGGAGCACCTGTTGATCATAATCGAAGAAGCATCCGGCATCCCGGAACCGTTCTGGGCTGCCCTCGAAACCATGGCCGTGGCCGACAACAACAAGATTGTCGCCATCGGCAACCCGCTTCGAGCCTCGGGCCGGTTCTATCGCATATTCACCCGAGCCCTCGGCTGGAAGCCCTTAACGCTCAGCGCTCTCGACCACCCGAACATCCGTGGCCGAGCCAAACCAATCCCAGGCTGCGTAACCCCAGCCTACATCCAGGACCGAATAAACGACTGGTGCGAACCCATTTTAGCTGACTCGGATTTGGCAGATATGTCGGATTCGTCCGATTTGTCCGATAACCATCAACCATCAGAGTTCTCGTGCGCGCCATTGGTCCGAGCGCATGAGACCATCAACCATCAACCAGTACTAACCACCCCGCACACCGGAGACCAATCCGCTCCGGATGTAATAACCCACGAAGGGCGTAAGTACAGGCCCAACAGCCTCTTCCGGGCGAGAGTCCAGGGAGAGTTCCCCTCGGCGGATGACGATTCGCTCATCCCGCTCAGGTGGATCGAGGCCGCCTCAAGGCGAACGCTGCCCAAGAACAGTCACAGGCGCATGGCAGCGGACATCGCGCGATTTGGTGATGATAAGACCGTCATAGGGATCCGGCATGGACCCGTAATCACGAAACTGCTTCCGTTCCATGGTCTCGACACGACCGCGATCGCCGGCCACATCAACCGGCTCGCCTACGAGGTCCATCCGGAAGCCATAGCCGTCGACAGCATCGGAATAGGTGCGGGTGTGGTAGATCGACTTTATGAAACTGGGACAGAGGGAGTGGAGGCTATAAATGTGAGTCTCCCCGCGTACGATCCGGAGCGATTCCTGAATCGGCGCGCCGAGCTGTACTGGGGACTCCGGGATCGTTTCCGCATAGGAGATATCGACATCCCGGACAACGACCTTCTCATAGAAGAGCTTTCACAAATACGCTATCAGATTACCTCACGTGGTCAGATTCGCATCGAAAGCAAGGATGAGATCAAAAAGCGCCTTGGTCGCTCCCCGGATTATGCGGACACCGTCGCCCTGCTCTTCGATGGAGCCGGCGCCGCCCTCTTCACTTTCGAATACACCCGCCCGCTAGGCCCTTCGGCGGCACAACAGCTCAGAGACGAAATGAAAGTCTGGTAACGGACATGCTGCATTCCTTCCGTTCGCCGACCGTTCCGGCATACGCGTTGGCCCCAATCGGCCAACGCGCTCCAATGAAACAATGCGCGGGGAACCGGAGTATTCATACATTGGGCGAGTGCGGCCGGGCAGCTCCAGGCCTGATTGCCCACGACCGGGAGTTCTTTCGGAGATGTCCCATGACGGACGCTAAACATAACAAGAAGGCGCGTTGGATTCAAATAGGTGTGAGCGCGGTCCTGGCGACGGGGCTTATGCTTCGCTCGCCATTATCGCAGACCGCGCCCCGCTCCGATCCGCCTCCATATTCCATTTCGCCCAAAGACGCCGTCGTAAAGTTGGAAGGCAAGAAATACAACCTCCTCCGTCGTGAGGATCTCCGCGCGTTCTCGAACGCAATCGGCGTCATCGACGCCCGAAACCGTCCAAAGTCGGGAGTCGTCCTCGCGGCTTCGGAAAGCCCCGCAAAGAAGCTCCCAAAGAAGGATCGTCGCGGTTTGCGGACGATGAAGCGGATCGCGGACGAGATTCTCAACGGAAAAGAGAATGAGACTGAGGGACTGAAGACGATCCTGGAGATCGATTGGGCGATCAAGAGCAATACTCAGAAGCCGCACGTGTGGAAAAGCAGTCTCGATTTGATCGCGGCTGTCGGCCGCGTTCGGGATGTCACCCTCAACGCGGTGGGCAGGGGCAGCTCCACCGATCCCGCGCGCGACCTGGCGACCAATAAGTCTTCCGATCTCAGCACAGCCGATCCCCTGCCGAGCTCATTTTGGTCGCGCCCTGTTTCCATTGCAAAGGCCGACCTTTATCATGGGTTCGGGCGGACCGAGCTCCCGGAATACGCCAGCGCCGAATTTCAATACGACAGCCCGCACGACGGATACGGCGGACATCCGGGCTTCGATGTTCGCTGGAAGGACGCTCGGTGGAAGGTTAAGTTCGGGGAACAGCATACCGAGCCTTTCGGAACGCGAATCTTCTGGGCGCTCGGCTTCCCTGCTCTTGTGACCGAATACGCCCCCCACATCAAGGTCACGTGGGATCGTCGCATCTTGTTGGACTTTAACGACCATAAATCGAACGCAATGAACATCAAAGCGGCCGGAGTGACCCTGTTTCGAAAGGAAAAGCGTCCCTATTACGATCCGTTCGATTACATCGACGGTGCGATCCTCAAGGATAGAACGCGCGTTGCGTCCGGCGAGCTGCGAAGTCGTCTCTTTCGCCGTCCAAAGTCGGGCAAGCTCCCGAAACATCCGGAACAGCAAACCGATCTTTATGACCGTGGTTTCGAATCCGATATCGCCTATCTCATTACCAAGGAAGTGAACCTGCGGCCCCGCGATGCCGGACCAGGCGCGGATAACCTGGGATCGTGGGATTACAATTACCTCGACCACCCCAAACGGCGCGAGCTGCGAGGCATGTGCGTTCTCGACGCGTGGATAGATAATTGGGATGTCCGTTGGGGGAATACGAAGCTGCAGCTCGTAAAGGGCGATGACGACAAACCGACGCTGCGACACGTAGTGAGCGATCTGGGGGGAATCCTTGGCGACTCGAGCGGACTGTTCCGATTCCATCAGGGAAGGTTCCACAACGGCCTGATCCCGGATAAACCGAATTCGTTTTCCTGGACGTTTACAGCTCCGCTGAAACCGGGGCAGGATTCCGTTCCAATCAAATTCTATATGCCGATCACGAAGGTCGCGCCATTCTACCAGATGAATATCGACGACGCAAGATGGATGGCGCGGATCATTTCGGAGCTCACGGAGAATCAGATCAAGCAGGCGCTCGTAGCCGCCAACTATGATGCGGCCTGGTCCCGGCTGCTGCTCGAAAAGCTCGTTTCACGTCGGGATCAAATGATCAAGGACTTTGGGCTTCCGATCGCTCCACTTCGGCCGAATGGGATCGACCGCAAACTCAATTACGATCCCAGAGCCGACGCTCCGTTCGAGGCCGTTCTGCCGGATGGAAGGAAGGTGGCCGCCTCCGTCACACGACAATTCGTCATCTCAAACGGTATCCTGATGACAGTGAACGGGAAAAAGGTATAGCTGCGTATTGGGGGTTGAGTATTTGACGTTCGGACTAATCGCCCGACCGCCGTCATTCCGACGACAGGAGTAATCCGGTATTGGTCCGACGATCGTTTGAACGAAAGCGGATTCCTCCTGTCGTCGGAATGACATCAAATGCATCCGCCGGTCAAATTCGTGCGCCGGATGTTAAGATTGTAGCGCTCGCTCCTCCAATTAAGGAAAAAGCAATTTGCACATAGCTTACTTCGACTGTTTCTCGGGCATCTCCGGCGACATGACCCTCGGCGCGCTTCTGGCCTGTGGGATTGACGCCGACGAGTTTCGCGCGGAATTGACTAAACTGCGTCTTTCGGGCTGGGAGCTCGATATAGAGAAGACCAGCAAAAACGGCATCGGCGCCACGGACGTGACCGTGAGGGTCACGGAAAAGCAGTCCCATGGGCGCCACCTGCACGACATCAAGGAGATACTGGCCGCGTCCGATCTCCCCGGGTCGGTCCGTATCCGTGCCGCGGCGGTATTCCGCCGGCTGGCCGAGGCAGAGGCCGAGATCCATCAGACTACCATCGACCGCATCCACTTCCATGAGGTGGGCGCGATCGATGCGATCGTGGATATCGTGGGTGCGAGCATCGCGCTCGAAATGCTGGGGGGGGAGGCGATCCACTGCTCTCCGCTGCCGATGGCCCGAGGTTTTGTCGATTGCGAACACGGCACGATTCCATTGCCGGCTCCCGCCGTTCTGGAGCTGACAAGGGGGAAACCGGTCTACGGAGTGGACTTAGAGGGCGAGCTGGTCACGCCGACGGGCGCGGCCATTGTCACCGCTCTGGCGGACCATTTCGGACCGATGCCCTCCATGACCGTCAAAGCTGCCGGATACGGAGCGGGCAAGAAGACATTCGGGGATCGGCCGAACCTGCTTCGCGTTGTGATTGGAGAGTCCGCCGACCAAGACTTCATGTCCGCCCCGGAGATAACGGTCGTCGAAACCAATATCGACGACTTATCGCCCCAGTTCTACGAGCCGGTGTCCGAGAGGCTGTTCGCGGCGGGCGCGCTCGACGTCTATTTGACCCCGATCCAGATGAAGAAAGGCCGCCCGGGCACGCTTCTCACGGTCCTCTGTCAGCCGCTGCTGTCGGATACCATGGCGGATATCCTGTTTCACGAAACCTCCACGATCGGCGTCCGCTTTACGACCATGAAGCGGCTATGCCTGCACCGGGAGCTGCTCACCGTCGAGACGGAATTCGGCCCGATCCGGATCAAGACCGCGCAGCGCAACGGTGCGATTCTCACGGCCTCCCCGGAATTCGAAGACGTCCTGGCAGCATCGAAGAAACATGACGCCCCCGTCAAGACGGTTCATCAAGCGGCGATGACGGCCTACAAGGGAACGGAGGGGACTGGAGCGTGAGTGGTGAACTCCGGTCCTAGGACCATCTCAAGTGCTCGAACCGGTGGCGCACTTGAGAACTCTGGCGGACCGGAGAACTCTGGTGAGTGCTGAGCGCTGATGAAATAGGGAAATCGGGAAATGGGTTATGCCATTTCCCCATTTCCGTTCATTTCCTCATTTCCCGACTTTCCAACTTATGCCGGCCCTTCATCCTCTCGTTCGCCTGGGCCTGGGTCCGCCTGGCCCGCCCGGACCGCCTGGCCCTTCCGGCATTTTGTCCGGCTCCGCGTGGCCGTGGTGGCACGTGAAACACTCCACCTTATTGTTTACCGTTTTGAACCGCTTGCGGATCTCGCCCGTCATCGTGATCATCTCCCGGGCTTTGTTCTTCATCGGCTTATCGTCCCGCTCGAAGCCTTTGTGGTCCGCCGTTATCACATGGCAGAAGTCGCATTTCACGCCCAGGGAAGTGCTGATCTTATGCATGACCGGGATCATCTGATCGGACGGCAAGTCTTTCAATAATTTGACGTTCTTGAACACCTTCCCGGACGGCCCCTTTGGAATCTGTAGTCCGGGCCTGTTCTGCCCAAGACAGAGCGCGGCGAGCACGACCGCGGGAACGGTGATGCCCAGGACCAATAACGACATGCGAATTGTTCGACGATCTGCAGAATTCATCCACTTTTCCTTTCCGTGATCGAGCTGGAGTTTCTCTCTCGTATTTAGACCATCTTGAAAGCAAGGCCGAGGCCGTAGGTAATTACGGCTTCAATGACTCCCACAACCGTCATTTCAGTTCCGGACGCCAGCCAGCTTCTGGCGGTGACCAGGCTCTTGGCCGCGCCGACGGCAAAGTGCGCCGCCGTACTGACCACAGCCGATGCGATGACGGCCGGCATACCGCTGGCAAAAAAGAACGGCAAGACCGGAATCAGCGCCCCTACCGCGGTCGAAAGAGTCGCCGAAGTCAGCGCTACCCAGGGATTCGGGAAATGCCGGTCGGAAAGCCCCAGCTCCTCCTGCGCCATGGTCTTCAGAAATTGGTCCGGTTGGGCGGCAACCGTGTCCGCCATCCGCTTCGACTCTACTTCTGAAAACCCCTTCAATTGGTATATAAGAGCAAGCTCCTCGACCTCGTGCTCCGGACTTTCCTCGATCTCACGCTTCTCTCGCTCGATTTCTGCCTCATAGACTTCACGCTGCGACTTGGTTGCGAGATAGGCGCCAGACCCCATGGAGAGCGCGCTGGCAAGCATACCGAACAGGCCCGCGACTACTACCTGGCGGCTGCCGCCGGTATACGCGGCCATTCCGCTTACAATGCCGAAGACCGCTCCCAGTCCGTCATTGACCCCATAGATCGCGTCGCCGATCCAGCTGCCGGTCGAGACGTGCCACTTCTCCCGTTTGAGCATCGCCTCAAGCCGGCTTGCCGGGCTTTCCGTTCCCTTCATCCCTTGCAGGATGTGGGCGTGCTCCTGTTCCTCGCCTTCGATTTCCTCGAAGAGGGTCCGGGAGACGGGATCGCCGTCGATCACCGCGGATTGGGACTCGAAATATGCGATGTTGCGCTCCTCTTCGGCCTCCATGCGGCGCAGCATGGTCTCGATGCCGAACACGCGGGCGGCGATCCTATCGCTCGGCCGGATGGGCTGCGGTCTGTCCTTGACGACTCCGCCGAGCGAGGAGATACGATCTCCAAAGAGGCGCGCATGCTTGGCCTCTTCTTCCGATAATCGAATCAGAATGGAGCGGCGGCGCGATTCTTGTTCGCCATCAGCCAGCAGGCGATAGAGGCCGGCGGCCCGCAGCTCGCGATCCCGCGCTTCCTGCAGCGCTCGAACGAGTCGGTTATCCGGAGAGCTTCGTTCAACGGCCGGCATCACGTGATCCTAACTAGAACATTAACCATCCGACGACCCGACGAGGAAGTACGAGCGCGATCACGAGCACGATTCCAAATTCCACAAGGCACGACACCCAATACCCTGCGTGCAATGCCGAAATCTTACCTCCCTCACTAAAAAACAGGTGTTTTTGCTTTGGTCTTTTGGCCGAAATCGGCGATATTGCCCTACAGTTTTGCAACTCGGAAGTCGATAATTACCTTGGCCGGCGCGCCCCGGTCAATGCAGCCAAGTAAGAAAGAGTCAGGAATTAAGGATGCCAATTGACAGTCTCCGTCGGCTTAGCGATCAAGAGATTAACCACCTTCTCCGAACGTATAAGACAACGAAGCGGCAAGACATCCGCGATCAGATCGTAATGCAGTACACCAATCTCGTGGAGAGCGTCGCCAGACGCTTCGCGGGATCCGCGGAACCGACAGAGGACCTCGTGCAGGAAGGCTTTATCGGCCTTATCACGGCGGTCGACGGTTATAACCCCGACAAAGGCGTCAAGTTCAGTACTTACGCGACCCATTTTGTAATCGGCCAGATCAAGCACTGCCTGCGGGACAGGGGCAAGATCATCAAAGAGCCCGCATGGCTGCAGGAGCTGAACCATAAGGTCACCCGTGTGATCGAATCTCTATCCCAAGAGCTTGGCCGCATCCCTACCCACGGAGAGATCGCCAAGCTGATGGGACTTCCTGAAGATAACATCACCGAGCTTCTCACCACGCGCGAAGTCTTCAAAGTCGCTTCGCTGGACGGCGGGAGCGAGCCGGAAGAGGAGACCACGGTCAGCTACGACATCGACCGCGTGAAGACCGACCGCGCCATGGAGTTCCAGCTCCCCGTGGAGGAGAAACTCGTTCTCAACACGGCCCTCCATAAGCTCAAGGACCTGGAACAGAACGTCATCCACCAGTTCTACAACGAGGGCAAGAACCAGACGGAGATCGCGCGGGCCCTGGGTATCTCATGCAACTATGTGTCGCACATCCTGCGCAACGCCACCAAGAAACTCCGGAAGATCCTGGTAACCGAAGAGCTGAAGGAGACCCAGCGAGAAAGCATCTCACACCAAAGAAGTCACCGCCCGGTGGACGACGGCACTGTGGTCGACCATATCACGCGGCTCTATAACCGGCGGTATTTCGAGACTCGCCTGGATGAAGAAGTGAGCCGCGCGAGCCGGCACCGATATCCCATCTCGATTCTTTTTGTCACGCTGGACGGTCACCAGCAGGTCAGCCGAGCGTATGGCACGATTAAGTCGGAAGAGACCCTGCGCAAGGCAGCCCACATCCTGAACAAGTCGGTCCGCAAGGTGGATATCGTCACGCGATACGACAGCCAGACGTTCGGGCTCATTCTCCCCCACACGGGCGAGCAGGTATCGAACGGGCTGGAACGAATGCGAGGCCGGTTTGACGCGTGGATGCAGGAGGAAGGGTTGTGCGACGGGCGGGCGCCCATAAACCTCCTGATCGGAGCGGCCACGGCGTGCGGGGACTCGTCCGCGCTTTCCGGTCTGGTCGAGCGCGCCCATTCGTCCATTCGCCCCGCACACGACGCCTCTTCTCCCGCCGCCGCGATGCCGCTGGCGGCGTAAACGGGGCGATCTTACAGCAGAGGACGCAGAGATCGCTTTGGGGAGCCAGGGTGCTATCGAGAAGTTTCCCTGGGCGAAACCAGTTTCCACAGCGCGCCCGCGAGCTCGTTGCTGCGGATGGGCTTGCCGAGGACGACCTCGGCGATTGGGTCGGTTACATCGGAGTGCTGCGGACCGAGCCCAGATAGGAGGACCCGACGGACCTTCGGCCAGCGGTCCCGGACGATGGCGAGGAGTTCGCTGCCGGTCATGTCGGCCATTCCGTGATCGGTGAGCACCACGCCGCATTGGGAGTGCTCCTTTTCCAGCCAGCGGCAGGCCTCTTCGCCGCTGGTTACGATCTGGGGTTTGGCGCCGCGGAGGGCCAGCATCCGGGCGACGACGACGGCGACGTCCTCCTCGTCCTCGACGACCAGCACGCGCAGTCCGTCGAGATGCGGGGCCCTGTCCCCCGGGGCAGACGGCCTCTGATCGGCGAGAAGGGGCAGGTTGACCCGGAACGTGGAGCCCGCGGAAGACGATTTTGCGACCTCGATCCTGCCGCCGTGACGCTCGACGATTCCCCAGGCAACGGATAGGCCCAGACCCAGTCCCCGGCCGGACCGCTTGGTGGTAAAGAACTGATCGAATACCCGCGCCCTCGTGTCGTCATCCATCCCAGCGCCGGCGTCTTCCACCTCCAGGATCGCGCTGCATGAGCCGGAGAGCGTTCGAATGATGATTGTCCCACCCTCCGGCATTGATTCCCTCGCGTTCTTAAGCAGACTTATGGCGACTTCCCGGATCTCGGAAGCGGCACCCTGGACCATAAGCGGCCCGGAAAGTTCGGTCCTGATCTCGATCTTAGGCTCGTCCGCCTGCCAAGCGGCCTGCATGAGGTCGGCGGCATCCTGGACCGATTCAGTGACGCTGAATGGGAAGAACGGCTGGCTGCTGTCCTGCCCGGCGGTCTGCAGCAGGCGGTCCAATATCCGCTTTCCGTCCGTGGCCGCCCTCTCGATGATCTCGGCATACCGCCGGATCTCGGGCACGGCGTCTTCGGCTTCCTTGATGAACCCGGCGGAACCCTGAACTGACATCAGGACGCCGCCGATGTTGTGCCCCACCCCGATCGCGACGTCGCCCACTGCGCGCATGCGCTCTGAACGGATAAGGGCATCCTGGGCGCGAGTGAGCTCCGTGAACAGGCGCGCATTCTGGATGGCGGCGCCGGCCTGGTTTGCGAACGGAAGAAGGCCCGCGATGTCCTCGTCGGATATGGGCACGTCGCGGATCAGGTTGTCGACACATATCACGCCCACGATCTCCCTCCCGGCCCGCAGCGGAACCACGGCATGGGCGCGCACCCCGTGCATGGGGGCCCCCGGCGGGATGCCGTACTCGCTCGTGAAATCCGGCGTGATTGCATATGCAAGCTCGCCAAGCACTACTCGTATTCCGGCGATACGGCTGTTCTTTTCGACCGGGCTCTCCTTTCCCGTCTGATCTTCAGGCCGGCCCTCCCGATCCGTTCCCCAGGTCCCCCGCAGGAGCTGAGCTTCGCGGTCGTACAGGTAGACCGAGGCCCTGTCGAAGCCGCCCACCTCGACCACCGCGTCACGGACCATGCGTAGGATGTCGCTCAGGGCGGTGCTGGCGCTGATCGCGGCGGCGAGGCCGGAGAGGCGGCGCTGGCGCTCCAGGTTGCGCCCGCGCTCCGCGATGAGCTTGGTATTCCGAATTGCCGATGCCGCCTCCTCCGCAAACGCGAGGAGGGGGGTAACTGCTTCCGCCGTAACCGGCCGGCCGCTGATCAGATTGTCGACCGAGATCAGGCCGACGAGCTCTCCGCCGGACTTCAGTCCCATCACGGCGTGGGGAACGTCACGCACGCCGAGGCCGGGAATGTCCACGGACAGCCACTCGTGCATGCAGAAGCCGCACTGGCTGGATGCCATGTCGGAGACGTGCGGTTCCCAGTCCACTAACCGCTCGACGACATCGTGCTCGTCCTTGAGCTTGCCTTCGGTATCCGTGCCCCAAGATCCATGGACGACGTCACCGTCCACGATCCATACTCCCGCCCGGTCGAACCCACCGACCTCGATGCAGGCGTTTCGGATCATCAGCAGAATATCATCCAGGTTCAGGCTGGCGTTCGCGGCGGCGGCGATCTGCTGCAGCCGCTCGCGCCTGCGCTCGGCGAGTCCTTCGGCCACGACGTCGCGCGCGATCCCCACGACCGCGGTGACCTTGCCGTCCGGCCCTCGGAGCACGGTGTTCTGCCATTCGCACACGGCAGTCCGGCCGAACTTGGTGCGGTTCTCGTTAACGCTTCGAACGGGAATCTCACCGGACGCAACCCGCGCGAGGACATCTTCCACGTGACGTCGCGCCGATTCGGGGACGAGCAGCTCGAGGATGTCCGCGCCCAGCGCCTCTTCCGCGGTCCAGCCGAACAGCGTTTCGGCGACCGCGTTCCAGCCGACGATGCACAGCCGGGCGTCCCATGCGATCACCGCCAGCGGCATGGCGGCTGCCAGGCCCGACGGCGCGAACAGGGAATCCAGTGGAGACGGGATCTTGGAATTAGAGCTTGCGGGCATTACCGACGATCTCAAGCGCGGATTGACAGATTGATACTTTTGTCTGGTAGAATCACAGTATGTTAGACCCAAATTGGAGAGCGAGGCTTCCGCCGAGCCCTAGCTGACTCCTCGGTCAACAGAGTGACGGCTCGGCGGGATCCTCGCGCTCCATTGAACCGTTTTTGGGCGTGTCATAGCATACGGTCGAAGATTACGCTACGAGACTATTATATAGTATTCCGATTGCGGAATAGTATGCCGGTGACGGACTGAGATCATGGACGACGATAGGGTATTGACGCCGTTTCCCCGCGACGATGACGAGTCGGACCTGTCGCTCCGCCCCAAACGACTCCGCGAGTTCATCGGCCAGCCGAGAATGAAGGAGAACCTCCGGATCGCCATCGACGCGGCGAGAGGGCGGAAGGAGGCTTTGGACCACATTCTGTTCTTCGGACCCCCGGGACTGGGCAAGACGACTCTCAGCCTGGTCTGCGCCAACGAGATGGAAGCGCCGGTCCGCACGACATCCGGACCGGCCATCGAGCGGGCAGGCGATCGCGCCGCCATCCTCACCAACCTCGAGCCGGGAAGCGTCCTGTTCATCGACGAGAT
>ORMF010006715.1_pt1 | contig 12239 bp, 6 predicted proteins | sample 1779871 | NCBI WGS metagenome assembly ORMF01 (sample SAMEA104232316, study PRJEB22302) | groundwater metagenome | biome: forest; feature: aquifer; material: groundwater | place: USA | collected 2011-08-07 | depth 5.4 m | reverse complement strand
GGCTCCGTAGGAGTTCTGCAGTCCGTCGCGGCGACGAACGTTTGCCATGAAGAAACTGGGCGAACCGCGAAAAATAAGGCTTTTTCGCGCAGTTACTAAGGAGCCAAATGTTTATAGCCCCAACGGCTTTGATATTCCTGCGCTCTGTAGGAGTTCTGCAGTCCGTCGCGGCGACGGACTGCAGAACTCCTACGTAGCTCGGTCGTAAGGTCGGGCCAGGGCTATAAACATTTCGCCTCTCCGAGGCGAGGAAGCGGAAGTGGCACTATTGGGCGCGGGCATGATGGCGCAGCTTGTAAGTGAAACTAACCGGTGCTATTTTCCGGATGCAAGACTATTAAACGGAGCAGAAACGTCATGAAATTGTCAGCGACACACCTCCCTATGATTCAGCGAATGAAGTATGTCCGACTGTTCCTATTAGTGCTTTGCGGGCTGCTGATCGGGGCCACGGCTGTTGCCCAGAAGCAGTCTCAACCCGAATCACGGTATGCCACACTGGACGGAGCACGCATTCATTACCAGAGCTATGGCAAAGGCCGCGAAGCGCTGGTGCTCATTCACGGATGGAGTTGCAACCTGGACTTTTGGCGGGACCTGATTCCTGATTTGAGCAGGCGCAGTCGGGTAATCGCGATTGATCTTCCCGGTCATGGCAAGAGCGACAAACCACAGGTTGCCTATACCATGGATCTGTTTGCGCGGGCCGTGGATGCCGTGATGAGGGAGGCCGGAGTCAAACGTGCGGTGTTTGTCGGGCACAGCATGGGGACGCCCGTGATGCGGCAGTTCTATCGCAAGTATCCGCAAAAGACTCTGGCGCTCGTAATCGTGGATGGGGCGCTGCGTCCATTCGGTGACAAGCTGATGGAAGGTTTCATAGCCCCGTTACGTGGGTCAAACTATAAAGAAGCCGGAGCAGGGATGCTTGCGGGGATGGGCGGCCCGAGCCTCTCGTCCGAACTGAAGGAGCGCATCCAGGCTTCGTTCCTGCAGACGCCGCAATATGTTTTGGTTAGTGCGATGGAGGGCATGGCCGACGAAACGATCTGGGGTCAGGATAAGATCAATGTGCCCGTGCTGGCCATCATGACCAAATCGCCATTCTGGCCGCCCGACACAGAACAGTTCTATCGCAGTATTGCCCCGCGCCTTGATTTCCAGAGGTGGGACGGCGTCGGACACTTTCTGATGATGGAGAAGCCAAAGGAATTCGACGCGGCGGTGATCGCCTTTCTGGATAAGAATGCGCTCTTGAAGAAGTGAAAGCGGGGTCTGCGGCCTCTAGTTTTTCGAATAGGACTTTCCTAGTTTCCAGGCGTTTAGAGTACCAACTTTAGTTGGGTTCTGTTTCGCCTAATAAAAGCCCGACTGAAAGTCGGTACTCTGAGCACTGCTTACCAAGTAGAACAGTACCGTTTCGAATTGATCAGTAGTAGATTGTAAAGACTTGGATCAAAGGAGAAAATCATGGCAGTAAAACCAATTCCCGATGATTATCATTCAGTCACACCTTACCTGATCATCTCAGGTGCTACGGAGGCGATTGAGTATTACAAGAAGGCGTTTGGCGCAACTGAGCTAATGCGGATTGACGCCCCTGGCGGAAAAATTGGTCATGCGGAAATCAAAATTGGCGATTCGCCGATCATGCTGGCCGATGAATTTCCTGAGATGGGCTACAAGAGTCCACAGACACTGGGTGGTTCGCCGGTCAGCATTATGATCTATGTGGAAGACGTCGATACCACTTTCGACCGGGCCATCGCTGCCGGCGGCAAGGAACAGCGCCCGGTCAAGGATCAATTCTATGGCGACCGCAGCGGGACGCTGGAAGATCCGTTTGGCCACGTGTGGCATATCGCAACGCACAAAGAAGATGTGCCGGCTGAGGAGATGGAGCGGCGCGCCAGCGCTCATACTGCGGCAGCGACTGGTGGCGGCGGGGAATAGTCAAGACCGACGGTGCGATCACGTATAGGCAACCAGCGGACGGATCGCGGACATCCTGTCCGCCTGAGCGCGCAGCGCGAACACCCATCAAAGCGATTCTTAGGCAGAAACTTGAGCGGGCTGTGCCCGCTGGCGGACAGGAGGGCCGCGATCCGCAACCCGGTTTAGTTTTGCGGAACGCCGGACAACGCTGTAAAGTCTGCACACCATGAAAGAATCGATAATTTGCGCCGGGATGTTAGTTGCAACTCTACTCACCTCCTCGGCCTGCGGCGGCAAAGGCGCCGCTTCCGTTTCCAATTCCCAGTCGAACGCTGCTCAGTCCAACTCGCCGGCGGCTGCTGAGTTGCGCCATAAGGCTCCCGATGGTTGGGTGAAGGAACAAACTACATCGAGCATGCGCGTCGCGCAGTACAAGTTGCCCAAAGCTGAGGGTGACCCTGAAGACGCTTTGCTGGTGGTCTATTATTTTGGCGCGACTCAGGGCGGCGCGGTCCAGGCGAATATCGATCGCTGGATCTCGCAAATGCAACAGCCGGACGGCAGCGCCTCGAAGGACAAAGCCAAAACTGAAACGAGCACGGTTAATGGTTTGAAAGTAACGAGCGTCGATGTCTCGGGGACTTATACGGCTGAGATGGCGCCCGGTACGCCCGGCCAAAGAAACGAGGCCAAGTATCGGATGCGCGCGGCCGTAATCGAAACACCCAAAGGCAATTACTTTCTCAAGCTCGTCGGCCCAGCGAAAACCATGGGCCATTGGGAGCAGTCGGTAACGGACTTTTTGAAGTCGTTTGAATTTAAGTAGGGCATTTGCTTCAAAACCCGCAGGTATTGGCCCCTCTTCAATTGCGCCGGATGGTGAGACGCAGTTGAGTATTGCGTAGGTTCCCCACTTTCATTAGAGTATCCGGAAATCCCCCCCACGCTCTTGCTGTTCGACCACGGTCAGGGAGGACTTATGAGTTCATCTGAGCCGCAGCTGATGCTTCTTCATTACCGTCTCGGCGCAAAGATCGGCAGCGGTGGCATGGGCGAAGTCTATAAGGCCGAAGATACCCGGCTCGGCCGCAGCGTAGCCATAAAACTCCTTCCCGTCGACACACATCATGACGCCAATGCGCGGCGGCGCTTCTTTCGTGAGGCCCAATCCGCCTCGTCGTTGAATCACCCTAACATCATAACCATCCACGCTATTGAAGAAGTCGATGGCCGTGATTTCATAGTCATGGAATATGTCGAGGGTCAGACTCTCAAAGAATTGGTGGAACGTGACGGCGCGTTGCCGCTGGCCAGGTTGGTGGATATTGGCATCCAGGCCGCTGATGCCCTCGAAGCGGCGCACGAGGTCAATCTGATTCACCGCGATATCAAGTCTGCCAACATCCTCGTCACCTCTCGGGGGCATGCCAAGCTGCTCGATTTTGGGCTGGCCAAGATCGCTCGCACCGTTGCAGGCGGAGTCGATTATGAAGCCGAAACGCTGCACAACCTGACAGATGAAGGCACGGTGCTCGGCACGGTCTCTTACATGTCTCCGGAACAAACCCGTGGTGAAATTCTGGACGCGCGCTCGGATCTTTTTTCTCTGGGTTGTGCGCTCTACGAGGCAGCGACTCGTTCACTGCCCTTTACCGGGCCCAGTTTGCTCTCGATCATGCATGCGATCGCGGTCGCGGAACCGCTTGCGCCAGGTCGCCTGCGACCTGAGTTGCCACGCGAGTTTGACCTGATCATCGAGCGTGCGTTGGCCAAGGAAAAAGAACGACGTTACCAGTCGGCAGCAGAGTTGGCCCAGGCTTTAAGAAATCTGCGCGCCGGCCTGACGGGGCCATGGTCGGGAAGTCCAGTCGTTTATGACCGGGACTTGATCCATACAGCGTCGTCTTCTTTCGTCGGTCGAGAGCCTGAATTAACCAGACTGGAAGAACTCTTGCGCCAGACGATCGAAGGCAACGGGCGGGTCGTCTTTATCACCGGTGAGCCGGGCATCGGCAAGACTTCGCTGTCTGATGAATTTTTGCGGCGCGCGCGGGCCAGTTATCCTGGTTTGCTTGTTTCCCGCGGACGTTGTGTCGAGCAATACGGTACGGGCGAAGCATACTTGCCATTTCTGGACGCGGTCAGTCCGATGCTCGAAGGCCCCGGGCGCGAACGCCTGGCGTCGATCTTGCGCACTTACGCGCCCACCTGGTGTACGCAGTTGCCGGCTGTGTTTGCCTCGAGCGGCGCTCTGGAGAAGTTGCAGCAGGAAACGATCGGCGCGACTAAAGAACGCATGATGCGTGAGATGGGAGATGCGCTCGGCATGTTTGCCAACACCTCGCCGATTGCTTTGTTGCTCGAAGATTTACACTGGGCCGACCCTTCCAGCATCGACCTATTGCGACATCTCTGTCAGCGCATTAGCAGTCAACGTCTGCTGATTGCGGGAACTTTCCGGCCGGAAGATATCGAGCGGAGCAATCATCCGCTGAAGGGTTATCGAGCAGAGATGCTCACCCATAACCTCTGCGAAGAGATTGCTCTCGACTCGCTCAGCCATGAGCATATTGCGAGTTATCTGAACGCGACTTTCAAGCCCAACGACTTTCCCCCGGAGTTTTCGCTGCTGATACACGACAAGACTGAAGGCCATCCGCTCTTTGCCACAAACCTCTTGCAGTATCTTCAGGAACGCGGCGACATTGCCAAAAAGAACCAGCATTGGTCTTTGGCCCGGCCGCTGTCTGAAATGGAGTTGGAAGCGCCCGAGAGTGTGCGCAGCATGATCAGCAAGAAGATTGACGCGCTAGCCGAAGACGAGCGGCGCGCCATGCAATATGCCAGCATCGAGGGCGCTGAATTTCTTTCGACGATTCTCGCCCACCTGCTCGAAATCGATGAAGTCGATTTGGAAGAGCGCATGGCGAAACTAGAAAAAACTCACCGCTTGATCACGACTAAAGGCGAAGAAGAGCTGCCGGACGGTTCGTTGGCGACGCGTTATCGGTTTGCCCACGCGCTCTATCAGAACTTTCTTTACCAGGACCTGGTGAACAAACGCCGGGTGATGTTGCACCGTCAAGCCGGCGAGCAATTACTGGCCCACTATGGCAAGCGCGCGCCACAAATCGCGACCCAGCTGGCGCTGCACTTCGAACGCGGGCGTGATTTCCCGCGGGCGATCGAATTCCTGGTTCACGCGGGAGATCAGGCCACCAAGCTTTACGGTAATGCTGAGGCTGTTGAGCATTACACCCGCGCTCTGACTCTTACCGAAAAACTTAGTGGTGAAGCCGAGGCTTCGATAATAGTCACGCTGTATCAGAAGCGTGGCGCGGTTAATATGGCGCTCAGTCGTTTCGGAGACGCCATCGAGGATTACGGCAGGATGCTAAAACGGGGCGAGCAGACTTGCTCCCTGGAGCAAAAGGCCGCGGGTTTAAATGCCTTGGCTGCGACGCTGTTCTTCTCACACAGGCTTGAAGAAATGGCGGCGCGCGCCGACGAAGCGCTGGCCACAGCAAAAGAGTTGGGCAGCGAACAGTTGCGGTTGGAAACGATGGGTTTGATGGGTCTGAAGCACCTGTGTTATGGAGAGCTGGATGTGGCCCGTCCGATTCTGGAAGACGTGATCACGAGTGCTCGCGCGATCAATCACAAGCCGGCGCTGGCTACGGGGCTGGTCTGGCGAGCGTGCCTTTACTTCTTTCAGACTGAATACGATCGGGCAATCGAATACGCGACTGAAGCCCGGCAACTTGCCTCAGAGTTGCGCGACGGATTTGTCCTGCTGACTTCGTTGTTCTTCATCGGACTTTCCAATGGAAATCTGGGCCGGATGTCGACGGCTTTGTCCGCGCTCGATGAAGCGATTCGGATGGCGGGCCGCAATGGCGACAAGTTCTGGTTTCCGCGCATGCCGAACTGCATCGGCTGGTTGCATCGCGAACTACAGGACTTTGAAGGCGCATTGAAATATGATCAGGAGGGCCTGGAAGCCGGACGGCAATTTCACGTTTTGGAAGCCGAGGCCAACTCGCTCATTAATCTCGGTATAGATCACACGCATGCGGGCCGGACTGAAGAAACACTCGCCGCCTTTACTGAGGCGCGGGATATCTTCGAGCGGGATGCATGGTTTCGCTGGCGCTACAGGATTCGCCTCGAGGCGGCCACAGCGACTCATTGGTTGCGGCGGAAGGACCTGGCCCAAGCCCAAACGTTTGCCGGGCGGTTGTTGGAAACTGCGCAGAAGTATGGCGCCCACAAATATGTCACCGAGGCGCATCGCCTGATGGCCCGGATAGCGATCGCCGATGGAGACACGGCGCAGGCCGAGCAGGAATTTGCGCTCGCGCTCGAAGAACTACACCGGTATCCGGTGCCACTTTTGGAATGGCGCACGCACGCCGATCTGGGCCGCTTGAAAACGAAGCTTGGCGATCAGGAAGCCGCGCGGAAGTCGTTTGCGCAAGCAGCCCAAATTATTAAGAACTGCGCAGCGAGTGTGACCGACGAGGATCTGCGCGCGACATTTTTGAATTCCCCAGCCGTCCGGTCCGTAATGGCCGGAGCGGAATGAGAACAGAAGGGCGGTGAGTGTGTCAGAAGCCCGACCGCGAGGGAGGGCCACACTCGCAACCACTCGTCTGAAGAAATCGGCGCTAGGTCGTATCGGACGATGGCCGACACGAGCGTTGCCCCTGCTTACGCGCGGGCTTCTGACACTGACTCTGAAGCGAAACTCTCACGAGACACTGATCTACATCGAAAAGGATTAGTATGAGCAGCGTTGTTCCAACGAAATCAACGATTCAAGTTTCAGATGCGGAGTGGCAGACCCGCGTCGATCTGGCGGCGGCTTATCGTCTGGTGGCTCTCTACGGTTGGGATGATTTGATCTTTACACACATCTCGGCGCGCGTGCCCGGTGCGGAGCATCACTTCCTCCTGAACCCCTACGGAATGATGTTCGAAGAGGTGACTGCGTCGAGTCTGGTAAAAGTCGATCTCGCGGGTAATAAAGTTACCGATTCGCCTTACTTCGTTAATCCGGCGGGCTTTACGATTCACAGTGCAGTCCATGCCGCGCGCGCAGACGCCTTGTGCGTGATGCATCTGCACACTGATTATGGCATTGCGGTCTCTGCACAGAAGGACGGTCTGCTGCCGATTTCACAACAAGCGATGCTGGCGCTGGCATCTTTGGCGTATCACGACTACGAAGGATTGGCGCTGAACGAGGAAGAGAAGCCGCGTCTGGTGGCGGACCTCGGTGATAAGAACCACATGATCCTGCGCAACCACGGACTGCTAACCGTAGGCCGCACCGCTGCTGAAGCCTTCCTGTCGATGTTTCTTTTGGAGCGCGCTTGTAAGATTCAGATCCTGGCACAGTCCGGCAGCGCTGAACTGGTAAAGGTACCGGAGCCTATTCTCAGTTTGATTGAGTCACAGGTGAAGGCCGTCACCGTAGGTCAGGGTGCGGCGCTTACCTGGCCGGGTCTGTTGCGGAAATTGGATCGGATCGATCCTTCGTATCGCGAGTGAGTTCGTATTGTAGGGACACCTTGTGGATCCGACGGCGATCCACGAAATCACACGAAATAAGTTTCCTTCGTGTTGCTTCGTGGTTTAGTGGATAGTAGTTCAGGTCTCTGAACCGCGTCAGATCACGATCGCTACACCTGGTAATTCGGAGGAATCAGTCCAGCCTTCTACCACAATTCACGCGACTTCTCGAGCCTGGGTGCTGAGATGGTAGATCGCCTCCATCACCGCCGTGTGTACGTCAGCCGGAAGGTTCTCGCGAGCTGCAAGGCTGCGAAACGACGGCAGAATCTGGGGCTGGTTACTGAGCGCGAGCAGCTTAACTGCGGTTAGGCGCACCTCGTGATCCGTATGTTTGGCGATCGCCTGCACCAGAGGTTGAACTTCTCCGGCTTTAGCCATCAGGAAAAGCATAGAAAACGCGTCGTATGTTCGATCGCGGCCTTCGCCCGTGAGGCTGTTAATGGCATTTGCTGCCAGACCTGAGCCCGCGATCGCCGTGCCGATCTTACGCCGGCGTTCCGGCGAGGCTTCCCTCAAGGCACGCGTAAACGAGGCGGACAGATCCGGTTGCAGATGATACAGCGCGCGGGCGGCGGCATTACGCACTTCCACGCTCGGATCGTCGAACGATTTTGTGATCAAGCGGAACGAATCATCGCCTTTGAAATCTGCCAGATCAGCCAAAGCTGCCGCCCGTTCAGACGAGTTGGAGCTTTGCAAGCGAGCCAGAAGCTCGGGTGAAGACGACTCGGACGATAGCGAATCATCATTAGTGTTAACCGGCGTCGCGGTTTGGTCTTTGAAAGGCTCGATGCTCGAATTGTGGATTTGATCCGGATCGGTTGCCTCGTGGACAGCCAAATCCGCGGTTGTGTCTGCGGTAATGAAATCGACTTCCTTGGTTGCCGGAGCTTTAGCGGCCGAATGATCCAGATCGATTACCAGCCACGGAAGTTCATCGCCCTCCGGTTCATTCTCGCTGAGATTCGCTTCCAGGGACTTTGCTTCTGACGAGAAAAGTTGGTCGTCGACTATTTCAATTTCGGAAATGGCCGATTGCGGATTGGCTTCCGCGTATTCCGGTTCCAGCGACACTGGTGCGGAGGACACGGGATCATCATCGCCTATTTCAAGTTCCGAAATAACGTCGACATGATCTTCTGCTGGCTGCCGGAGAGACTCGATCCTTGAATTGAGCTCTTGCTCACGGGCTTTTCGCCGTTCCGTTTCCGCTTGGGCCTTTTCGCAAATAGCTTCGAGCTGCCGCAACCGCTGCGACTCTTCGTCCGCGTGACGTTGCGCCTGCGCTTCAGCCTGTCGGACGGCTTCTTGGTGGCCGGGAAGACGAGCATCGGCTTCCTTAATTCGGTTCAGTAGTTCGGCTTCAGTCTTACTGAGGGTTTCGATCTCGGCAATTACTTGTTGCTCGGAATCCGCCAGTTGTTTCACTTTGGCTCTGGCCGATTGGCGAGCTTCTTCCTGGGCGCGAAGACGGCTTTCCGCTTCTTCGATACGTTTTAACTGTTCTTCTTCGGCTTGTCGGAGGGCCTGAATTTCGGCGTTGAGCTTCTGTTCCTGTTCGACCCGTCTTTGGACGCTCACCTGGCCTCCCTTGCGAGCTTCTTCATGAGCGCGGAGACGAAGCGCGGCTTCCTCGACGAGCTTGAAACTGACGTCGCGGCTCTGGCGCGCGTTTTCCAATTCGAGATTGACTTGCTCAAGCTTCTCAACATGCTGTTGCGCTTCGGCTTCAGCGAGGTAGCACGCCTTCACCTGCGCGGCCAACTGATCCTGGATCGCGTCGATCCGTTTGACGTGCTCTTCTTCCTGCTCGCGTAGCACGCCCACCGCAACAATGAGTTCTTGTTCCTGGTCGACCAGTACCTCTGCTTCTGCCACCGCCAGCCGGCGAGCTTCCTCTAAAGCGGGAATGCGAGTTCTGATCTCATCCATGCGCTGGCGCTGGGCCTGCTCAGCCCGGCGCAAGCCTTCGATCTCTGCGTTGAGTTGTTGTTCCTTCTCGGCTTGCTGCCTGGCTTGAGCTTCGGCAAGTTGCCGGGTCTTTGCCTGTTCGACGAAACGCGCTTCGACCTCGACAATGCGCCGAAGCAGGTCTTGTTCCGCCTGGCCGAGCGCCTCTGTCTCAGATTTGAGCGATTGTTCTCTTTCAGACAGGCGGATTAACTCAGCTTCCAGATCCTGTCGCGATTTTTCAGCACTGGCGGCGCTGGTGGCCGCTTCTTCGATTCGCTTCAGCTGCTCTTGCTCACCTTGCCGCAGGCCTGCCAGCCTGGTCTTGAGCTGCTGTTCTTGTTCGCCACGTTCGTGCGACTCGGCTTCAAGCTTTCGGCCGGTGGCTCGCAACTCTTCCAGCCGTTGTTCGTGTTCCTGGACTTGAGCCAGTGCTTCGGCCTGAGCGCGCTGATAGGCTTCTGACTGAGCGTGGAACCGAACCTGAGCTTCCGCAGCGCTCGCGACCTCTTTCGCCTCAGCCTGACACAAAGCTTCGATCTGGGCGTTGAGCGATTGCTCTTCTTCGGCGCGTTGCTGCAACGCAGCTTCAGCCTGAGCGCGCGCTGCATCCAACTCTGCCAGCCGCTGCATCCCGGCGTCGACGCGCTGAGCTATTTCTGCTTCCGATTTCTGCAGCGATTCAATCTCTTTATTGAGCGACTGTTCCTGATGGATCAGTAATTGGATGTTGCCCTCAAACCTTTGGTGTCTCTCAGTATTTAGGCGCAGGGTGGCCTCGGTCTCTTCGATTCGTTTCAGCTGCTCTGCTTCGGCTTTCCGCAGGGCGTCAAGCTTGGCTTCGAACTGCCGTTCTTGTTCATCACGTTCCTGCAATTCTGCTTCGAGTTGTCTCCCGATAGCTCCCAACTCTTCCAGTCGCCGATCCTGTTCCTGAGCCCGGGCACGCGCTTCACTCTCGGCGCGCTGATGTGCTTCCCGTTGATCCTGGAACCGCGCCGCCGCTTCTTCATAGCGTTTGTGCTGTTCTTCCTCAGTCACGCGCAACGTTTCGATTTCTGCGTTGAACGACTCTTCCCGCTGGATCAGCTGTCGAAGATTGGCTTCGAACCGTTGCTGCGTCTCAGTCTTCTGACGCAAAGCAGCTTCGGCTTCGTTGATTCGCTTCTGTTGTTCTTGCTCGGCAACGCTGAACGCGTCAATTTGGGAACGCAGGGATTGTTCCTTCGCAGAGCGTTCCTGAGCCGCAGCCTCGGCTTGACCGCTTAATGCTGTTAACTCGGCCAGCCTGACTTCGTCCTGCTCGGCGCGCATTTCTGCTTCGATTCTGGCGCGGAGGTGCGCCTCCTCCTGCGCTCGCAGCCGGGCCTCCGCTTCGCCGACGCGGTTCCGTTGTTCTTCTTCGTCGACACGCAATTGTTCGCAGGCCGCAATCAGCTTCTGTTCCTCGATGCTAAGCTCTTCCGTTCTGGCGACGGCCATCTGGCGAGCTTCTTCCTGCGCGCGCAGCTTCGTTTGAACCTGCGCTATCAGGTCGCCTTGGTCTGCTTCAGCTTGTCGCAGACCTGTGAGTTCCGCATTGAGTTCGATCTCCTGCTCAGCCAGGCGCTTGCCCTCAGCTGCAACCTTTTCTAAGGCCTGTCCCAATTCAAGGATGCGGGCATTAGCCTCCTTGAGTCTCCCAACCTCGTTCCGCCCGGCCACTTCCAGGGCTTCGATCTCGGCGTTTAGTTGCCGCGCCTTCGCCGCTTCGCGCTCAACCGCGGCCTGGGCCGACTGTTGAGCTTCCTGTAAAGCGCACACCCGAGTTTGAGCGTCAACGACCTGCTGCCGCTGCAGTTCTTCCGCCTTTTGGAGTGTCTCCAGCTCGGCTCTGAGCTGTTTTTCCGTTTCAGCCTGGCGTCTTGTTTCCGTTTCAGCACGATGCCGTGCTTCCAGTTGGCTGAGAAGACGCGCCTCGATCTCTTCGACGCGCCTGACTTGTTCCGCTTCGGCCGTTCGCTGAGCTTCAATTTCGGAAGCCAGCCATTGCTCTCGTTCTGCCCTTTGGCGCGCTTGGGCGTCGATTTCGGCCCGAAGTTGTTCCAGTTTTGGGGCTCGCTGCTGGGCCGCAAATGCAGCCTGCTCGCGAATGGCCCGGAGCTCCGCCATGCGTTGTTCGTCGGCCTGTGCGCGACGATGAGCTTCCGCTTCTTCACGACGGCGTGCTGCCTCGGCTGCCTTACGCTGCACTTCAGCTTCAGCTCTCTGCTTCGCGGCGTGCACTTCAGCCCGGCGACGCTCAATGTCCAGCTCGGCCTGCTTTAACGCTTCTTCTTCAGCGCGCAGGTCGTCGTCAGCGCGTAGCACGTCATTGGCGATGCTGGCATGTTCGAAAGCCCGCGCTCTTGATCTCCGCTCTGGTCGCGCTTCGAGGTCAGCCGGGCTCTGTTCGGAGCCTGAGTGGCCCTCATTGAGAAAAGCCTGCCGCGCGTCTGCCAGGTGTTCGAGATTGCCGCTGGTCAATGCAGCTATCAGTTGGTCAGCAACCATGCGCCGACTCGACGGATCTTTCAGATCGCTTGAGCCAGAGTCACCGTTACGTCCGCGGGGCGCGCCGTTTTTATCCAAGTAAACTTTCGGCGGTTGTGAAGATGATTGTTCCATGTTTGATTCTCCACCTCCAGCGAATACGGGACGCTGTGGGTGGCCTTCAGGTTACGGCTCGTTCTTGGACCGTTCCGTTTTTTTCTTTCTTTTTTTGCGCTGTTTACTGGTCGGGGGTTTTTGGTTTTTGT
>ORMF012582315.1_pt1 | contig 12245 bp, 2 predicted proteins | sample 1779871 | NCBI WGS metagenome assembly ORMF01 (sample SAMEA104232316, study PRJEB22302) | groundwater metagenome | biome: forest; feature: aquifer; material: groundwater | place: USA | collected 2011-08-07 | depth 5.4 m | reverse complement strand
GGCCGCGCGTTACGCGAATACCACGACCGCGGCAACATGCACGGTATGAGCCATATTTCCAACGCGGGTTTTATCGGCGAGCTTCAAGGCGTGTGGGAAATTGTCCTGAAAGATTTTGGCGCTACGATTAAACGGCAGGACGGCGACAAAGCGCTGACGCAGGAACAAGAAATCGCGCATCGGTTTATGAATTTGGGGCGTCTCATCGAAGACCTGCAACTGGGCGATCCGGACAAGCGCAAATATTTTGGCGGTGAAAAGCCCAATGCGCACCGGTTGATTCCGTATTTGCTGCAGGGTTATTTTGATGATGCCGATGATTTGGCCACGGGAATTTCCTGGAATGATCTGCTTGCGCAAGTTCTTCACAAAGCACCTTCGGCGAATTTTTTCAGTTTTGTCACGGAATATGAAATGACGGCGCTGCAGGCGCCGTCCTCCCGGCCGTTTTATCTTTCGGCAAGCCATCCCTATTTTGGGCATCTCTTCCAATACTTGAAAGCGGCTACGGTGAAAACCGGCGCTGCATGGGCGCCTTCGGTGCCGCGTTCTCAGCCTGTGATTCCGGTTCAACACACTCCCGCGGTCACGCCGGCGGGGGCAACGCCCGTTGCTGGCACCATCACTGTGAATGTTCGCGGACAGGCCCGCACGCTCCGTCTGACGTCTGTGTCCGAAGCGGTGAGCCAAATCAATGACTGGATTTCGGAATTCCAGCTCGCTGGATTTTTGGTTATGGCGGGATTCCCGGCCGGAAAGGTTTCAATCAATTATTTTTATCGGGGCACGGCACAGCCGGCGGAAAGTTTCTCGATTCAAGATCCGGACGAGGCGAAGGCTAAGTTGGAAATCGTTTTTCGTCCCGAAGCAAGATCCGACGAGGCTGAGCGAAGTGCCGAGGGCACGAGGCCCTCGGCTGAAGCGCGCGATGAGGCACGTTATAACCCCATTTACAATTTCTTACGGCAGCGGACACCCTCTTTGTTTTTCTGGGTGCTGATGCTCTGGAATCTATTCGTGAAAGGCCGGATACCGGTTATCGCCAGTGACATGTCCGATACGCTGCTGGATCTCAAGCCCATAGAAGGCGCGACGGGTCTATTCAAAGGAATCTCCAAGGCTGTCCCGGATACGTTGGAAGAAGGGCCGCTGTTCTTGATCACGTCCGATCCTAAATCGACAGTCGAGAAACGGTTGCTCAATCCTTTTGCAAAAGAGCATCCTTTAACGCCCTCCCAGCTTAAGAACTTTGCCTTGATTACGCTCGCCGGGCTTGACGTTTATCTTTACCGTGATGATGCATTCGCCGGCAAGGCGCTTGTGGAAGGCATTAGCGGGGATGAGCTGGATTCTATTGTCACAAAAATCAAGGACATTCATGCCGGTGTGGATGCTCAAGTGCGGCAAATTGTCGAAAGGCTGATGGCGCGAGAGGGAGTGAGCATGGAATTACCCGCGAACGGAAGTTACGATCCGGATTTAAAACGGGGCCAGTCGCTGGAACTCGAAACGGGTATCAACGATTATGCGATTACTTACCGTCCGACTGGATTTGATATCGATCCCAAACTCAGAAGGGCCTTTGGCAATGATGCAGAAGCTCAAGCTCTTCTGGCCCAGGTGACACAATCTCTTAACGCATTCTTAAAAGAAAAGGGGTGGGGTGAAATTATTGCACGTATCGGCGGACCGCTTGCGATTAATGTGAGCAAAACCAATAAAAATAAAGCCATGAGCCATATCCAGAAGGATTTCTTAACAGCCAATGAGTACCTTGTCTTTTTGGGTGATAACATTGCGCGCGGCAAAAACGACCAGGATGCCCTTGAGGCGCAGCTAAGCCAGCCTACGATCGGCGTGCAAGTGGGTCCGACCAAAGATTTGAAATTAGATACGGGCCAAAATCACCTGATCTTCTCGAAACGCCTCGCTAAAGACGGCGGTACGGCAGAATATTTACGTGCCGTCAATCGCGTTCGCAAAATGGCTAAGTTCCTTCACCGCATCGGCTATCTTAAAGAATATCGCAGTGATCTTAACGAAGCTGTATCGCGTCCTGAAGCCCGGGATGAAACGCTCGAAGAGCGCGGCATGCAATTTTATTGGACTTCGAATTTAAATCTGGAAACGCGCGCCATGACGGAGAAAGCCCTTGAGCTTTTGGAGGCGCATGCGCAGGCAGAGCCGCGGGCCACGCCGTGGGACTATAGCGCCATCCGCCGCTTCTTTCAAAGACCCGATGTCCAGAGTCAATTGGGAGGCAAACGCATTGTGTTATATCACGTCAACGAAATTGCGGAGCTCGCGCATTTAGATCTTGATGCCGGCCTTGCTGCGTACCATCAGGAAGCCCATGAAATTTTTGACCTTATCATGCAGGCGGCCAAGGATCGCAATGGGCGGGGCTTGAGCGCGGGCATCCAACGTTTATTGAACCAGGAACACGGGGAACAGATTACGCTGATTCTCAAATGGCTGGCGAATGCTTCGGGAAATAAGGAATCAAAATATGAACAAGAAAGAACGGCGGCCAAGGCAGCACTGCGGGCTTTCCTGGTGTTGTTCTTCGATAATTCCGAAATAAGCCGGATGCTGGAGGCTTACCGCCGGATGGCTGTGCAGCATATCAAAAAACTTATTGCTTCGGGGGTTGCGCCGCATGAAATTATCGTCGTACCGCTACGTAGCGGGGTCGATCATTTAGGCGAGTATGTGCATCCGGAAATCGAGGCTTTGGGTGTTCAATGGAAACCTTTTCTTTTCTCGCGCGCCATCCAGGCCGGGCTGGGTGTCGCCTTCGAAGGCAGTGACCCGCAGCGGGCCCCGGCGTCGGATGCCCAGGTTGAACGGTATTTGCGGCAAGAGGGTTATGTGGATCCATCCGTCAAATATTTAGTCTTTCTGGATATCAATACACGCGGCACAGCGCATAAAATTTTGCGGCCGGTTTTAAGGGAAAAGGGCATCGGATCGGAACTCTTCCTCATTTTTCATCGCGCTGCAAATCCTCAGGATCAAGATTTAGCAGTCGGTTTGAATGAACAGGAAGAGTGGCATTCGGCGGAATGGCAAATAAAAATCAACCGGTTTGGAGACATCCTGGATGACGCTTTGGGCAAAGAAATCGAAATCAATTCCCAACGGGATTTGCGGCAGGATGATCCGATCCTTCCGGACATTGATCCAGCGCCGCATCCTTGGTATTTTCGCAAAAGCCGGCAGAGAATTTCAGAACTCGCCCGCGTCGAATTGTCACAGAAAAGCTTGATCGAATCGGAATTGGATGCGGAATATCAACGGCGCTTTGCGGTTCTCAAAAAGGCTTTGGAAACCAGAGGGGAATCTACGGAGACGCTTGAGGCTATGGATAGTCTTTGGCGGCAGAAAAAGCACGACGAAGCTTTCAATATTCTCGATGAGGTTAAAGATCAGGTCCGAATTTTGGATCGAGACCAAGCGGAGGATCAGAGAGAGCTTACCGTCCATTTCGAAAGTTTGCAGCGGGTGATGGATGCGATTTATAACCGTTCGGAAGCGCGGGATGATGACGAGAATCTCGTCAAATCCGCCGAGGTTGTCACTATCGACATTGAAGATCCGGGCGGCGCTCTTGGGGCAAAAGAAACGGAGCGCGTGGTCCGGGAAATCCTTTTTGAGGATACGAAAACGGCGCTGCGTAAGGCCGCATTCGAATATGACGCTCTGGGGCAGATTCAAAAAGTAACGTTGGATTGGCAGGAAAAAGCTCAGGCTATTGGGGAACAAGTGGTCGACCTTGGCGAGGGGCGGAAACTGCACTTTCAATATCAAACGAACGGAGTGCCGCGCCTTTGGCTGGAACGTCCGAACGAAGCGCCGTGGATTTACAGCGGTTATGAATTATACGAGAAGAAAACCGTGGATGGAACGGTCTCCGAAGAGTCGGGCTATATTACCATTTCGCATTATGCCGCGGCCGGACAGCGTGTGCACGCTCTGGAATCCATGGATCACGACGCCATGTATCATTTTCTGAAAGGTTTTCATGAGCATGATCCTTCGATTGCCGGGCAGTTGACTTTAATCAATCACGATTACCATATGGATGATGCGTCTTATGATGATTTGACGATTGCCAGCTGGGTAGCTAAGGCCAAAGAAGATGGGCTCGTCAGCGAAGTGATTTGGGCTGCCTTTCGTAATCTCGCGGGATTTATCTCTTCTGTGATCAACGTCATGACCAATCAACCCAGGGCCATCAAGCCGTCACAGCCCAATGTTGCAGCAAGTTATGATTTCGACTATTTGTCTGTTTTAGCTCAAGAAGAAATCATTTCAAGCCGGGATAAAATTTTAAAACGCATTCAAGAAACGGTTAATGCCTATGAAGAGAACGGCGTCACCTTCCGCCTGGTCAACTTTAACCGCTCCGCTTTCAGCAAGCGCGGCCATCATGATTACTCGCCGCGCGCGCAAAGCAACTTTATTCTCAACGCGTTAGTGAGCGCGCATCAAGGATTACTCGGTACGGCCGTGTTGAAAAAAACAACGCTCGAGGATTCGCCATTTCAGCGTCCCGAAGCCCGTCAGCGTCGCGACGAAGCGCGAGAAGAGCTCACGGAGGCCTTGAGCATTTTTCGTCTTATCAATCTTACGGGCCGCAATGTGAGTTGGACGGAATTCTCTCCCGACGGCCGTTATTTGACTGTGCTGTATGGGGACCAATTTAAGCATCACACCCTCAAGATTTTTGATACCGAATCGTGGCAAGCGCTTGATTTTGCCATAGGCGACAATGTTGCTTCCGCTGAATTTTCTGCCGACAACCGTTATTTGATTGTGCATTACGATGATGACACGCTCAAGATTTTCGATACAGCATCGTGGCAACCGCTTGATTTGGACGTAGGCGGCAATGTTGGCTTTGCTCACTTCTCTCCCGACAGCCGGTATTTGAATGTACGGTATGACAATCGGGAGGAAAAAGTTTTCGATCTAGCGTCCGGAAAATCGCTGGATCTTGCTATAGATGGCAAAGTTGACCGTACTTACTTCTCTCCCGACAGCCGGTATTTGGCTGTTGAATATCAACATCGCATGCTTGCGATTAAGCTTCTCGAAATTTTCGATCTAGCGTCCGGAAAATCGCTCAATTTGCCTATAGGCGGCGATGCTTTCTTTAATGAATTCTCTCGCGATAGCCAGTATGTGAGCGTGCAATATAACGATCAGACGCTGAAAATTTTCGAGTTAGCTTCCGGAAAACCGCGCGATCTTGCCGTGGGCCGCAATGTCCATTTTGCGAATTTCTCTCCGGACGCGCGTTATTTGAGTGTGCGGTACTGGGATTATACATTCAAGATTTTCGATTTAGCTTCCGGAAAACCGCTTGAGCTTGACGTAGGCGGCGACGTTGGGCGTGCCGACTTCTCTCCCGACGGCCGGTATTTAAGCATCTGGTATAAGGATAACACGCTCAAGATTTTCGACACAGAATCTTGGCAACCACTTAATTTTGCCATAGGCGGCAATGTTCAGGAACCTGAGTTCTCTCCCGACAGCCGGTATTTGTCTGTGAAGTATCGCGATGACACATTGAAGATTTTCGATTTAGCTTCCGGGAAACCGCTTGATCTTACCATCGGCCGCAATGTTCATGTCCTTCACTTTTCTCCCGATAGCCGGTATTTGAGCCTCGTGTATGCCGATGGCAGGGGGAAAATCATGGATCTTGAAGCGATCCAGAGCAGCGCGTGGTGGCAGACAAGAAAAAGCCAATGGGCGGAAGGGACGGCATTCGGGTTTGCGGTCCTGGCAGCCTTGACCGAAACGCAAGTGATCCAGGATGAAGCGGCGCTGGAATCCTGGTCGGCCTGGCTGGATGCGCCAGTGGCGCAATTTGCTGCGGCCACGACCGATTACAACCGGGACCGGATAGTCACCCTTGTGGAAACCGAAGGCATCTTTCAAATGCTTCAAGAGCGGGGCGCGGATGTGAAGCGGCATTTGGAATTTTATTTAGATTTGATGCAGTTTCACCGCCGGCTTGCGCTGCAAATTTTAGAAGGCCTCTTTGAAGGTTTGCGGCAAGGCGTCCTCTCGCCGGAGCTCGGCGATGAAGAGCAGGAAAAAATTAAACGCTTTGTGACACTCACCAAAGGCATGCATACGGCGCTGTGGCAATTGTATGAGCGCGAAGGTGAGCCGGCGCTTGTCGATGTCTTGGCTTTCCGGTCCAAAATTTTAGATGATGAAGCGGGTCCTCAGGAGTTGCAAGCCTTTGCGGCGTGGATGACGGCGCGTGGTTATGATGGCGAGGCGATCCTGGTGGCGGTGGAAGGTAAAGCGATTCCGGCGTCCGGCGCCAGTTTTGTTTTGCGGGATGAGATTAAAGGGCTCCAGGATGTCTATTTTGACGCCGGGGATTTGAGACATCACGTGCCCCAAGTCTTGCGCAAGCTGGGTCGGTTTGGCGGCGGTGAGATCACGCGCTTTGAGCAGGTACTGCGCCAAGGCGAAACGTTGGATCCGGATGGAAAAGTTAAAGCCCTTTATCAGGCCTTGCAATATCCGGACAGCGGCAAACTCGAAATACAGGCCCAAGCAGAAGCCATGCGAGATCGCGAAAGATTTGTGGAAGCCTTAAGTTTGTATTTGAATGACATGGGCAACGAAGTCTTGAAAGCCAATGCCTTGAAAGCTTTCCTGCTTTTTGCCCGCCACGAGGACGCCTTGCGTGAGAAGGTCGACCGGATTCAACCGGATACTTACGTCGGTTTGGATTTGCTAAACCAACTCTTCGAAGATAAGGATAATTTGAAGGCGTTGTTGGAACAAGTGTACGGAAAAATTTTTGAGATCGAAGGAGCGGAGGATGTTTTAAATCCAAGGCAATTCAAGGAAACGCTGAAACAGATTTGGGCGCACACGGCGCCGGACAAGCGGCGTGAAAAACTGCGAAATGCGATCAGACGATCGAGTAATGCGGCGGTGCGGGAAAAAGTCTCGACCCTGGATCTCGATCAAGAGCTCAAACAAATGCTTGAAGAGATTGTTGCAAGGCGGGTGCCCGAGGTGATCACATCCCAGACTTTAGCCGAGCGCTTATTTGAGGAACCGCTTAGGATTTTTGAGACGGATAAAAAGAAATTTGACTCAAAGATATCTGGGAAAGTGAAGCTCAAATTCCGGGTTGTGAAGGGACCGGCGCAAGGTCGCTACGGCTTGTGCGGTGGCGCTTGTATCGCAACCGATGTAGCGAAAGCCGACGCAAAAACGAAACGTTTATGGAACAAGGAGAATTTTTATTTGCTCGAGATGATCGATGAAGAATCGGAAGAAGCGGTTGGGTACGTCCATCTCTATGCCGAAGAAATGGGTGCGGAACACCGCTTCAAAAAAGTAGGTAAAATGAGCCCGCTTAGGATTCCTTGGATAAGAAATTTGCTCAATATCCGGGCCACCCAACACCTCTTTGTGCCCGGAATCGAACCTTCGACCGAGTTGCTGGCAGAAGTCAAAGCCGAGGAAATTTATCCCATGATCGAAGAGGCGCTCAGGACAGTGGGCCAAACGCTCCTGGGAACGGTGGATGAAGTGGTAGCCATCGAACTCCCCGCAGATAAAAATATTCTTTCCAACCGGAAAGATATTTATGCAATCGCATCAAAGCACCACGGAGATCCCATTACGTTATCTCGGGCAGTGGAATGGAATACACTGCCGAAGCCTTATCCTTTTGATAAAGTCTATGTCTTGTGGCAACGTCCCGAAGCACGGGATCCGGACATCATAATTAAATTTGATAATGCCGGTGACGAACAACTGGACCAGATCCTGATTGTGGCGGAAGTCAAGACCGGTAAACGCAAAAAAGTCAAAAGCGCTTTGCAGGAACTGCAGAATACCGGTGTCAATGCCGCGAAACTCACAGCCGTCTTGAGAGGTCCGGCCTTGTTGGGGCAATCACCGTCGGTCGTGGCGTTGGTGCGGTCCTTTACATTCGAAGATTCGGATGGGTTGCGGACAATCGAACAAATTCTTGAAAAAAGTTATCCGGAAAACATGGGCGGCGCGAAAGAGCTTTTGAAAGATACGATCGAGGTCATGAAACGTCAAAATTATGCTAGCCGTAAGCATTTGGATACCATACTCCGCTTTGTCGATGACCCGGAAGAATCGCGGGGATCCGATGCGATGGCGAAAAGGTACACATATGCAATCTCCGGCACTCAGATAACGTTGAGAGAAGTGCGTCTTGCGGTGAATATTCAAAATCTATTTGAAACCCTGCGAGGCATTCGAAGGCAGCGGAATCCAACCATGGCCTTCTTTATGACGATTGTCGGCCTGATCGGCCGCAAAGCCGCGGGTTGGCAATATATGGAAGACAGGGGAGTATCCGACGCAGTCATCCATAGCGAAGCGAATGCTGATTTATTTACGGTTTTGCAGCCGCATCCGCATATTCCCATGCCGATTGGCGCGGATGCGCAGGCGTATATTTCGGAGGAAGAGAAATACAAAAAATATGCCGTGCCCGCCATCGGGGGCGAATTTTATGAAATCATTCACTATTACGACACTCTCATGGCCGGGGTGCGCGACGGTCTTTTCACGGCTACCGAAATCCAGCAGAAGTATCCGGGTTTTAAGGCGGCCCGGGCTTTAAAGACGCAAGGCAATTTGAAATCGCTCTTGAATGTTGAAATGGCTGCAAGTCTAGCGCTTGCTGTTGAACAATTTATGCGCGGCAATTTGACGGCTGCTACGATCAATGACCGTATTATGTATTTTTATTTTCAACTGCAAGCCGCCAAGGGCAATCTGGATATTCAAGAAACACCGCCCGTGCCATGGGTTCATCAAAGCCGCAAAGCCGTTGATTGGATTAATCAATTGTTGACGCTCAGGCAGAAGCCCGTCGGTTTTCCGTTTGAAACAGTCACCAAAGCCACGGAAGATATTTTCCCGCTTGTGATTGCGCACCTCCCATCACCTGATACAGTTGCCGTAACGTACGACTTAAATCAATTGGTTTTGACTCAGGCGGACCGTCCTGAAGCGCGGGGATTAGAGGCGGAACCGCAAACCAAGGCCGAAGATGAAACGGCGCGCTTGGCGCGGGTCAGTCGGCAAGCGATTGCGTATCTTTTGATTGGGCCGCAGAATAGCCCGCCGCCGGCGCTGATTGAGGAAATTGTGACGACAGCCGGGGAGCTGGGCGTGGAGAATTTCGAACGACTTGAAAATATGTTACGTCGCTTCCAGGAATTGATCGAATCCTCCGAAGCTTTTGCGGCCGAGATGATAACGACCAGCCTGCCGCGCTGGCAGGATTCGGCTATTCTCGAGGTTGCCGACCGGCTGCCGGGCCGATTAGCGCCGCATCGCGTCGATTTCAGCGAGAAAAAGGCTGCGGATGTGGTGATGGTCGCCACCGAGCGGCCGCGCGTGGATGCGCTTCTCTCGATTTTGCGCGCGGAGAAAAACATGAATCTGCTTGTGGTCTGGATGCCGGATTTTGAGAGCATTGCGTCGCCCGCGCAAATTCAAAGCGAAGTGCTGGCTTTGAAATCGCAGGCCGAGGTTTTGGAAGCCGAGGTTGCCGGCGCCATCGGTTCCGAGGGCCGTTTTGAGGTGGTGGTCCCGTACTCGCCGGAAAAAGCCAAAGAAGCCCTGAGCAATGCGGCGTCGCATATGGCTGGTATGGCCAACCGCAAAAGCATTACGGACATTACGGACCGGATTGTTTACATTTATCCGCTTTCGTGGAAAGGCCGGGAAAAATATACGGTTAAAATGCAGTACGCCCAGACGATCCAGCACAACCTGACCAGCAAGGGCGACCAGCGCTATGCGGAAGAATATCCGTTATTGTGGGGCGCTGCCAAGCTTTCGCAGAAGCTTGTCGACCAGCTCTTGCAGCAATTCCTGCTGGGCGACAAAGATTATTATTACGATGCCGCCAAAGTTCCGATGGAAGTTTTAGGAGAGCTGCTGGCGGCCGCCGAAGAAATCCGCGAATATATTATGCAGTCGGCGTAACGGCGGCGGTTTTCTTGCACTTCACTCTTCGCTTTTCACCCTTCACATTAGATAAAAATACCTGTACGCTATCCCTCAACCATGATCCGTTTCCTGGTGAACCTTATGATCACATCCATGATTTTTTTTCCCGAGAAAGTCTTTTACGAAAAGCCGGAGGATTACGACTTTGATTGGGAAGACGTATCGATCCAGACCACCGATGGCGCAAAACTTTTTGGCTGGTATCTCAAAGCCCCGCAAGCACATGGCACGCTGCTTTTTTTACATGGGAATGCCGGCAATATTTCGGGACGTTTGAGCAAAGCCAAGGGGTGGGTGGAGCGCGGGTATTCGGTTTTGTTGATTGATTACCGCGGCTATGGGCAAAGCGAGGGCGAAATCCAGCACGAGGAGGATATTGTCCGGGACGGCACTGCCGCGCTCGATTGGCTCCTGAAAAAGAAAGGCCTGCCGCTTTCGCGAATCATTCTTTATGGCGAATCGCTGGGCACATATCCGGCCATCCGTCTGGCCGTGCAGCACAGTGCCGTAGCGCTGGTTTTGGAAGCTCCCTTCACGTCCTTTGTTGCATTAGCCAAAATCCATTATGCCATGCTGCCGGGATTTCTGGCCTCGACGCTGCTCCAGGATTTCGCGTTTCGCAATTCTGACTGGATTGAAAAAATCCAAACGCCGCTTTTTATCCTGCACGGCACCGGCGATGAAATCTGCCCTTATGAAATGGGCGAACAGGTTTTCGAGAAAGCGCCGGAGCCTAAAGGTTTTCTTTCGATTCCGGGCGGACCATAATGCTTTGCCTGTCCAGGCCGGTGAGGATTATTGGCAAAAACCCGCGGAGTTTGTGGAAAAATATTTAAGATAGTCCGACATGCTGATGCGGCTTGAGGACTTCCAGCATCGCATCATGAATCAAACCGTTGGAGGCCACGGTTTGACTGCCGGTCAGCGTAAAAGGTTTGCCGGCATAATTGCTCAGCCGCCCGCCAGCCTCGACCACGATTAATCCCGCCGCCGCAATATCCCAAGGGCTGAGCTTCGATTCGAAGTAACCGTCAAACCTTCCGGAAGCGACATAGCACATATCCAAAGCCGCCGAACCCGTGCGGCGAATGCCGTGAATGTGCATCAGGAAATCGCGCACTGGCGCGACGTACATATCAATATTTTTTTTGCGGTCGTAGGGAAAGCCAGTCGAAAGCAGCGCTTCGGTTAAGCGCGGGGTTTTCGAAACGTGGATTTGTTCTTCATTCAAAAAGGCGCCGCCGCCTTTGCTGGCAAAAAAGAGTTCATCCCGGAAAGGATCGAAAATCCCGCCGATTTGCACCTGGCCTTCATACTCATAGGCGATGGAAACACAGCAAACCGGGTAGGTGTGCGCGAAATTGGTGGTGCCGTCCAGGGGATCGATGACCCAGCGGTGCGGGGATGTGCCGCTGCCCAGGGATTCTTCCGCCAGAATGGCATGATCCGGGAAACTTTGGCGGATCAGGCCAATAATGATACGCTCGGCCTCCCGGTCGGTTTGGGTCACCAAACTCAGCTCGGATTGCTTGGTTTCATAGCCGCCGCGGCGGCTTAAAGAAGCCTTCAGCAGGCTGCCGGCCTCGCGCAAGGCTTTGAAGAGGGTGCTTTGAATTTGATGGTTGTTCATATAAAATAGGCGCCTATTTAGCAGGCAATCATCAAGAAAGTCAAGGGGATGGCCGTACTTTTATCCAGATCCGCATAATTCAGGCTTCTATATATACGGGGTCGCAGCAGTAAACCAATCATTTTAAAGGAATGAGGAAGGGAATCTGACATGGGCAAATATACGATTACATTTATCCCCGGGGACGGCGTCGGGCCTGAGCTGGCAGATGCGACCAAAGCCTGCCTGGATGCTACCGGCGTTTCCATTGACTGGGACATTCAGACCGCCGGGGTGGATGTGATGGCGCAAGAGGGGACGCCGCTGCCCACACGCGTGCTGGATTCCATCCGGAAAAACAAAATCGCCATTAAGTCGCCGATTACGACGCCCGTCGGCACGGGTTTCCGTTCCGTGAACGTCGCCTTGCGCAAAGAATTGGATCTTTATGCCTGCGTGCGGCCCTGCAAAAGCTATCCGGGCGTGCGTTCCAAGTACCACAATATCGATTTGGTGATCGTGCGCGAAAATACCGAGGATCTTTATGCCGGTATTGAATTCAAGAAAGGCACAAAAGAGGGCACCG
>ORMF010005417.1_pt1 | contig 12245 bp, 9 predicted proteins | sample 1779871 | NCBI WGS metagenome assembly ORMF01 (sample SAMEA104232316, study PRJEB22302) | groundwater metagenome | biome: forest; feature: aquifer; material: groundwater | place: USA | collected 2011-08-07 | depth 5.4 m | reverse complement strand
GGGAGCCTATATTCTGCTGGTGGTGTACCGGATGTTTGTGATTCAGGGGGAGAGGAATACAGATAAGGAGGTGGCGAAGATTCACGCGACCAAGCTCACTCTTAATGATGTGATGGGGAAAAATCTGCCTCCCGCTCCCAATAACCCTGACGCTACTGTGCAAGGAGTTGATGCGAACAAAAACGGCATTCGTGATGATGTAGAACTTGCGATTTTTCAGGAATATCCTAATTCCGCCAAAAGCCGGGCGGTTCTTTTGCAATATGCACTGGCATTGCAGATGGAGGTGACACAGAAGGTTGTAAATAAAGGAACGGTAACGGCGGTGGCGGAGGACAGTGGGAGAGCCCATTTGTGTGTAGGAGAAATTACGCCCCGAAAAGATATGAATGAATTTGTTGAAATTACGGAAAGGTTTTATAGCCTCGTAGAGGCTAAACAGTTAAACACCGAGGCACGAAGGCAAGCTCAAAAAGATTTTTATAATGGAAACCTAGGAAGCTATGCATCACCTGATGAGACTTGTGATTTGGATATTGCGTCTTTATATAATTAACCTCTTTCCTGGATTCCCGTCTTCACGGGAATGACAGAAGAAAATGAAAAGAGTAGGCACATTTTTAGTTTTCGGATTTCTTCTCCTTCCCAACTTAACTTTTGCGGCTAACGAGGTGTGTTCAAGAAATGGCTATACCGTCTTAACAATGAATGGCGTTTTTACTGATGATAGTGGGGCAAAGAAGAACAAAGAGGCATTGGAACTTCGCTTGGATAAAGAATACAAAGGAGAAAAACTTAAAGTTGATTATCTTCTGAATGAATCACACCTTGCTGGTTTAGGAGACATTTTGAAAGCCATAGAGCAGAAGATTTTTGATAAGGAGACGGTTGATGATTACGATTTGGTGGAGATGCTCAAGGACGCGAGCGCGAAAGTGGCCACTCGAAAGCTTCTGCTTGTGGCTCATTCACAGGGCAATTTTTATGCCAATAGTTTTTACGACAAAGTGGCGGGGAAAGACGGGGGAGTACCGGTGGAATCTATCGGCGTGTACTCCGTGGCGACACCATCGGGTCGCGTGGCCGGAGGTGGGAAGTATCTCACATCGGGGAGCGACAAGGTGATTTCCGGAATTGTGGGGAGCACTCCGTTTCGGAGCATTATGTCCCCGAATACCTACATTACACTTCACGATGGAGACGACCCGCTCGGGCATAATTTTGCGAATGTGTATTTGAAATATGAAGGCGCGCGAATTGTGGGGGATATTGAGAGTACGCTCGATAAACTTACAACTAATAACTTACAACTTGGAACTTCTCCATGCATTGACCCGCCGAAACTGACACTTGCACATAAAGTAGAGGGAGTGGCGCTTGCGGTGGCGGACCCAGTGGCCAGCGCGGGTTTGTCTACCGCAGGCGCGACTCTCGGAGGAATAAATGCGGTGGGGCAGTTTGTAACGGTGCAGGGCGTGAACACCATTGCGGGATTGGGAGGTCTTACCACAAAGACAGCCGAGCTTTTTGCAGTCGGTGTTTCAGGTCTCGGGTCACTTGTCACGAGTACCTCCGCAAAAGTTGCTACGGTCGCGGTGGGTGCGGGAAAGGTGGTGGGTAAAACAGTCGCCGAGGTGTTCAAGGCGAGTATCGGGCAGACAGCTTCGGTTGCGACAGCGGTAGGGAATCCGTCTGCCGGATTTTCCACTTCGGCGCAGACAGACACAGCTACAGATATGACGCCGACAGAAACGGGAATAGAGGCTCCACCTCAAAGTCAGGGAGAGGTTCAACCTCCGAAGACCCAAGAAAATCCTCCGCCTTCGGGGCATCCTTCCGAATCTGTTGAGGTCAGACCTCCGTCAACAGTGAAAGTGGAAACAACCCAAAAGGTGACACCAAATTCAACTCCTACTCCCACCACCCCGCCTGTCGGCACCCCTCCTTCCTCCTTCACAAAAGTTTCGGAGGACAGGCAGGCAGGAGGGGAGGAGAAAAAGAAAGAAGAGAATGTTTTGCTAGTCACACCGACTGCTCAAAAAGTAGAAGTAGCACAAGCGACTACTCCGCAAAGTACGCCACCCGCACACACGCAAACATCGCCTACTTCCGAAACGAACACGACCTATGTCCGTCGAACAACCGGAAGCAGGGCTGATACGACGGCACCGGAGGTGCCGGTCATTACGTCACCGAGTAGTAGTTCGACTTCGCTCACCACCACGAATGTGACATTCGTGGGAACTGCGGAAGAAGACAGTAGTATTTCCACCGATTTTTCCGGAGCAACCGTCACGGCGACGGGAGGCGCATGGTCGCTTCCGCTTACTCTTTCACAAGGCACCACGACACTTTTATTTTACGCGACCGATAGCGCGGGTAATCGTTCGGAGGCCACTTCAATTTCACTATCGGTAGATTCGGTTTCGCCGGATGTGAGTCTTACTTCCACAACCTGTACAGCCACGCTTTCAAGCTCCGCCTGTCTTGTCGCTACCACCACGCTCGCATTTTCGTGGAGCACCACCGCGAGTGACATCTCTTATTTCAATCTTGATAAGAATGGCACATTCTCTACGACGACTGCCACTTCCACCAGCGCGACGGGTCTTGATGAGAGTACCTACACCTTTAAAGTTGCCTCCGTTGATACTCACGGCAATATCTCTGCCACCTCTACACAAGCGGTTGAGGTCTTCACCGCGCCGGTAGTCATAAATGAAATTGCGTGGGCGGGGACCAACGCCTCCTCCTTTGATGAGTGGGTGGAGCTGTACAATCGTACCGGTCGAGCCATTTCACTCGCAAGTATGAAGCTCTATGCGAACGACCTTTCTCCGTATATTCCACTGTCGGGGACGATTGGAGCGAACGGGTATTTTCTTATTGAACGCACCGATGACACAACCGTGAACAATGTTTCGGCAGACCTCATTACGCCGTTTAGTGGAAGTGGCGGGTCGGGACTTAGCAACAGTGGAGAGAGTTTACGGCTTGCGCTCTTTTCGGGTGGGGCCACGACGACACTTGATGCGGTTGCGACCTGTAGCGGAAGTGGAACGACATGGTGCGGGGGAAGCGATACGAGCTACACCACCATGGAGCGCTATGACGCATCGGTATCTGGCGCGCTAAGTTCAAATTGGTATTCCAATCTTGGCGAGTTCATCCGAAATGGTACCGACGCGAACAGCGCAACCCTAAACGGCACACCTCGTGCAAAAAACAGCGTGAGTTACCTTATCGCGCCGAGCGGAACACTTAGTTCGAGCAAAACACTTACGTCTGCCAACTCTCCGTATCTCATAAACCGAACGGGGCTCGTGGTTCCAAGTGGAATGACGCTCACCCTTAATCCGGGTGTGGTCGTTAAACTTGTTTCGGCAAGTGAGCCGTGGATACGCGTGGCGGGAACGATTAACGCAAACGGTACTTCCGCAAGCCCCGTGGTGTTCACCTCTTTTTATGACGATGACTACGGTGGCGATATGAACGCCGATAGTACGACAACCACGCCAACCGCGGGTAATTGGCGACGCATTTTTGTGGACACCACCAGCACCGGCTCCTCATTCAGAAACACACTGGTGCGCTATGGAGGGAACAACAACCTCACCGACACCACGGCGAAGAAGGGAGCAATTGGGGTTGATAGCGCGACCGTTAGCTTTGACGGTCTTGTTGTGGAGAAATCCAATTTCTATGGCATGTCGCTCGTAAACTCAAATAGCACCGTCACAAATTCGCGATTTAGCACGAGCACCAACTCCAGTGTATCTGCTACGGGTATATATATTTCCGGCGGTTCGCCGAGTATTTCAACCAGCACTCTTTCCGGCAATTATCGTGGCATCACGATTGAGAGTGCGACACCAACACTCACCGGAAACACTTTCACCTTAAACAGTCAGGAGGCGATTGTAAATACAGGTGTTGTGGGGAGCTTCAGTGGAAATAGCGGTTCGGGCAATGGGATGAATGCGATACTCATTGGGCAAGGAGGAACGATTACGTCTGCGGGGGCAACGACAACCCTCCCCGCAAACCACCTGCCGTATCTTGTGAAAAGTACGGCGACTGTTGTTTCGGGTTCCACGCTTTCATTTGCGACTGGCGTCGTGGTGAAGGGGTGGGATTCACGGCAGAGTAACTACGGACTCATCTTTCTTCCAAGCGGAGCGGCACTTCATTCTTCAGGTACCACGGTGAGCGACCTTGTATTTACTTCCATGCGTGACAGTTCGGTAGGAGGTACGGTATCTTCCGGAATGTCGGCAGTGGCGCCAGGAGATTGGAAGGGAATTGAGGTGAGTGCGGGCGGGCGCGTTAGCCTTTCCGGATTTACGCTGAAGTACGCGGGCGCCTCGGCAATGCAAGGCGCTTCGGCTGACAGCATTTACAAAGGAGCGCTCAAAATTACGGGGAACACAGCCACAAACTCGGGAAATATCTCAAACGCGCTTTTCTTCAATAATTACCAAAGTGGACTTAATCTGGACAGCGTGTCCTCGCTCGCGGTATCAAACGTAACTTTTCAAAATCACACCGAAGAAAACGCGGGGACCGCAACCGCCCTATACGTGCGCAGTAGCACCTCTACACTTTCAAACATTAATTTTTCCGGCAACCAGCGCGACGGCACCGGCCTCGGCATAAACGCCATCACCTGCACCAACTGTGGCTCCCCAAACACCACCCCTGCCAATATTTTTGGGCCGTAGGGAGTGTTTACGAGATTATTTCTTGGAAAAAAGTTGTCAATAAAAAGGTGCTTGCGGATGCAAGCACCTGAAAACTTACCGAATACCCGTCAACTTATTGCCTTAAGGCAGTGTTTCAGGCGTTCTTGTAGCCAGCTTGGTAAGCCTCGTTTTCCGCTACGTACTGCTTCTCCGTTTCGGAGGAGCAAAACAGCAGTTCGAGGCTGCCGTGGGGCGGACTGTTATAGTTACTTCCGAGAGGTTGGAAATCTCCTTCCCTTTCGGCAACATGATCTGCCTGACCCTTGTTGTGGAGCTCCGTTAATCTGTCATCGCCATGCATAATTTCTATTGGTATGGGAACATTTAAGGACTGAAAGCGTCGTGACCGAAATCTACGGCTTGCAACTTTCAATCTCTAACATAAAGATAGCACAAATGTGTAGTTTTTACAGTAGCCTCCTTGAAAACAATGGAAGTGTTACAATAACAGGATATGGACATTCCGGTAAAAAAGCTGAAAAACGGGTTTGCACTTCCCGAGTTTGGACTGGGCACCTGGCAGATGGGCGGGAGGGAGAGCGCGAGCAGTGTCAACGATGCAAAAGACATTGCAGGTGTTCGCTCTGCGATTGAAGCGGGGATTACGCACATTGATACAGCCGAGTCGTATGGAGACGGCCACGCCGAAGAAATTATCGGAGAGGCGATTTTGGGGATGAACCGCAAAAAGATTTTTATTACCTCCAAGGTCTCGGGAGATAACCACACGTGTGAAGGTATTCCCGCGTCCTGCAAAAAAACACTTAAGCGTCTTAAGACTGACTACATGGACCTCTATCTTTTGCACAGATTTAGCATAGCCTGTCCGCTTCGGGAAGCAGTAGAGGCACTTGATGAGCTCGTGAAGGAGGGGCTGGTGAAGCACATTGGCGTTTCCAACTTTGGGGTGGAGCATCTCAAAGAGGCGCAAGGATTTTCCAAACACAAAATTGTCTGCAATCAGGCGCACTATAACCTCTCGGTGCGCGAAGTTGAGAAAGAAGGATTGCTCACGTATTGTCAAAATAATGACGTGATGTTGGTCGCGTACCGACCGGTACAAAAAGGGAAACTCCTGGAAGGTGTTCCACAGATTGTAGATGAGATGTGTATAAAGTATCAAAAAACACCGGCGCAGATTGCGATAAACTGGCTCGTTTCGCAAAAAAACGTCGTGACCATCGCAAAGACGAGCGACCCTGCGCACCTTAAAGAAAATCTGGGGGGTATCGGGTGGAACCTGACGGAAGGGGATATTGAGCTCCTCCGAAAAGACTATCCCGGACAGGTTTTTATTTCGGATGTGATAGCGCTCGGATAAATCTATGAAAGAAAATAGTCATATCTTTGGCGGGCATGTTTCCATAGCGGGCGGGTACAAAGAGGCGCTTCCTCGCGCGCATGCGATTGGCGGGAACGCACTTCAAATGTTTAGTGGGAGTCCGCGCGGGTGGAATCTACCGAAGGTAGCCCCCGCGGAAGCGGGGGTCTATAGGGAAACGGCTAAGCGATTAGGCATAGTCGCTTCCTATTTCCACGCGTCATATCTGGTGAACCTCGCGGATGACGGCCCAAACGGAAAGCATTCGGTAGACGCGCTTGTCGCGGAGCTTTCGGTTGCAGAAATGCTGGGGGTGCGTGGGAGTATTATTCATCTCGGCTCATTTAAAGAGGGAAGGGAGAAGGAAGCTAAAAGTGAAAAGCTAAAAGTGAAAAGCTTATTCGAATCAGAAAAAGAAAGTTCGACACCATATGTGAAGCATGAAAGATACCCACTGCTTATTTCAAACATCAAAGCGGTGCTGAAAAAGTCGCCGAAGAACACCCTCTTTATTATAGAAGATATGGGAATGCGGAAAATCGGGAGAAGCCTTGATGAAATCGCGAGCATCGTGAGTGACGTAGGAGACCTACGGGTGAAGGTCTGTCTGGACACCTGTCATTTACACGCGGCGGGATACGATATTTCCACCAAGAAGAAACTGGACGAATTTTTGGACTATTTTGACAAAGCCATCGGTTTTTCTCGGCTTGAGTGTTTCCACGTCAACGACAGTCGCGATGAATTTGGCTCACTCCGCGACCGTCACGACAACATAGGCGAGGGCAAAGTGGGGAAGGACGTGTTCAAGCTCATTCTGAATCACCCAAAGCTGAAGGTTCTGCCGTTCATTCTTGAAGTCCCCGGCTTTGCCGACACCGGTCCCGACAAAAAGAATATGGATATAGTGAAGTCGCTTACAAAGGTATAAAAAAGGACGGGAAGGTACTCCTTCCCGTCCGTCGCCGTTTGTTTTCGTGTTCAGCCCTTCGGCCACATCATGCAGGCTGTCGTTTTTGCCATCTCCAGCGCAAATCGGTGTTCCTTTTTCACCAGGCGCTCCGTGCGGGGCTTTTCCGTCACCCGATTGTTCACGAAATCCACAAGCGTTCCCATCTGCACTGCGTGTTCAATAGGAAGGAGTTCCTCTTGCAGACTTGATGTATCGTGGTCGGCTCGAATGAGCAGCCGTTTGCTGTTGAGAATTGCGCCCCTGTCAAACTCGGCGTCCACCTTCTGTGCTGTCGCTTCGGTCCAGTAGTCCGCGCCAATGGTTCGGCAATAGGCGAGTCTTGCGTGATGCACACGTCTTCCAAACATTCCTTCCCCACCGAAGTCGCGTTTGTGCCCCGGGTCGAGTGGTCCCGGATGCTGGTTCCACATTTTTCCCGCGTATCTCTTGATGACATTCTTCGGGGTTTTCGGGAGCCAACCAAGCTGGGCGATAGCGTCAACATGACGCGATATGCATGCGCGAAGAATTTTTTCACCGAACTGCTCTTCGGTCTCACAAAGGCTGGGGTCAATCACCAGAAGGTGCTTCTCTTCAAGGCCTGCTATCCGGGCCTTTACAATAGCACCAATGTCAGCTTTGCTGGCGATAACTGCAACAAGTTCGGCGTTCGCCAGTCCGTTCTTGCAGGCACTATTGAGCTTGTCCATTGTGCTTCCACCGCCTGAAACGAGTGCGCACCATCTGAATTTGTCTTTCATATTTGTGTATGGGGTTGAGGTTCTATAGGAGATACTAGCCGAGAAATGATGAAAAGCAAGTTTTTGTCTGGACTAAAATATGGAGTACAATAGTAAGGTTATGGACCATTTGATTGTCGCTTTTTTAAATCAGCTGGCGGGGAGTTCGCACTCTATGCAGGGGGTGACGGTCTTTTTTGCCGAGTACTTTCCGTACCCTGTGATTGTACTCTTTGTTCTGTGCGCGTATAGGGAGGCACCGATTTTTTACCGGAGGTTTTTATATCTTGGCGAGGGTTTGATTGCCGGCGTGCTCGCTCGCGCGGGCGTTGAAGCCATTCGGTTTGTGGTGTTTCGTCTGCGCCCGTTTGTCGCCGATCCCGCTATTCACGCGCTCATTTCCGAATCAAGTTACTCCTTCCCCTCGGGGCACGCGGGGTTCTTTTTTGCGCTCGCGACGGTAGTGTATGCCCACAACAAGCGAGTAGGTTCTTGGTTTTTCACGAGCGCTCTCCTTATCGGAGTGGCGCGTATTTCGGCAGGTGTCCACTATCCGAGCGATATTCTAGGTGGAGCGGTTCTGGGAATACTTGTGGGGTACGGCGTGGTTCGCTTGGTCAGAACGTATTTTAAATCCGAGGCTCCCGTTTCTGCTTCTTCTAACTAATTCCTAACTCCTAGCCACCTTTTTCTTATATGGATCCCGTAGTAGAATTTTAGTTCGATTATGTTCTACGTGTACCTTTTAGAAAGTAAATTGAATCAAGAATTGTACACAGGTTTTACTGTTGACCTCAAAAAACGTGTCTTAGAACATAATCAAGGATTAAACGCCTCTACAAAACGGTATCGGCCGTGGGAACTTATTTACTATGAAGCATGTAAGAATGAAAGAGATGCGCGTAGACGAGAGGGGTATCTCAAGAAGACACAGGGGATTCGACTAATCAAGCGAAGGTTAAAAGAGTATTTTTATGAGTCGAGGCATTTAATAAACTAAAATTTCACTACGGGATGGACATTCTTTCACATGGACTTTGGGGTGGCATTTCTTTCGGGAGGAAACGTAGGAAAGATTTTTGGCTTTCGTTTCTCTTTGGTATTCTCCCCGATTTCATCGCTTTCGCGCCTTTTTTCACGGCCGTTCTTCTCGGAGTTTTTCCGAGGCCAATTTTTTCGCTGGAGGCGCACCCGCCGGTCTACGACATGCCACTTTTTGTCCACCAATCCTATAATGTTACTCACAGTCTGGTGGTTTTCGCTGTCATCTTCGCGCTCGTATGGTTTTTTCGAAAAAAACCACTTCTCCCCATGCTCGCTTGGCCACTCCACATTGCGTTTGACATTTTCACTCATACCGAGGCTTTTTTCCCGACACCGTTTCTTTGGCCAATTTCAAACTATCACGTGAGTCTTATCAATTGGAGTAATCCATGGATTTTTGTCCCTAATGTTGCTCTGCTTATTGTTTTGTATGCATGGTTTTTCTTGCGGAAAAGAGCCGTCTAGTTTTTACAAATAGAGTATACCCCCACACCAATCCGCCTTGTCGGCTGATTGGTGTGGGGGTATACTCGTTTCTATGATCCCGTAGTAGAATTTCAGGTGGCAAAATGCGCCTATGAAAATGGACATATATGTTAAAACGTTTTATGTACACACCTTTTTATTTTTGGAGAGTTCGTCGTGTGAACGACCTGAAATTTCACTACGGGATGAAAAAGACACTTTTTTCTTTTGCCGTTTTCTTCGTTGTTCCTTTTCTGTGCTCCGCACTTTCAGGTAGTGAGTATGCTCCTGGTTCTGTAGGTGCGGGAAGCCCCGAGGTGCATATCAAACCCGACGGCTCTATTGTTGTGCACAGCGGTCATGTGGACATGGTGGTGGGAAATACTTTTTATCTCGGTACAGAGTGGGGGCCACTCCAAATGCGCTTTACCTTGAAGACAGATACAAAGACAACGGTGACCAAACGGTATGGAGGAAACGCGACGGTTTCGCAAATCAAAGTGGGGGACTATCTTGACGTAGAGGGAGACTTTTTCGCTGGCTCTGATTTTTTTGGCGTACAAGGACTGCGCATCAAAGATTGGTCACTTCAGGAGGAAGAGGGAGTCTTTTCGGGAATCATACTTGATGTGCAAGGAAACCTGTTTACGCTCAAAACTCCCCAAAATCAAACCATTTCCGTACAGATGTCTACGTCGTCAACGATGAGTATTAAGAAAGGAAGTATAGCTATCTCATTTGATCGGTTACGCAAAGGAGATGCCGTGTCACGAGCTGCCGGTATTTACGATTATGCGAGAAATATGCTCACGGCGGAGAGTGTTCTCGTCACTCCCGGGCGAGCCGAATTTCTCCCACGCAATTTTGAAGGGACACTTAAGCAACTAGTGACGCCTACCATACCGGCAACGGTTATCGTGACCGTAAAAGGGACCGACTACACGGTAAAAATCAGCGACAAGACGCCCATTCAGAAGAAAAACAAGAGTATCGCACAGCTCGCACGCTTTGTGGTGGGTGATACCGTTCGATTTTACGGCGCGGTGCGCGAAGAAGAGAAAACGCTCACCGATGCCCTCGTGGTGGACGCCGAAGTCATCAGAAATTTGAGTTTGTAGTAGATACGCTTAACGAATAGCGCACACGAATGGGAAATACTCTGCAATGCCTGCCTGCGTAGGCAGGTAAACTTACGAACTTTTACGAAAATACGAAAAGGAAGAAAGCAAAAAGCCTATGCGTGTAGAGACAGTAGAGGGAGGGCTCTTGCACGAGGTAAGGGAGCTGTGGTCTAACCTCTTTTTCCGCTTCTTTTTCCTCTTGCAAATGCTCGCGCGGTGATAGAATAGCATTCACCCAGAATATATTTTTCTCATCTCACTTTTATGGAAATCTACATCAAAAAAAGAGATGGTACGCGCGAGCCGTTTAATGCCGACCGCATCAATCGTTCCATTGAGCGTGCCTGCAAAGGACTTTCCGACCCGATTTCCATGGTGACGCAAATCGCGACCGAAACCAGGCTCACGCTTTACGATGGCATCACCACCGAAGAGATGGACCAGGCGACCATCAACGCCGCAGTACAAAATGTGAAGGAGGATATTGAATACGACCGCGTTGCGACCCGTCTTCTCCTCAAGACCGTCTACCGCCGTGTGGTGGGGGAGTTTGAAAACAAGGAAGAAACCCTGGAAAAGATGCACCGTGATAGTTTTATTCGCTACATCACACAGGGTGTCGCCGAGGGCTTGCTGGATGCTCGAATGGTGGAAAAATATAACCTTGAGAAAATGGCCGACTGCCTGGACATTGAACGCGATGAGCTCTTTGAGTACGCCGGTCTCTCCTCGCTCCTCAACCGTTACGCAGTTAAGGATAAAGCACAGCAACCTCGCGAAACCCCGCAGTACTTCTTTATGCGCATCGCGATGGGGCTCGCCTACAACGAGCAGGACCCGAACGCATGGGCGAAAAAGTTTTATGACAAGATGTCCCGATTGGAGTACGTCGCGGGTGGTTCCACCAACATTCATGCCGGTACACCGCGCCCCGCGCTCTCAAACTGTTTTTTGCTTGAAATCCACGATGATATTGAGCATATCGCCAAGTCCGTTGCCGATGTCATTAAACTTTCCAAGGCGTCGGGTGGTATTGGCGCCTCTATTACGAAACTGCGCGCCGCGGGCTCTCCACTTTCGTCCAACAACACAACCTCCAGCGGTCCTACGCCGTTTGCAAAAATTATTGATACCGCCATTCGTGCCGTTCAACGAGGGGGAAAGAAGAAGGGAGCACTCTGCTTCTATATGGAGAACTGGCACTACGATTTTCCCGAGTTTTTGGACTGGAAGCACAACGCGGGCGATGATTACCTTCGTATGCGTACCGCAAATACCGCCGTCTTTCTCTCCGACGAGTTTATGCGCCGTGTCGCCTCCGGATCCGACTGGTATATGTTTGACCCGAAGGAGACACCCGACCTTAATGAACTCTACGGCGACCGCTTTGTGAAGCGCTACACCGAGTATGTGGGTATGGCGGAGGCGGGCAAGCTTCGTATCTTCAAAAAAGTGCCGGCGCGCGAGCAGTTTCGCCAGATTTTGGTGTCTTTGCAGACGACCTCGCACCCATGGCTCACCTGGAAAGACGCCGTGAACCTTCGCGCGCTCAACAACAACACAGGCACGATTCACATGAGCAATCTTTGCACCGAAATCTGTCTTCCGCAGGACAAAGACCATATCGCGGTCTGTAACCTCGCGTCCATCAACCTCGCGACCCACGTCCACAACAAAGAAATTAACTGGAGCAAGCTTGAAAGTAGTGTCCGTTTCGCGCTTCGCCAGCTCGACAACCTCATTGATATCAACGTGCTTCCCGTGAAGGAGGCGGAGGCGGGGGACAAGGAGAACCGCGCGATTGGTCTCGGGGTGATGGGCTTTACCGACACGCTCGAAAAGCTCGGGATTGCGTCCGAT
>ORMF010640269.1_pt1 | contig 12248 bp, 11 predicted proteins | sample 1779871 | NCBI WGS metagenome assembly ORMF01 (sample SAMEA104232316, study PRJEB22302) | groundwater metagenome | biome: forest; feature: aquifer; material: groundwater | place: USA | collected 2011-08-07 | depth 5.4 m | reverse complement strand
TGGGCGGCCAATGTTTTATTGTGGGCGATCACGAGCGTGGGTTTCTGGACCGCCTGGATCACGTTGGCAATCGTGTAGGTCTTGCCTGAGCCGGTCACACCCAAGAGGGTTTGGTGTTTTGCCCCACGACGAATCCCAGCGATCAATTTCTCAATCGCCTGCGGTTGGTCGCCGGAGGGCTTGTAGGGTTTGTGGAGAGTGAACTTCATAAATGTCCCCTCTCTTGAGGAGGATTGTTTCGTACCCCGTATCTTATCGTTTTTTTCAAAAAGAAGAAAGGAGTTCTTTCTTAAAAACTTGATCGACATTTCAAAATCTTTTCTTCACTGATCCAGCGTTTGCGAAGCTCTCCGGTTAAGTACAGTGAACCGGTGATGACAACAGTATCGGTGCGGCGGGTGTGGGCCAGGACTGCATCCACCGCGTGATCTGCGTCAAGGTCGGTGGCGACAGAACCATAACGGCGCGTGAGACCCTCGGCTTTGAGAATTCGTTGAAGGGAGCCGGGGCTATACGACGAACGGGAAGAAATGAATCGAGTGAAGACGAGGTGACGTGCCGGAGGGAGTTCATGTAGAATCAACGGTGCGTTTTTTGTTTCCGCGAGCGCGACAACCAAGACAAGGCGTTGTGGAGGAATCGCCTGTAATTTTTTTGCGAGTGCTCGAATAGCCAGGGCATTATGACCCCCATCGAGAATGACCATTGGTTTTTTTTGAACAGTTTCAAAGCGGCAGGGAAGCTGTGCCACTTGGATTCCATGTGTGAGTGCATTAACAGGAAGTTTCAAGTGTCTGCCAATCGCCCACGCCAAAGCGGCATTGTGGCGTTGGTGTTCGCCGATCATCGAGGGCGCTACGGTGGGTGGGAGTTCTTCAGGGATATCGTGCCAGTGGGCGTTCACTCGTTGACAGTGCTTCTCGAGAATACGCCGTAGACTTGGGCGGCGTTCGCTGCTGAATACATGAGTGCCGCGCTTAATGATGCCGGATTTTTCCCGTGCAATATTGGCAAGGCTTGGCCCGATCAAGTGCGCGTGATCAATATCAATTGGCGTAATGGCTGCTACTTGGGGCGGGGAAATAATGTTGGTCGCGTCTCGTGCCCCCCCCATGCCGACTTCGAGCCCGACCCATTCCCACCGTTCGTGTTTAAAAAAAAGAAAGGCCAACCCCACCATCATTTCGAGATAACTCGGGGTCCCTTCGGGCAGAGTATCCATGTGTTCGACGATTGGCTTCAAGCGTTCGACGAGTTCCACAAAGAGCGCGGGTTTCATCAAACGACCATCGGGACCATGAAAGCGTTCAATGGTGGTGGTGGTATGGGGCGACACATAGATCCCCGTGCGCTTGCCGGCACTTCTGAGAATATTCCCCACCATCATGGCCGTGGAGCCTTTCCCCGACGTCCCCGTGACATGCACAATCTTAAACCCCTTGTGCGGGTTGCCCAGGAGCGCCATGAATCGTTCGAGGCGGGCGCGTGCTTTGCGCGGGTGGGCATCGCTTCCGTAGGCGGCAGAGCGTTTGAGTCCGGATAAATTTTCAATCCATTGTACCGCGTTGCGGTATTTATTCCAATGGGAGAGTGGCAAGAGTTTCATAGAGTGTGGTAAGACTCGCGATCGCGGCGCGTGTATGGGCTAACGAGAGGCTCCATTGGCGTTGTTCGAACTCTGTGCGTGCTTGAAAGTATTGTCCGCGGGCGCGTTCGAATACATCGTAGCTGTCTTGTGGGAGAGGGGCCGGGATGTTGCCAAGGCGGACAAGCCGTGCTTCAACAATATCGACAATCACTGATGTGGCGGTGAGTTTTCCAAGTGCTTCTTCTTGGAGCATTTGTTCTTCATCTAAAAGAGTTGATCGTGATAGGGGTGTTGGAAGTTTCGGCAGGGGAAATCGAAGAAATACTGCCAACACAATACCAAGTAGCGCCATGCCCGTAAAGACGGCAAGTGCATAACGCCATGGAAATGAGGAAAAAGACCAGGACATGGTTGAGGGGATTGGTAGAGTTCATGCACTATAGCAAATCGTCCAATCCTTGACAAAAAATTGGATTTGCGCTATGGTGTGGTGCAACTCAATAGTATTTAACCCCTTTATTTTATGAGGTTTTTGAAGAATATTGCCCTTGTGAGCCTTATGCTTACCTTTTGGGCACTCCCGGCACATCTGGAGCAAAACGCGGTGTTAACCACGGTTCAGGCCAGCAATGTGCTTTCGAACACTGCCACCATCACCTGGCAGAGCATTGTTTCTGGGTCTAGTTGGGTTGATTATGGGTTGACCAATGAATATGGAAAAACCCTGGGCGATGCCGCGATGTCAACCAGCCATACCGTGACTCTTATCGGTCTTGAAAACAATCGCGCCTATCATTACCGCGTGCGATCTGTGGATGCCTTGGGTAATACCATGAGTTCGCCAGATCTCACTCTCCAAACAACGCAAGGGGTGATGGATAGTACAGCTCCGTCGACCATTAATGACCTGCGCGTTGTTGAACAATCCTTTACATCCGTCACATTAGAATGGACCGCGACCGGCGATGATGGGTTAACGGGTACTTCTACCCGGTACGACATTCGCCGTTCGGCCAACGATAGTTTACTGCGAGAGGAAACATGGTTCGCGCAAACAGCAGTGACTGGCGCGCCGCAACCACTGCTCAGTGGAATAAAACAGCGTTTCGTCTTATCGAACTTAGAAGCCGGCACCATGTTCTTCGTGGCCATCCGACCCGTTGATGAAGCGGGAAATGTCGCAGGCGTATCCGAAGTGGTGAAGGTGCTCACAGAGCCCGCGAGTTTCGGCGCGTTCCAAATTCGCCGAACGCGAATCGTGAACCGCACCTCCGAAGCAATTTTTCTTCAGTGGCAAACAACTGTTCCGGCAACCACAGAACCGTTGTTCGGCAAGACCACTACCTACGAGATGCCGATCCCCGCAAATTCTCGCAAGACCTATGATCACGCGATGATTGTTGGGGGCTTGCAGCCGGGGGTCACCTATCACATCAAGCTTCAGGGGATGGATCAGCTTGGGAATACCTCCAGTACCGGAGACTTACAAGTGAGCACACTGAAGTAATGTTTACATTCAACAAAAAACCCTCCGATAAGAATCGGAGGGTTTTTTGTTTTACTCTACTTCAACACCGAATCGATCATGCTCTTGAGTTGTTCAAACGGAACCGCTCCGTTGATCGGGATTTTTTGATCTCCCGCGACAATAATAGAATACGGGGTGCCATTGCCACCAGCGGCAAGGGCTTGATCACTTTGTGCTTGGACTTTTTGTGCGTGCTTGCCTGAGGCCAGACAAGTGGAAAATTTGGCTTGGTCAATGCCAACATCCTTGGCGATAATCGGCAGTTGCGCGGGGTCGAGTTGATTATTCGATGGCGTCACTTCCATTAAGCGATCGGTATATTTCCAGAATCCATCATTACCTCCAAGTTCTGCGGCGCATTCTGTGGCCTCGGCTTCCTTTCGCGCTTTGGAGTGCAAAGAGTCGAGGGGGAAGTGGCGGTAGACCCATGCCACCTTGTCTCCATACGCTGATACGACTTGTTTCATGGATTCATGGAATCGTTTACAGAAGGGACATTCAAGGTCCGAGAACTCCACAATGGCGACCTTCGCATTTCTGTCGCCGCGGATGTGGTCTTCGTCCGTCACGGCTGCCAGTTGGATTTCCGTGGGCTGTGGATTGGTCGGATTATTCGGTTGTGCCGCAACTACTGGGGGAGTGTTGGTGGCAGTGCCCCCGATCTTCGTTCCTTTCACATACAGGTTTAACAGGATAAAGAATCCCGCAGCAAATACGATGGCTAGCGCTGTTCCCACCCCCAGCCAGTAGGCGTTTTTCGCGCCAATGTTTTCAAAAAAGCTTTTTTGATGATGATGCACGGGGTGATGTTCGTGTTGGATCTCCGGCATCGGCATGTTCTCGTCCATAGGAAAAAGATTTATAAGATAATTACAATATCGGTAGTATAGCGGAGTACAGGATTCCTGTGAAGGGTGAAGAATTACTGTTTTTTAGTATATGCTCCAGAAATCCAGCCCATCACTTTGGGAGAGATTGAAATTTTATACCAACCATTCTTTTCTTCGAGTAGGGTGAAGGTTTGGTCCTGATTGACCGTGCCGACGACCTTCGTTTTTGTAGTATTGGATTGGCGCACATTGAGCATTTGCGTCCCCGTAATCTTTATTGTTACTGGGCTGACGGTGACATCGGGGTATGTTGCTAATATTGCCGCCGTCGTCATTGTGATATCACTCCATTTATATCCTCCTGCCTTAAACTCTGCTTCGGTTTTGATCCATTGTTTCTTTCCATTACTCAGAAGGTAGACTTTACTCTCACCATTTACTTTCACAAGATTTGAATTCGTTGTTTTGATCGGAGCCACGGGTGTTTCCGGTTTACCGGGCGCTGAGGTGGTGGCGGTGACGGTAGCGCACTTACTGCTGACCGCATCGGTGGGGCACACCGTAATCACCGCGGTGCCCGGTGTTGTCCCGCCAGTGAGAATAATCCCCATGCCATTATTTGAGAGGACCGCCGTAACTGCATTCGGATTCGTGTTGGAAGTGACGGTGGTGGCTGAGCTCCCCCCCGTGATTGAAATGAGCGCTTTGGCGGCCGGAGTGAGAGTGGTAGTATTTTGACTTAATATGATTGTCGGCAAGGAAGCGCTGACTGTGACATACAAGCTGGCGCATGTACTCCCGGCAGTTGCAGAACAAATAGCGATAATGGCCGTCCCCACACTATTGCCGGTAAGACTCACGACATTACTACTGCCATGAATACTTGCGGTGACACTACTGGGGTTGGTGTTGGAAGCCACAGCGTATCCGCTGTTGTTGCCACCGGTGACTGTCACGTTCGTTGTTTCCCCCGAAGCCACGGAAACGACGTTTTGACTGAACACCAGAGTGGTGGCGGAAGACGCCGAGGATGTTGTGTTGAGTGTGACCGTAAAATTGCCACAGCGGTTACTCGTGGTGGCGGAACACACCGTGATCGTCGTGGACCCGGCTGTACTACCCCCCACGACCGTGAGGACATTCCCCGAGACACTGGCTTGGGCCGCACTGGAATTGGAGTTTGAGGAAACATAATAGTTGTTATCGGGTCCACCAGAAACAGTAGAACGTTGTGTGAGTCCCGGAATCAGTGTGATGCTATTGGGACTAAACGAGAGCGCTGTAATGGTGTTGTCTAACACAGTCACGACAATCGTACTACAATTGGTCGAGGTCTCCCTTGAACAAATTTTTAGCGTCGAGGATCCCGCTGCATTCGCGTACACGTAAAGAACCCGTTGTGTGCCAGTAAAACTCGGTTCGACAGCCGTCGGGTTGGAGTTGGACGCCAGGCTATAGCCCGCCGTGCCACCGCCCAGGATCACAATACTGGTTGATTGCCCCACCAAGAGCACCGGGGTCTCGGGACTAAACGCGATTTGTGTTTGGCCGGTTTGCGCCCCAACTTCTACGGCAATAGAGTTGCACCCAAGATTTATGGCGCACACGGTCACCGTGCCGGAACCCGAGCTACTGCCGGTGATGGTCACCTGACTTCCACTCACCGAGGTCGCTATACTGGCGTTCTGGCTGTTGGCCGCAAGAATAAGAGCGGCGGAGCCGTTAACAGTCACGCTTTGTCCGACCGCCAGTTGAATAGTGGTCTTACTCAGAGTAAGCGAACTGGTGTAGGTCGGCCACAACGTCATCGGGGATTGCACGCCACTGACCGTCGCAAACACGGGGGAGCCTGGGGGGATGCCGTAGCCACCACTACTGACTGTTGTCGAGTAACTTCCTTTCGCATCGGTGACCCCCAATACAATCGTTCGTAACACCGGCTCACCGGGCGGCAGGTACGAGAGTTGGATCTGTTTCTCTACCTCAGCGCTGATACTCACTTGCACCGCGTCGCCGGTGGTGGGAGTGAGTGTTAATTTGGTTTGAACTGCTGCCAATGCTAATGGAGAAACCGACAACAAGCCGATCGTGACCAAGAGTAGAAATAAAATTCGTTGAAGAATCTTCATATAAGAAAATATAGTTAAAAATCTTTAGGTGTCACCATTGTCATCCTCGGGCTTGACCCGAGGATCCAGAAAAATCGTGGTTCCCCGATCCCGGCCACCGCCACCAGCGGGGTCCCGCACGCTGCGGTGATCGGGGATGACAGTGGAGTGTTTTATCATTCACGGTCAATTATACCACTCCATCGGCCGAAAACAAAAAATCCCAAAATGTCGTTTATTGGTAGCCCAGGGGGAATTCCGCGTCGGTCCGATGGACATCGGACTTCGTTGTCCTTCTTCGAAATACGGTTATACGGTCAAGTTCGAACCGCATTTGAGCCGCACGGCGACCGTCCCCCCTACGTCGATTTCAAAAATGGTGGCTGATCCAGTTTATATTCCGTTACGATCTTCATACTTTCGAAGACTTTCTTTCAAAAAATTCCCTTCTTACGGGGAGCACGATATTATGAAAATCCATCAAATACAATAAAGCGTTATAGACCTCTTCTGGTGTCATTCCATCTTTAAAAAGTCTACTACTCCTATCTAAAGCAATCGGAATATGGTTTTCATTGAAGACCTGCTGTATTTTAGCGACCGCTTCACGGGCGCTATATGTAGTTTGATCTTGCGATGCAGGTCGTTCTCTCATATTGCCCATAAAGTATGGAGGAGAGAGCATTTACAACTTCTGAATCCCTTTTTCTATGATACTCTTCATATTGGCGCTTATTGTTTCAACAAACTGCCGATTGTCAATCAAAGCTTCAAGATCTACGCGAATGCTTTTTGTGTCAACTCGGCTGATCACCGCAAGTAATTTACTTTTGAGGTCTTCAAGCCCATTTGCTTCGGGAATACACTCGAGGTTCGGGGTAACGCTCTTTTCTAAATACCACATCAGGTCAAAATAATCACGACCCTTGACTGTCGCGACGACGTTGCCGCTTGTATCCTTTTTCTCCCATTTCCGCAAAAGAACCGCCCGAATCTTCGTGGACATGAGCGTGGGCAAATCGAATGTTCTAACAATAATAGACCGGTTCAATTTAAACACCGGAATATACTCGGTCTTGAAACTCATGCAGAATCCAGGATCTCGAAAAATCTCTACCTTCAAAAACAAAAGATCGGATTCACTCGCAGTGGCAAGCCCGAGAGTGTGCAAGATCGGGAATTTAAGATACACGCGGAATTTCTGACAAACGGCTTTGAGTGCAATGCCGGTTTCCTTCTTTACATACTCTTGCACATCTTTGGAGAATGCCTCGAGGTGGATATTCATCTTCACATCCACAAAATCCAAATCCTCCGAGAGGCGCGGCAATCCGTAGCAGTGAGCCAGACAAGAACCGCCGTAAAAAAAGAGCTGGCTGTACTCTTTGTGCGAGTAGATAAAATCCAACACCAACACCTGAAAATATTCCTTCAAAATGTTGCGCCGTAAGACGTTGTCTTTTGACGGGGACGCTGCCAACAACTGTTTAAGAACGGCGATTGTCTGGTCCATAGTTGGGGTCCATTAAAAAAGATATCTGTAGATCTCTTTCATTTTTTTTGAGCCTTCTTTGTTGATGTAGAGTGCCAGCTCCTTTCTGTCGCGACTCTCAAATTCTCCCAAATTGAGCCGGAGTTCATCAACTGCGCGTCGATCAGCGATAGTGTTCTTTCGGAAGTAACAATAATCAAACAACGCTTTGGCTTTACTCGCCCGTAAAAACGTAAAGCCGCCCTCTCGCACGTGCGTATAGCCGGTGAACAGATCGTTTCGTATGGTGTGGTAGATGAACGTGCCGAAGGTATTCGAAAATGATGCCGTCTTTTTGAGGGTGACCGCAGTAAAATTCACCGGTACATCGGTAAGAATGTTGTGTTTGTATAAGATATACTCCAAGCTGACATACGAGGGAGCATAGAGCGTCCCAGACAAAAATTCCGGGTACGCGGAAATGGCGCCCGACGTTTCCATTCGGTGGACATAATCGCCCGCGACGTACATGCCCTTTTTCAGCCGTACTGCCCTCCCGGATTTTATAGAGCGGGAGAGCAGTACCCTGAGGTACTGCCGGTCCGTCTCCATACTGGTTAAATCGTCAATCGTAAAAAATGGCAGTTTTTCTGCCACAGTGAAGATTGTCGCTATTTTTGATGATTTCTCATTTCTCATAGTATACTGTAATTGTATACTATTGGAAACGGCTTGTCAAGGGCACGCTGAAGATCATATTGCAGGGAAAAGCAATGGGCGGCCGTTTGGGCCGCCCGTCAATCGATCGGGAAAATTCCAGAATGTCGTTTATTGGTAGCCCCACGGGGAATTCCGCGTCGCTGCGGCTCCTTGCCCTGGGCAGCGCCAACTTGCTACTGGCAACTTGGCGACTCTCTCCCGCCCTTCACGAAGGGCAGGGTCGCTCCTGCCCGTTCTGCGCCCAAGGCGCATCCGCCTTTGGCGGAGATTCTTCCTTCTATTTCATTCACTTCGTTCATTTTATACGGTTATACGGCCAAGTTCGAACCGAATTTGAGGCGCACGGCGGCGAAATACGGGTGCTGTGACTGTGAACGGCGACTGGCCCCCCCCCATACAAACGCGCGATCGGCGCACGACGCATTGGCCCCCCGATCGGCGTTGAATCGGGCCCCACATTGTTCACAGCTCTTAATCATATTACGTAAAAATGGTGACTGACCCCATTTTCATTTTCTTGCATTTTCTGCCCGTGATTCACAGTGTGAACCGCCGAGCGGCTCACACTCAAAACTATGAGCGCTTTTGCACAATATGTTCCTCAAGGATTTTCCCTTTCAAGTCAATCGAGGCTTTTAGGGAACTCGCTCCGCAGGACGAGCCGGTTAGCGTAAGATCAAACTGCCATATTTTATCATCATCCAAATGTGCGCTGATAAAACCAGTGTGGGTATAGTCTCTTATTTTACAACCAACTAATTTTTCTGACTCCCCCTTTTTCTTGAATATACTTTTAAGGGCGGCCAACTCAGGAAAGTGGGTGGTGGGAAATGACTCTGTGACACGATACTCGTCCACCATCTTTGTCTTAATGTTGTAGCTTACATATAAATTAGTATCTACACCGTCACTATTTTTTACCAAACGATTATATACTAAATCTACGTTGTAACGATTAGTATATCCTGGCGAGAATGTTACCTTTCCTTTGCCGGGTCCATTTGAAACAAAAGCTTTGATGCGGGAGTCGGATTCGGCCCGCTTTACAATATCAAGAAAATTCTTGTACTGTGTAAATCTATTTTCTGACTTACTTTGTGCATCGAGCACGACGGGAGCGGTGCTTTTATCAAGGTAGAGATTCTCCCAAAGCCTTGAAGAGATCTTCTGGTCCGGCGTAAGATCTGTATCTTCCCTCGGTATATTGTGCCTTGATTTTACTGAGAGCCCTAACGGTAGATGTGAAATGCCGTACAGGTATCCACGAAATGATTTTATTTGCGGTGTCGAAAGAATGATCGCTACCTTGTAAAAAGAAACATGGTTAAATTCGTTATATTGGCAAGTTGTCTCATTACTATCTATTTTCCATCCACGCTTTGTTAATTCAGTTATATACGTGCTTGCAAGAGCTTGTTTGGTATAGGGGAGAACATTAGTGTCGCATAACTCCGCATATGCTGTTGAGGTTGCAGTTTGCGCTAAGGCCGATACGGGGACAAACACAAAAGCGATTAGGAAACCAAGAGTTACTAAACATGATTTGGTTCTCATAAAGATTATTTTACTTAGTTGCTGACATGAGATATAATAGCACATACAGAACTAAATATGAATAACGTTAATCTACAATTACTCGCAGGTGAAACAATCGTCTGGCAGGGAAATCCTGGGCCGATGCCACCGTTTGTCAGAGGACTCAAAATGTTCTACCTGGTTTTCGGTATAATTTGGCTAGGGATTGTTGCTTCGATGTTTTCTTTCATACCAGCATTCTTCTCTTTTATTATCTCACCTGGTCTTACCTTTATAGTTGGGCCGTTTGTTTTTGTTGCTATTTGCTTGATCGCATGGAGGCTTTATAAACTATTCGTTGTGCACGCAAAATCAAGCTATATCCTGACAAACATGCGTGCGATAGTTCAAAATTCCACAAACGGTGAGACAAATTCTGTATCGCTGAATGGTAATAGTACCGTGGAGCTAACGCTCAGGTCTGGGGATGTTGGAGACATCATTTTTAATTCCGGAGGGATATTCAGATATCCACTCCCCATTCCATTCATTGGTAAATTCTACAATATGCCAATAGCTTTTTTCGGCATTGAAAACCCTCAGGACGTCTATAATAAAATTTTGCAGTATAAAAAATCCTAATTTTTTATTTTGCCTTTACAATCTCACAGTGTCTCCGTTTTCGACCAGCATCAAAGCGCAGTAGACCGCCTCCTGACATTGAAATTTGAAGTGCTATAATCGGAATTAATTTAGCAAGTTAGTACATATACAAATCCGTCTTCAATCGCAAAGACCTTGACCATGACCCGTTGATTATTTCTTTCCTCTTTTTTTCTCCATCTTCAAAATCTTTTTCACTTCGCGATCGAAGTCGGATACATATTTTTTATCTTGCCCTTGGCGATATTTTTCATATTCTTTCAATGCCTTCTCTTGGGCCTGCTTCGCACTCACCGTGCCGGACGAATGTAACAATTTTTTTTCTGAAATCGTCAAAAATTCATCCAACTTCCTAATCCAATCCTGCATTTTCATCAAGCGACCGCTCGCGGCCTGCAAATCCGCAAAATCAATATAGAGCGAGACGATCAGATTCAGTTGATTGATCTCTGGCTCAGTCAAATAATTTTTAGCAATATGCGTGTCCGCCTCTGTGATGTAGTTGCCCTTGAAGCTCATCAAACCCATCAGTGGTTTTTTGGAATCGGCGCGCCGAGTAATAATCTCCGCCGCTGTAGATCCATGCACAGCATAGTGCATTTTATTTTGCACCGTGGCAAAGAATTTTTTCGTCAACTCGGCGTCAACCTTGTAATCAATACTCGTCGCGTAAATATCCGTAACTTTCTGATAGAACATCCGCTCACTGCTGCGGATATCACGAATACGCTGAAGAAGTTCTTCAAAATAACGCGATCGTCCGCCACCTTGTTTAAGCCGTTCGTCATCCATGGTAAACCCCTTGATCAAATATTCTCGCAGTCGTTGGGTCGCCCATGTACGAAACTGCGTCCCTCTGTCTGATCGCACACGATAGCCAACGGCCAAAATAGCATTCAAGTTATAATGTTTTATGTCACGCGCAACTTCCTTTGAGCCTTCTTTGTGAACTATCCGGAAATTCCGGATAGTTAAGTTTTTATTAAGCTCTTTCTCCAGATAGATATTAACCAAATGCTCATTCACCGTACGCACATCAACATCAAAAAGTTCGGCAATTAATTTTTGCGTCAGCCACACATTTTCATCTTCAATTCTCACTCGGATTTTTTGCTCATCGCCAAGAACATGATAGATGGCAATCTGCGTTTTTTGAATAACTTTTTTCATAAAATTATAGAAAATACCAACGCTTTTTTATAGATCTTCGCCAACCTCTTCAATTCCAGTACGTCTAATCGATACTCACCAGCTTCTACGCGTGAAATAAACTATTGAGGACGGTCAAGAAGTGAGGTGGAATTAGTCTGTACTCTTATCCTATCAGGTATACGCAGAAATTCAATATCGAAATACGAAGTCGAGCCAACGTCGTGGGGGCCGATTCAACGCCAATCGGGGGGCCAAAATCAATGGGCGGCCTTATCGGCCGCCCACGAAAAAATCGGGAAAATGTCGGAACGTTTGTTATTGGTAGCCCCACGGGGAATCGAACCCCGATTACCAGGATGAAAACCTGGTGTCCTAACCATTAGACGATGAGGCCATTGGGGAAAAAACAAGTGCTTCTATACTACTCGAATTGAATGATTGGGTCAATATTGGTATGATGAATGGCGTTCAGCATTCTTTTGTTTTATGCCCGGATTTAAAGAAATACGCCATGTTGCCGAAGCAGCCGAAGATCATGAACAAGCATGCGAAATTTTGGATGGTTCGTTGTTTTCAAAATCTGATGTGGGACTCATCGGGTTGTTAAAGCAATCACTCCAGGACACGCAGCGGCGAGAGCGATTACTCCCCATGCTGGAATCGCGACAGGCTC
>ORMF010037366.1_pt1 | contig 12248 bp, 12 predicted proteins | sample 1779871 | NCBI WGS metagenome assembly ORMF01 (sample SAMEA104232316, study PRJEB22302) | groundwater metagenome | biome: forest; feature: aquifer; material: groundwater | place: USA | collected 2011-08-07 | depth 5.4 m | reverse complement strand
TGCAGACCATCGACTTCGGCGACAAGTACCAGCTGGTGTTCGAGCTGAGACCCGCGCACGACCCGAGGAAGGCCTACGGCTTCGTCAACTGTGTCATCAGCCTGGAGAACCTCTCGTCCTCGATCTGGACCTGGTACAAGGGGGGGGACAAGGGGGCGGTGAAGAGGGTGCTCGAGACCCCGGCCGAGCCGGCGAGCGAGGACCAGCTGCCGCCGATGCTCAAGGGCTTCAAGGCCGTGCCGCCGCTCGTCACCGACATCGACCTGTCGATGGACGACAAGTTCCTCTACGTGGCCTGCTGGGGCACCGGCGACCTGCAGCAGTACGACGTGTCCGATCCGTTCAACCCCAAACTCACCGGCAAGGTGCGCATCGGCGGCATCGTCTCCAGGGCCGCGCATCCCGGCGCCAAGAACGGCGCGCTCAATGGCGCGCCGCAGATGGTGGAGATCAGCCGCGACGGCAAGCGCGTCTACTTCACCAATTCACTCTACGGCGCCATCGACGCGCAGTTCTATCCCGAGGGCATCGAGGGCTGGATGGTAAAGCTCGACGCCAACCCGAACGGCGGCATCGCCTTCGACGAGAAGTTCTTCGTCAAGTGGCCCAAGTCGCATCGCCCGCACCAGGTGCGGCTCGAGGGCGGCGACTGCTCGTCGGATTCCTACTGCTATCCGTGAGCCTGCGCGCGAGGTGACTCAGACAAGCTGGCCCCGGTTGTCATCCCGGTGCTCGCCTGCCCCGGCGAAGCGGCCGGGGTCACCGGGATCCATCGTGCCACACGCGACGGCGCTCTCGGATGGATGGGTGCCGGGGACAAGCCCCGGCATGACACCGTGAGCGAAACCTGGTCCTGGCTGGCGCTGGCGGGGCTCGGCGCGTTCCATGGCCTCAATCCGGCCATGGGCTGGCTGTTCGCCGTCGCGCTGGGCCTACACCGCCAGAGCCGCGGCACCGTCTATCTGTCGCTGCTGCCGATTGCGCTGGGCCATGCGCTGTCCGTAGGGCTTGCCAGCGCGGCGTTCGTGTGGGCGGGCCTGGTGGTCGACGCGCGCGCGCTGGGCATCGGCGCGGGTGTCGTGTTGATCGGCTGGGCGCTCTATCACTGGCGCTACGGCCACCGCCACCGCGTGCGCGTCGGCATGCAAGCCGGCTTTGCCGGGCTCGCGCTGTGGTCTTTTCTGATGGCCACGGCCCATGGGGCCGGCCTGATGCTGTGGCCGGTTCTGATGCCGCTGTGCTTTGCAGCGTCGTCGGCAACCGATGGGGCTGGACCGGCCACCGTCGCCGCCATCGGCCTTGCCGTCCACACCTCAGCGATGCTCGTCGTGACGGCCGCGGTTGCCGGCATCGTCTACGAATGGGTGGGCGTTGCCGTCCTGCGGCATGCCTGGCTCAACGTCGATGCCGTCTGGATGGCGGCGCTGCTGGCGACCGGGGCGCTGCTGATCCTGTTTGGGGGGACCTGAGGCAGAGTCAGGAGGCGCGAAGCGCGGGAAGGTCGCAAGACGGCGAGGTTGACCCTAGGAGAGCTACCTCGTTACCATTCGGTTGGACGATGCGAGACCGCTCTGGCGCGATGCCGCGGCCGTGGGGTTGTGCTTCGTTCCAACAAAGTGCCGGTTGGACACCGCCGGTCTCGCCAAGGGAGGACTATCATGCAGAGGCGCAGGTTTCTCGCCGGCTCGGCCGCCACCGCCGCCGCGCTCGCCACCGGCTCCGCCACGGCGCAAGAGGTCTATCCCTCCCGCGCCATCACGTTCATCAACCCCTTCCCGCCCGGCGGCGCCGTCGACGTGGTGGCACGCCCGCTGGCGGCGGTTCTGGAGCCGATTCTCAAGCAGCCGGTGGTGATCGAGACCAAGGCCGGCGCCGCCGGCCAGGTCGGCGCCCAGTTTGCGGCCACGGCAAAGCCCGACGGCTACACGCTGCTCATGCACATCGTGTCGATCTCGGGCTTCGCCGAGGTCGACAAGCTGTTCAGCCGCCCGGTCAAGTTCACGCGCGACGACTTCATCCCGATTGCGCGCTTCATCGCCGATCCGATGGTGCTGGTCGTCAACGATCAGCAGCCCTACAAGACGCTCAAGGAGCTGATCGAGGACGCCAAGAAGCGACCCAATGCGCTGATCTTCAGCTCTTCGGGGCTCTATGGGGCGCTGCACCTGCCAACGGCGCTGTTCATGAAGTCGGTTGGAGTCGAGATGAAGCACCTGCCCACCAACGGCGGCGGCCCGGCGCTCACGGCCATCCTCGGCAACAACTCGCAGGTGCTGGTATCCTCGATTGCGGCATCGAGCGCGCAGATGAAGGCCGGCAAGCTCAAGGCGCTCGCATGCTTCGGCGCGCAGCGCGCGCCCGCGCTGCCGAACGTGCCCACCATGAAGGAGCTCGGCCACAACGTCGAATTCTATTTGTGGGTCGGCATGTTCGCGCCCAAGGGCACGCCGCCGCCAATCGTCACCGCGCTGCGCGACGCCTCCAGGAAGGCCGCAGCGGAGGCGAAGTTCGTCGAGGCCATGAAGAACCTCGGCCAAGATGTCGCCTACCTCGATCAGGCCGAGTTCAAGGCTTTCTGGGACGCCGACGCCAAGCGCGTGGAAGACGCGGTTCGGCTGATCGGCAAGGTATGAGAACGATCGGTTGGCGCCGCGGCAGCAGCAGCCGATCGGCATCTCGCGCGGTGGTGCCCGTCGACTTGGGTCAACACGAGCCCATGCCCATCCGTTCGCTCCGCCACGCCGACATGCGCAAGACAGTGTGAGAGGCAGGCAACGACCATGACCTTGCGCAGGGACCATGTCGCCGGCGGCGTGGTTGTCGTCGCCAGCGCCCTCATTTTGGCGGTGAGCGGCGATCTGCCGTTCGGCACGCTGGCCTCGCCCGGCGCCGGCATGCTGCCGAAGCTCCTCATCGGCCTGATGATCGGGTTCGGCGTGGTCCTTGTCGCGCGCGCCGGCGACAGCCCGCCGTTCGCGCAGCTCGCGTGGACCGATTTCCCCCATGCGCTGCGCGTTGTTGTCGTCGCCGCGGCCGGCATTGCCCTTTATACGACGCTGGGCTTTCTCGTCACCATGTCGGCGATGCTTTTCACGCTGATCTTCATGGTTGAGCGTAGGCCCATCCTCTACGCCGCCGTCTTCAGCATCGGAGTGACCGGCTTCGCCTATCTGCTGTTCGACACGCTCCTCAAGTCGCCGCTTCCCCGCGGCGACATCGTCGGGTTCTAGGCGCACGCCGTGGAAGCAACCCTCGACAGCCTGGCGCTTGGTTTCTCGGTCGCCTTCCGACCCGACGTCCTGCTCTATGCCTTCCTCGGCTGCCTGGTCGGCACGCTGGTCGGCATCCTGCCCGGCATCGGCCCGCTGGCCGGCATCTCCATCCTGCTGCCCGTGACCTTCGGCCTCGACGCCACCAAGGCCATCGTCATGCTGGCCGGCATCTATTACGGCTCGCAGTACGGCGGCTCGACCACCTCGATCCTGATGCGCATTCCGGGCGAGGCCTCCTCCGTCATGACCTGCATCGACGGCTACGCCATGGCGCAGAAGGGCCGCGCCGGCGCGGCTTTGTGCATCGCCGCCGTCGGCTCGTTCATCGCCGGCACCTTCGGCGTGGTGATGCTCACCGTGGTGGCACCGCCGCTTGCCAACTTCGCGTTGCGATTCGGCCCGCCGGAATACACCGCGCTGCTCGTGCTCGGCCTCGTCTTCCTCGCCTACATGTCCTCCACCTCGCTCATTCGCACGCTGCTGATGGCGGCGGTCGGGCTTCTGCTCGGCTGCATCGGCATCGACGTCATCAGCGGGCACTTCCGCTACAGCTTCGACATCAAGGAGCTGGGTGACGGCATCGGCATCGTGCCGGTGGCTGTGGGGCTGTTCGGGCTCGGCGAGATCCTGTCGACGCCGAGCGCGACCGTTACCGGCAAGGTGGTGTCGCCACGCCTGCGCGAGCTCCTCCCCAACCGCACCGAATGGCGGCAATCGGCCATGCCGATCGCACGCGGGTCTGTGCTCGGCTTCTTCGTCGGCATCGTGCCGGGCTCGGCCCACATCATCGCGAGCTTCCTCTCCTACGCCCTGGAGAAGCGCGTCTCCAGGACGCCCGAGGAGTTCGGCAAGGGGGCGGTGGCCGGGGTCGCCGGGCCGGAATCGGCCAACAACTCGGCCTCCACCGGCGCCTTCGTGCCGATGCTGGCGCTGGGCCTGCCGACCGGGCCGGTGACGGCCGTGCTGATGGCCGCCCTGCTGATCCACGGCGTTCCGCCCGGGCCCCAGCTCGTATCCGAGCACCCCGACGTGTTCTGGGGCTTCATCGCCTCGATGTACGTCGGCAACCTGATGCTGCTGGCGCTCAACCTGCCCCTGGTCGGCCTGTTCGTCAGCGTGCTCAAGATCCCCTACGCCTATCTCTATCCGCTCATCATCATGTTCTGCATCATCGGCGTCTACGAGGTGAACCACTCGGTCGTCGACGTGTGGATCATGCTGATCATGGGCGTGGCGGGATACGGCCTGCGCAAGTTCGACTTCGACCCGGCGCCGCTGGTGCTGGGCCTCGTGATCGCCCCCACCTTCGAGCTCAGCCTGCGCCAGTCGCTGATCATGTCGGACGGCAATTGGCAGATCTTCTTCCTGCGCCCGATCGCGGCCACCCTGTTGGCCCTGTGCGGCGTGCTGCTGGCCCTGTCGGCGGTATCATTCCTCACGCGCAAGGACTGGCGCGGCAAGCTCGCCGAAGTCGAGGCGGGGGAAAAGTAGGTTGGGTCGACCCCGGCGCAAGGCCGGGGGATGACCCAACACCATTTGTAGCACTCGCGGCCGATGTTGGGTCATCGCTCCGCTCGGCCCAACCTGCCGCCCTACCGCACCTTGAACACCAGCTTGCCGCGGAAATGGCGCGCCTGGCTCACCCGGTGCGCGGCGGCCGCCTCCGACAGCGGGAACAGGGTGACCTCGGGAGGTCGTATCGCCCCGGCCCCCACCAGCGCGACGATGCGCTCCAGATGCGGGCGGTCGCGGCCGACGTTGGGCCGCAGCGACTGCACATCGCCTCGTGACGGCTTGGGTGCCTGCGGGCCGGAGGCGATGAACGCCGCGCGTCCACCGGGCTTGAGCACGGCAAACGACCGCTGGGCCACATCGCCGCCGACCGTATCGAACACCGCATCGCACCCCGAGACGGCCTTGGTGAAGTCCTGGGCGTTGTAGTCGACGACCTGATCGGCGCCGATGCCGCGCAGGTAGGCGTGGTTGGCCGCGCTGGCGGTGGTGATCACGCGGGCGCCGATGTGCTTGGCGAGCTGAATGGCGAAGCTGGCAACGCCGCCGGCCCCACCCTGGACCAGGATCGTCTCACCGGCCTTCAGCTTCAACGTGTCCTCGACCGCGACGAGAGCCGTGAGACCGGCGAGCGCCATGGCCGCGGCATCGATGTGGGAGAGGCTCGGGGGCTTCTTGGCGAGGATGCCGGCCTTGATGGCGATCTTCTCCGCGTACGCGCCCTCCTGGCCCACATCGCACACGGCGAAGACCTGATCGCCCACACGAAAATCCGCAACCCCTTCGCCCACCGCGCTGACCACGCCCGAGAAGTCGCGGCCGAGAACGTAGGGAAACTTCGTTTGCGGATAGGATTCGCCGGTGCGCACCTTCCAGTCGGCGCCGTTGACGCTTGCCGCATGGATGTCGACGACGACCTCGCCCCGTTTGGCCACCGGATCCGGCAATGTGCCGAATTTCAGTTCTTCCGGTCCGCCATGGCGCTCTATGAAAATTGCCTTCATCGTCTGCCGTCCTTCTTGCAAGGCCGAGCCTGCCCGTGAAGAAACCATTTGGCTCGGCGCCCCTTCAAACGTTACACCCAGCATGACCCGAGACAACCGGTTGTAGCAAGCGTATCAGGAGGAGAGAGAGCATGCGCGCGAGGATCATGCGGGCAGCGGCCCGGCCCACCAACAAGGCGCCCGGCGCCAACTTCACCGGCCTCGTCCTGCACGAGGAGGTGTTCGCGCCCGAGGCGCCGTCGCGTCTGCGCGCCTCGCGCGTATCGTTCACGCCCGGCGGGCGCACCAACTGGCACAGCCATGCCGTCGGCCAGGTGCTCTACGTGCTGACCGGGGTCGGCCGCTACCAGACGCTGGGCGAGGCCGTGCAGATCCTGCTCCCCGGCGACACGGTGGTCATCCCGCCCGCCGTCAAGCACTGGCATGGCGCCGCGCCGGACCACATGATGGCGCACCTCGCCATGTCGGAGACGGACGACAAGGGCGGGGCCACCACCTGGCTCGAGCCCGTCAGCGACGCCGATTACACCAAGGCGCCCGCTTCTGCTTCGTAGGGCGGAATAGCCCCGGACTTGATCCGGGGCGTATTCCGCCGATCGACCCGTGGATCGGCGCATTACGCCTTCGGCTAATGCGCCCTACCGCGGAGAAATTGTTTCACGTGAAACAATCACATGTTCAGTATTAACCCTAATGCGCCCTATCGCCGCTCCTGCGTCATCGCCGAAATGGCGGCGAGCGTCTCGTTCGACAGCGGCAGGGCGATCGGGGCGTTGGGCTCGGCCGAGAGGTCGGCCGCCGTGTAGACCTCCATCACCGTGCGCGCGCTTTCCGGCGTGACCATCACCGGGCGATTGAGGATGCACGACTCCAGGAAGTGGATCGTCTCCGGCCCCATCTGGCCGGCGAACACGTGGTCGACCTGCTCGCCCGGCATCGTCGACATGGGAAACCGGATGCCGTCCGACACCGTGGTCAGCCAGTTGTCGCGCTGGGTGTCGTCCAGGAACAGCGAGCCCTCGGTGCCGGTGATCTCGATCCAGGTCGCGCAGTAGTTGGGATAGCTGGGGGGCAGATTCCAGCCGCCGCCGATCGCCACCAGCACGCCGTTGTCCATGGTCACCGTCGACCACATGACGTCGTAGGAGCCGTTGACGGACTGCATGTAGCCGTAGGCGCCCTGCGCGTAGACGCGGATCGGCTTGGCCGGCTCCAGCAGCCAGAACACGAAATCGAGATCGTGGGTGGATTCCATCGCCGCCGGCGACAGTTTCACGCGCGAGGCGATCTTCTTGCCCAGGCTGCGGGAGAGGTGGCGGCTGACCATGACGCTCACCGGCTTGCCGAGCGTGCCATCGCCGATCTTCTTCTTGGCGTAGGCGATCTTGGTATTGAAGCGCTGCGAGTAGCCGATGGTGAATTTGAGATTGCCGCGCTTGGCCAGCGTGATCAGCGTGTCGGCCTCCCACAGCTCGAGCGCGATCGGCTTCTCCAGCAGCACGTGCTTGCCGGCCTGCAGGCAGTCGCGGGCGATCGGGAAATGCGTGTGCTCGGGCGTGGTGCAGACGTAGACGACGGCGATGTTGGGGTTGTTGATGATGTCCTGGTAGTCGAGCGTGGCGGTGGCGGGATTGGTGAGCTTCTTCACCTCGGTCAGGCGATCGGGCCGGATCTCGCAGATGTGCAGCTTGTCGACCAGCGCCGACCGCGACAGCGTCTCGGCGCGGATGCCCCCGCACCAGCCCGTGCCGATCACTGCGACTTCGACCTGCATTGCTACCCTCCCTCTCCCCACGCGTCTCCAACCTCGCCCCGCACGCGATCAACGTGGGGAGAGGGCCGGGGTGAGGGGCGGCCTCGAACTCGACGCACAGTCTGCTGCCGCCCCTCACCCTAGCCCTCTCCCCGCAAGCGGGGGAGAGGGGACACCCCACCCTACAATCCCAGCAGCCGTTTGGCATTGCCCCCGCACACGGCGGCGACGGTTGTCGCATCGAAACCCGCCCCGCAGACATGGCCGACGGGGTCGTAGTCGCCCATGTCGAAGGGATAGTCGGTGCCCATCAGGATCTTGTCGGCGCCATAGAGGCGCACCAGCTCCTGCAGCTGGTGCGGGGTGAACACCACCGTGTCGAAGTAGACCTTCTTCAGGTAGGTGGTCGGCGGGTGCGGCAGGTCCCCGTGCGAATCCGATCGGGCTCCCCAGGCGTGGTCGATGCGGCCCGCGTAGCTCGCGAGGTACCCGCCCCCGTGCACGGCCAGGATTTTCAAGTTCGGGTGCCGCTCCAGCACGCCATCGAAGATCAGGTAGTGCAGCGCGATCGTCGTCTCCAGCGGGTTGCCGATCACGTTGTTGAAGTAGAAGCGCGACAGGCGCTCGGCTTGCGTGAAGCCGTTGGGATGGATGACGACGAAGGCGCCGAGCTCCTCGGCCTTCTTCCAGAATGGCGCGAAGGCGGGGTCGGAGAGCTCGCGGCCGTTGACGTTGGTGAGGATCTGCACGCCCTTGAAGCCGAGCTTGCTAACGCAGCGCTCGAGCTCCTTGGCCGCCTCGGTGCCGTCCGGCATCGGCACGCTGCCGAAGCCTCTCAAGCGGTCGGGCTTACGGGCGACGAACTCGGCGATGCCGTCATTGACGATCTGCGCCGCCTTGACGGCGATGTCGACCGGCACGGCGTAGTAGCACTGCGGCGGCGGCGGCAGGATCACCTGCATGTCGAGGCCCATGGCGTCGAGATCGGCGAGCCGCTGCTCGAGGCCGGCGCGGCCCGCGATGTCGGCCTCCTGCTTCTGGCTCAACGCCTTGGTCTCGGCGTTGGCGAATTGCGCCAGCGGGTTCGCCGCAGGGCCCAGGTGCGGCTTCACCAGCTCGGCTGCGCGCGGGATGCCGACGTGGGAGTGGAAATCGACGGTTATGCTTTTCGGCCTGATGTCGCGCCCCGGACGCCCATGCACGCGCGCTGCCGTCGGGCCGTACTTGTTCCACTGCGCCACGTCTTCCTCCTGCCGTAGTGGGGGTCAGACCCCTCGCATTTGACGTCCCAGAAAATATGCAACGCTCGAGGCGAGGGGGCTGACCCCCGCCGTCGCATCAATGCACCCCAAGGTGCTGCACCACGATGGCGTCGTCCATCTTGATCCGATTGGCGGCGCCGGTGAAGACCACGCGGCCGGAATTGATGATGGCGATGTCGTCGGCGAGCTCGAGGGTGAGCTTGATGTTCTGCTCCACCAGCACGATCGACAGGCCCTCGCCCTTGAGGCGGGCGATGGTGCGGCCCACGTCGGCGACGATCTGCGGCGCTAGTCCCTCCGAAGGCTCGTCCATCAGCAGCACGCGCGGGTTGCCCATCAGCGCCCGGCCGATCGCCAGCATCTGCTGCTCGCCGCCGGAGAGCAGGCTGGGGAGCTGCCGCCGGCGCTCCTCGAGCCGCGGGAACATGCCAAACACGGTGTCGATGGTCCAGAACGCCTTGGCCCCCTTGGGCGTGCGGGCGGCGACGGCGAGGTTCTCGCGCACGGTGAGGCTGCGGAACACGCGCCGCCCCTGCGGCACCAGCGCGACGCCCTGGGCGGCGATCTGCTCGGGCGGCAGGCGCGTGACGGCGACGCCGAACACCTCGACTGTGCCGCCGCGCGCCGGCAGCAGGCCGACGGCGACATTCATGCAGGTGGTCTTGCCGGCCCCGTTGCGGCCGACGAGGCCCAGCACCCGGCCTTCGCCCGCCGCAAACGACACCTTCTGCAGGACGTGGCTGTCCCCGTAGTAGGCGTCGACGTCGACGAGGCTGAGGGCCTCACGAGCCAAGGTACACCTCCCGCGTGCGCGGATCGGCCACCACCTCGGCGCGCGTTCCCTCGACGATGACCTCGCCGAAATGCAGCAGCGTGATGCGGTCGGCGAGGTCGAGCGCCACATCCATGTTGTGCTCGATCATGACCACCGTCACGTCGCGCGGGATCGCCCGCAGCAGATTCTGGACGTCGCGGCGCTCGTCGATGGAGAGACCGGCAAACGGCTCGTCCAGCAGCAGCACCTTGGGGTCTTGCGCCAGCGCCATGGCGACCTCGCCGCGCCGCCGCTCGCCGTAGGAGGTTTGCGCCAGCGGGCGGTCGGCGATGGCCTCCAGGCCCACGCGCGCCAGCGCAGCCCGCGCCCGCTCGGCAAGGTGCGGCTGCCTGTCCAGGTCGACCCATGCGTTCCAGCGCAAGGGCGACAGCCCCAGCAGGGCCAGTGTGACGTTGCGCAGGATGGTGTCGCGCGGGAACAGCGTGATGATCTGGTAGGTGCGGGCGAGCCCCAGGTGCGCGCGCTTGCGGCTCGGGGTGCGCGTGATGTCGCGGCCGAAGAGGGCGATCGAGCCGGCGTCCGGCCCGATCTCGCCGGTGATCAGGTTGAAGAGCGTGGTCTTGCCGGCGCCGTTGGGGCCGATGATCAGCCGCCGTTCGCCGGGCTCCACCGCGAGGTTGACGTTGCTGGCGACGCGCAGGCCGCCGAAGGACTTGCTGAGCGACGACACGGTGAGCGCAGTCATGGGACGCGCTCCGGTACGCGGGGTGGGGTCAGACCCCTACTCAAGCCTGCCGTCCCAGGACGGTCTCTCGATGGGGTCTGACCCCATCTTAAACGCTGCCATCCCGTCCGCCACAGCCGCACCGAGCCCGGCACCAGGCCCTCCGGCATGAAGCTGATGATGAGGATGAAGATGACGCCCAGCACCAGGTTCCAGCGCTCGATATAGGCGCTCACCACGTTCTTCATGATGACGACGATGGCGGCACCGAAGATCGGGCCCAGCAGCGTGCCGCTGCCGCCGGAGATCACCATCAGCAGCGCTTCCGCGGAGGTCGTCAGCGCCACCACTTGCGGGCTGATGAACTGGTTGTAGTAGAGGAACAGCAGGCCGGCGATGCCGGACCAGAAGCCGGAGAACAGGATCGCCAGGAACCGGATCAACCAGACGTTGTAGCCGAGCGCGGTCATGCGCCGGGCCTGGTCGCGAGTGCCGGCGAGGCTGGCGCCGAACGGCGAGCGCACGAACACCGCCATGCTGGCGACCGCGATCAGGAACACGACCAGCGTCGCCAAGTAGAACGAGCTGGCGGTGCTCAAGCTGATGCCGAAGGGCGCCGGCCGGGTCGGCACGTTGATGCCGTTGTCGCCGTTGGTGAGGCTCGCCCAGCGGTAGGCGATGCCCCACAGGATCTGGCCGACCGCCAGCGTGATCATCAGGAAGCCGATACCGATCGCGCGCAAGGCGAGCACGGCGAACACCGCCGTCGTCGCCAGCGTGACGGCAATCGCAACGAGGATGGCGGAGAAATGGTTGTGGCCGGCGGCAAGCATCAGGGCGCCGGAATATCCGCCCATGGCGAACAGGCCGGCATGCCCAAGCGAGACAAGGCCGGCATAGCCAACCAGCACATTGAGCGCGAGGGCGAGGACGGCCCACAGCAAGACCTGGCTGGCGATGTTGATGTAGTAGGTGTTGCCGACCCAGACCGGCAGCGTGGCAAGCGCAATGAGTGCGACGGCGATGGCGGCGCGCTTCGGCGTGAACACGCTCACGACACGACCCTGCCGAACAGGCCCTGCGGCCGCAGCACCAGGATCAGCAGCATCGGCAGGAATAGGATGACGTAGGAGAGGTCGGGAAACATCGCCTGGCCGAAATTGTAGAGGAAGCCGATCAGGAAGCTGCCTACGAGCGCCCCCAGCAGGCTGCCCGTGCCGCCCAGGATCACCACGATGAGGGCGAGCGGCAGCATCTCGAAATCGAGGCCCGGATAGACGGAGAGATAGGGCGCGCCCATCACCCCGCCGAACGCCGCCAGCGCCGCGCCCAGCGCGAACACGAGCGTGAAGAGCTGCGACACCTTGATGCCCACGACGCGGGCGATCGGCGCGTCGTCGACGCCGGCGCGGATCATGGCGCCGAGCCGCGTCCAGTCGACCATCAGCCACAGCGCGGCGGCGATGACGACGGCAACAGCCACGATCACCAGGCGATAGAGCGGAAAGTAGAGGCCTGCCACCTGCACGACGCCGCGCAGATGGTCCGGCGTGGCCGGCTGCCAGGGATCGCCGGTCCACAGCATCAGGCACACGTCGCCGACGATGAAGGCAAAGCCCAGCGTCAGCAGCACCTGCGGCAGCACCTGACCTTCCAGCCGGCGCAGCAGGAAGCGCTCGATCAGCCCGCCGATGACAGCCATGGCGGCGGCGCTGATCAGCGCTGCGACCCAGAAATTGAATCCCTTCCACAGCAGGGTCACGCCGAAATAGGCCCCCAGCATGAAGAAGGAGCCGTGCATCAGGTTGGGAATGCGCATCAGACCGAAGATCAGCGAGAAGCCGGACGAGAGCAGGAACAGCAGGCCGCCCAGCGCAATGCTGTTCACCGCCAGGGTCAGCCACAGGCTCATGTTCTCCCTCTCCCCGCTTGCGGGGAGAGGGTCG
>ORMF011181114.1_pt1 | contig 12252 bp, 8 predicted proteins | sample 1779871 | NCBI WGS metagenome assembly ORMF01 (sample SAMEA104232316, study PRJEB22302) | groundwater metagenome | biome: forest; feature: aquifer; material: groundwater | place: USA | collected 2011-08-07 | depth 5.4 m | reverse complement strand
TCCGGTCTTGTTGAGGATCACGATATCGACGCGGCGGTTGCGCCTGCGGCCGTCTTCGGTGGCGTTGTCGGCGGCTGGGGCGTTCTCGGCGTATCCGGCAATGGAGAGCCTTTCGCGGGAGACTCCGCAGCAGGCCACCAGCAGTTCCATCATGGAGATGCTGCGGGCGGCGGAGAGCTCCCAGTTGCTGCGGAACAAGCCGCCGCGAATGGGGACCGAATCGGTGTGACCCTCGAGGCGGATGGGGTTGGGAAGTTTCTGAATGATGGCGGCGACCTTGGCGACGGCGCCAAAGGTCTGCTCGGGAATTTCGTCGGTACCGGAGGGGAAGAAGGCAGCCTGGCTAAAGGTGACGACGAGGCCGCGCGCCTCCATGCTGACCTGCATCCGGCCTTTGGCAATTTCCTGTTCCAGTTCCTTGTTCAGAAATTCCATGGCGGGCAGGAGCTCGGCGTATTTACCCTCCTGCGGGTCCGGCTTGTTGAGGATCTGCTGACCGCCGGGGCCCCTCATCTGGGCGTTGCCTTTGCCCTTGTCGTCGATGGTGCCGCCGAGAATACCAGCGATGGCGGAGGCGACCTGGTCATGTCTGAGCGCGTTCTTGACGGACTCCTGGATCTGTTTGGCGCGACCCTTGTCGGTTTGGGAGGTGGCGAACATGACGACAAAGAAAGCAAACAGGAGGGTGATGAAGTCGGCATAGGAGACGAGCCAGCGCTCATGATTTTCGTGTGCGGGAGGTTTCTTTTTGCGGCTCATGAGGATTAGGCTGCCGGGGCTTTGGGAGTCTTGCCTGGAACCGGCGGGGCGTAGGCCTCGAGCTTGGTTCGGATCAATTTTGGATTGAGTCCTTCGACGATCCCGAGGATGCCTTCGACGATCAGCTCTTTGAAGCGCATCTCTTCATGGGCGCGGGCTTTGATCTTGTTGGCCATGGGAAGAAAGAGGATGTTGGCGACGGCGACTCCGTAGACGGTGGCTACAAAGGAGACGGCAATGCCGTGGCCGACCTTGTCGATGTCGGAGAGGTTCTTCATGACCTGAATCAAGCCCATGACGGCGCCGATGATGCCGATGGTGGGCGCGTAGCCTCCGGCGGCCTCAAACACCTTGGCCTCGGATTCGGCGTGGTGCTCATCGATGCTGATTTCGAGCTCCAACATGCTCCGGATCTCCTGCATGTCGGTGCCGTCAACGGCGAGGTTGAGGGCCTTGCGGAGGAAAGGATCCTTTTCATTGGTGGCGTCCTGCTCGAGCGAAACGACGCCGTTCTTCCTGGCCTTGGTGGCATATTCGACGATCAGATCGACGGCGGCGGCGGCGGGAGCGGCTTTTTCGAGGAAGACAGCCCGCATGCGGCCCATGGCTGCCAGGAAGGTGGGGAGTGGTGTGTTGATGAGGACGGCTCCGATGGTGCCACCGAGGACGATGATGGCGGCGGTGACCTGGGAGATGTCGTGGATTTCGCCGCCTTCGAGCAGCAAGCCACCGACGATGCCAGCGCCGGCGAGGATGAGACCGGCAATGGTGGCCAGGTCCGGTTTTGTAGCGCCTTTTACAGAGGGGTTGGCCATGTGCGGTGTCTAGTCGGAGTCCTTCGTTTCAAGAGTTGGCTCGTGCATGTGGTCGGTCCGGTGAACCAAACCAGGAGGCGGGGCCAGGGAGCAGCCGATGGCGCGGCGGAACTCCAGTACGCGTTCGATGATGAGCTCGGCGGACTCGATGACCATGAGTTTCTGGCCATTGGTCAAGGTGATGACGGTATCCGGAGTGGTTTCAATGTGTTCGATCCAGTCCGAATTCAACACCAGTGGATTGTGGTTGAGGCGGGTGAGGTGGATCATGATGAGTCTTATCGGTGAGATGGGGGATGAATATGAAGGGGAAGGGGTTAGTTGGCATCGCCGGTTCAAAATACGCGGAAGCGGGACGATATGGGAGTTGGTGCCCATCACGAGCTGCCCACACGTTCGACGCCAATCGGCCTATCTGGCAAGCATACTGCTGGAAGCACTGGGGAACGGGGACGAGTGTATGCTGGAATCGGCATTGCAACTGTCGCGGGAGCTGCACGCGGGCGGGGAGGAGTTGGACCCGGCCTCGGCGGAACGGCTGGAACTTCTGGACGCGGTGGCGGCCGATATGCAGGCAAGCGGGGGAGTGGAGGTTCACGCGAAGTTGCTGCGGCATCTGGCGCAGGCATTGCTGGAAACGCAGAAGGGGTTCGAGCTTCTCTAGGCCTTCATTCAGCGGTCTACTTTGTTTTTCTGGCGCGGACCACGCGGACTTTGCGGAGGGGGGCGATTTTTTCGGTGGCGAAGGAGGAGTCGAGGATATCCTGCTGCTCCTGGAGGTGGCGCTTGTAGGAGCCGGTGGCGGGGCTGGCGCTGGCGGTGCGGCCGATGTAGCGGAGCTGACGGCGGGAGCGGTCGAGAAGGGGCTGGATACACTCGCGGACGAAGCGCCAGGCGCCCATGTTGCGCGGCTCCTCCTGGACCCAGACGACGTCGGCCGTTGGAGGGTAGCGGAGGAGGTGATCCTTCAGGTCGGCGGACGGGAAGGGGTAGAGCTGCTCGAGGCGGAGGATGGCGACGTGATCGAGGCCGGACTGGTCGCGCTGGGCGAGCAGATCATAGTAGATTTTGCCGCAGCAGATCAGCACACGGCTGACCTTGTCCGGAGAAATGGAGGCCGTGTCGCCGAGCACTTCGCGGAAGCCGCCGGAGGTGAGATCCTCAAGGGTGGAGACGACGCTCGAATGGCGCAAGAGGCTCTTGGGAGTGAAGATGATGAGCGGCTTGCGCACGCCGCGGCGATCCAGGCCGCCGAACATCTGGCGGCGCAGCACGTGAAAATACTGGGCGGGGGTGGTGCAGTTGACCACTTGCATGTTGTCCTCGGCGCAAAGGATCAGGAAGCGTTCCATGCGGGCCGATGAGTGCTCGGGTCCCTGTCCTTCAAAGCCATGGGGCAGCAGGAGGACGAGACCGGTTGGCTGACCCCACTTCATTTCGGCGACGGAGATGAACTGGTCGATCATGACCTGTGCGCCGTTGACGAAGTCTCCAAACTGCGCCTCCCACATGACCAGAGTCATGGGATCACCGACGCTGTAGCCGAATTCAAAACCCATCACGGCAAACTCGCTCAGGGAACTGTCGAAGACATCAAAGCGGGCCTGGTCCGGAGAAAGGTGTTTGTGAGGATTGTAGTTGTCGCCGGTCTCGGAGTCATAGAAGTCGAGGTGGCGCTGGGAGAAGGTTCCGCGGGCGGAGTCCTGTCCGCTGAGGCGGACCGGAGTGCCTTCGAGGACCAGCGATCCGAGCGCGATGGCTTCGGCCAAAGCCCAATCGACGGGCCCTCCGTTCAGAGCGGCGCGGCGTTTGTCGATGAAGCCGCGGAGTTTGGGATGGAGATGGAAGTCAGGCGGGAAGGTGGTGAGCGCTTCGACTACTTGTTTCACCAGCGCGGGGCTTGCGGCGGTACGCGGACAGACGGTGGCGATGGATTCAGCGTCGGCGACACCGAGTTCCTGCACCTCGTAGTGGACGGCGCTGGCGCGGGCCTCTTCAAAGCCGTCCTCGAGGCGCTGGGCGACGCGCTTGCGGAGCTTTTCGACATCGTCTGGCGCGACGACACGTTCGCGGATGAGGTGGCCGGCGTAGATCTTACTGGGAGGCGGATGGTCCTTGATCTTGCGGTAGAGGATGGGCTGGGTATAGCTGGGGTCGTCACTTTCATTGTGGCCGTGGCGGCGATAGCAGAACATGTCGATGACGACATCCTTCTTAAACTGCTGGCGGTAGTCGAAGGCGAGCTGGACGACGCGGATACAGGCGTCCGGGTCGTCGCCGTTGACGTGGAAGATGGGGGCCTGGACGGTGCGGGCGACATCGGTGCAGTAGGGCGAGGAGCGGGACTCATCGGGCGAGGTGGTGAACCCGATTTGGTTGTTGATGATGATGTGGATGGTACCGCCGGTGTGATAGCCGTCGAGCTGGGAAAGGTTGAGGGTTTCGGCGACCACGCCCTGGCCGGCAAAGGCGGCATCGCCGTGAATGAGGACGGGGATGACGCGGGCGCGGGCGGTGTCACCGAGGCGGTCCTGTTTGGGGCGTACGACGCCTTCGACGACCGGGTCTACGGCTTCGAGGTGCGAGGGGTTTGGGGCGACGGAAACCAGGATGTCGTGGCCGGACCTGGAGCGGTGGATGCCGGTGGCCCCGAGGTGATACTTGACGTCGCCGGAGCCCTGGCTGGATTCGGGGTCGGGATTGCCTTCAAATTCGGAGAAGATCTGACTGAGGGGCTTACCGATGACGTTGGCCAGGACATTGAGGCGTCCGCGGTGGGCCATGCCAATCACGATCTCGTGGACGTTGCCTGTGGCGGCGCGGTCCAGGAGTTCATCGAGCATGGCGATGGCGGTCTCGGCGCCTTCGAGGGAAAAGCGTTTCTGGCCGACGAAACGGGAATGGAGGAAACCTTCGAACTGCTCGGCGGCGAGCAGGCGCTCGAGAATGTCGACACGGTCCTCCGGGGAGAGAGGCCAATTGTTGGCCTGCGGCTCCATGCGGTGCTGGAGCCAGCTTTTCTGTTCGGGATGCTGAATATTCATGTATTCGCATCCGATTTTGCCGCAGTAGGTGCGGCGCAGGGTTTCAAGGATTTCGCGGAGGGTGGCGATGGGCTTGGGAGCGGCCTCGCCGGTGATAGCGCCGAGGGTCCCGGTCATGAATTCGCGGTCGAGGTCCCAGATGGTGAGGCCGTAGGTGGCCGGGTCGAGCTCGGCGTGGTAGCTGGGCTGGCTGCCGAGGGGATCGAGGTCGGCAATGAGATGGCCGCGGACGCGGTAGGCGTTGATGAGCTGGAGGACGGCGGCTTCCTTGGCGATCTCGCCGTGACGGGACATGCCGGAGCCGGTGAAGGAGGGACTACGGTCCGGCTCCCAGCGTACAGGCTGGTGGGGCATCTTGAGCCCGGCGAAGATGTCCTCGTAGAAACCGTCCTCGCCTTGCAGAAGGTCCTGCAGGCGTCCGAGGAAGAGGCCGGATTCGGCTCCCTGGATGATGCGATGGTCATAGGTGCAGGTGATGGTCATGACCTTGGAGAGGCCGAGCATGGCGAGGGTTTCGGGGCTTGCGCCCTGGAAGCCGGCGGGATAATCGATGGCGCCGGCGGCGATGATACAGCCCTGACCGGGCATGAGGCGGGGTACGGAGCCGACGGTACCAACGGTGCCGGGGTTGGTGAGGGAGAGAGTGGTTCCCTGGAAATCCTCGACGGTGAGTTTGCCGCGGCGGGCGCGGGCGACCAGGTCATCGAAGGCGGCCTGATATTGTTCAAAGCCGAGCGAGGCGGCGTTCCTGATGGAAGGGACCATGAGGGAACGGTTGTTGCCGGTGGCGACATCGACGGCGATGCCGAGGTTGATGTGCTGGTGGACGACACGAAAAGCTTCGCCGCCATTTTCGGCGAAGGCGTCGTTGAGCGAGGGATGGTCTTTGAGAGCCTGAATGATGGCCCATCCGAGGAGGTGCGAGTAGGAGATCTTGCTCTTGCCCACGAGGGAACGGTGCTGATTGATGATGCGGCGGTTTTCTTCAATCACCTTGACGGGGATGACGCGCTGGGAGCTGGCGGTGGGGACGGCGAGGCTGGCGGCCATGTTGGAGGCAATGCGAGCGGCAGCGCCGCGGAGCGGGACCAGTTGTTCGGATGGACCAAGGTGGACGGGCGGGTTCGAGGGAGCGACCGCGGAAGTGGGGGCTGATGGCGGCGCGGGGACGGGTTCCGGGGCAGGAGCGGAAGGACCACCGTTGGACTCAAAAATGGTCTTCCAACTTTCGTCGACGGCGCGGCGGTCGTGCAGGTATTCGTGATACAGCTCTTCTTCGAGCCAGCTATTGATATCCGGTGTAGGGTCGGTCTTTTGGGGCATGCGGCAGGGCCAGGCAGGGCAGTGCTCCGGAGGGGATCACCGGCCCTTGTTTACATGATAGCGAAGTTCGGGTTAGTCCCCATGCACAGGGCGGAGGCCCGTGGAACATTGCTCCAAGACACGGCGGAGGTCCTTGGGGTGGATGGGCTTGGAGACATAGTCGTCCATGCCAGCCTGGAGGCATTTTTCGCGATCGCCGGCCATGGCGCTGGCGGTCATGGCGACGATGGGGGTGTGGCGGCCGGTGCCGGCTTCCCGTTTGCGGATCTCGAAGGTGGCCTGATAGCCGTCCATGCGGGGCATGTGGCAGTCCATGAAAAGCAAGTCGTAGTGTGTTTGGGCGGTCATGGAGACTGCTTCCAAACCATCGGCGGCCAGATCCACGTGGCAGCCAAGCTTTTCGAGCGAGTACATGGCCACGCGCTGGTTTACGACGTTGTCTTCCACCAGGAGAACGTGGGGCTGGTGGAGGAGCTGCTCAGAGCGGGCGGAGACGGCGGCGGCGGCGGGTACGACGGAGGCCCCAGTGATCTGAGTCTGGCGAATTCTGGTTAGTGCTTCCACCAAAGCGGAGGGACGCACGGGTTTGCTGATCCGCTCCAGCAGAACACCCTCGGCGATGTCTTCGGAAGGCCGGGTGCGATGATCAATGGGCGCCAGCAGGATCAGGCCAGTGTTGAGAGCGAGAGCGGCGGAGAGACGGCCTGGACCCGAGAGAGAGGCAGACTCCATGTCAAAAAGAACAATATGAAAGGCCTCGCCGGAGATGGCCAACAATGCTTCCTCCATGGTTGTGGCCGTTTGCGATTGGACCCCCAAGAAGCGCAGATGGTTGGTGAGGGAGCGGGATCGGATCGAGTTCGGGGAGAGGAGCAGAACGCGGGAATTCCGCAAATCCGGAAGGTGTGCTGAGCTGGCCGGGACAGGGTGGATGGGGAGCCGAATTTCGGCTGAGAAGGTGGAACCCTTGCCTGGTTGGCTTTCCACGGAGACAACTCCTCCCATCATTTCGGTGAGTTGCCTGGTGATGGCCAAACCAAGGCCAGTGCCGCCAAAGCGGCGAGTGGCGGTGGCGTCCAACTGAGTGAACTTCTGGAAGAGGTGATTTTGATCTTCCACCGAGATGCCGATGCCGGAGTCATGCACGGACAATAGGAGGAGGGCCCAATCGGCGTCCTGGTTCAGGCAGAGAGCCTGGACATGAACATGGCCCTGCAGCGTGAACTTGATGGCGTTGCCGGTGAGGTTGAGGAGAATCTGGCGGATGCGTCCGGCGTCGCCAACGAGGTAGCGTGGCAAATCCGGCGCGATCTCGACCATCAGATGGAGGCCTTTGGATTCGGCCTGTCCGGCGAGCAAGGCGGCGACATCGCAGATGGCCGACTCGAGATCGAACGGTTGCGATTCCAGTTCGAGTTTGCCGGCTTCGATTTTGGAAAAGTCCAGAATGTCGTTAATGATGTTGAGCAGGGACTCGCCGGAACTTTTGACGGTTTGGGCGTACTCGCGCTGTTCGGGGTTCAGCGGTGTTTCGAGCAGGAGTCCGGCCATGCCGAGGACGCCGTTCATTGGGGTGCGGATCTCGTGGCTCATGGTGGCCAGGAATTCGCTTTTCAACTGGGAAGCTCTGAGTGCCTTGTCACGGGCATCGGCCAACTGCTGTTCGGCTTGCTTACGAGTGGAGATATCGCGAACAAAGGCGGTAAATATGGCCTGACCTTTGTGATGTACGGGAGCGATGGACAGTTCGGCAGGGAACTCATGGCCGTCGCGGCGGAGCGCGGCAACCTCAATCCGGCGGTTGAGGATCCGCCCTTGGCCAGTGGCCATGTAGCGGGCGAGACTGTCCAGATGGGCCTGGCGGAGCCGCTCGGGGATGAGGATGCCAGCGAGTGTTCTGCCAACGACTTCCGTTTTGGACCAACCGAAGAGTGATTCAGCTTGCGGATTCCAATCGGTGACGAGGCCGTGCCCGTCCATCTGCACGATAGCATCCAGGGAGGTGTCGATGATGAGACGGGTGAGAAGTTCGCTCTCGCGCACGGCCTCCTCGGCGCGCTTGAGCTTGTCCACATCGAGGATGAGGCCGCGGAGTTTGGAAGCCCGGCCACCCTCGACTAAGACGGTGACGATATCGCGGACCCAAATGGAGTGGCCGGCTTTGTGCAGCATGCGGTACTCGATGGTGTGATGGCGCTGTTGTAATGTGGCGTCCGAACGGCAGCGAAGCGTGGCTTCGCGATCATCCGGATGAAGGTGATCGGCCCAGAAGGAGGGCAGATGCCAGCTGGCGAGAGGGAAGCCGAGCATCGCTTCGGCATGGGGGCTCACATAGGTAAAGGCTAAGGTGGCGGCGTCCGCCTCCCAGACAATGCAATCCACGGTGTTGACCAGCGATTCATGACGGGCGTTGGTTTCGCGAAGGGATTCGGTCTGGAGTTTCACCTGGTTGCGGAGGGAGCGGTTCCAGAACCAGGCCACGGCCGGAACTCCCAACATGAGGACAGCGATTAGGGCAAGATAAGGGGCAAGATTGAGCCAAGGGTAGGGGACGGGAGGAGGAACCAAAAAGTCCTCCACCAACCTTGCGTAGTGGCCATTTTCTTTCAGGACGGCTAGGGCGTCCACGAGCGGTTGGAACTGTGCTGCTTGCCCCTTTTGGGTCACCAGGAAGTAGCCATAGGCCTTGGCGGGAATGGATCTCAAGTTTGTAACGTTTTTAGCTGCCGCGATGTGCCGGACGGTGAGATCGTTTCCCGCAACCGCGGTGACCTTTCCCTTGGACAGCCATTCGATGGCAACATCCAGGGGGGCGGTTTTGATGATAGGCCTACGGATTTCGGGCAATTGCATGAGCAACTCATACATGAGGGTTTGCTCGGGAACGGCGATGGTTTCATGCTCGAGCTGATCCAGATGCGCGGGGTAGGATTTGCGGTTGCCGGAGATGAGAATGGTTTGACGCATCACCCAGACCTGAACCAGGAAGTCGAACTTGCGGAAGCGGGATTCATTGACCGTCATGTAGGCCAGGTGGATACGGCCGGCGCTAAACTCCTCGAGCAATTTGGACCAAGGCAGGACCCGAATCTCGAGCTCGAGGTTGGCTTGCCGAGCCAAGGCGCGGGCCAGTTCCACGTTGAAGCCGGCCGGGCTGCCGCCCGAATCGCGGTAACTAAAAGGAGGGAAGTTTTCGCCGACACCGAGGATGAACTTTTTGGGCAACTCCGGCGCGGGGAATGCGGGAACGGCTAAAAACAACAGGAGGACGGAGATGAGACTTATCTTGCGGATTCTGAAAGGACCGTGGCAGGGACCAGGAGCCGCGTTGGACCAAGCGGGCAACAACGTCCCACCGGTAGCCAGGAACCAATGCAACACGTCGTCTCCAATTATAAACTATTTTTGTTGTTGGCGCTGGAGAATCCGTACGGGGAGAGCAGCGCACGGCCTTGCGGGTTTCCCCTACTCCCAATCTGAGAAGATGGTTGTTCTCTGATGAGCACCTCGATTCTCGGGATCTCGGCTTTCTATCATGACAGTGCGGCGGCACTGGTGATGGACGGCGAAATCGTGGCAGCCGCTCAGGAGGAACGTTTCACCCGCAAGAAACATGACCCCAGCTTTCCTGTCAACGCCGTTCAGTTCTGTCTGGCGCAAGGCCGGTTGCGCCCGGAAGATCTCGCCTACATCGCATTTTATGACAAGCCGTTGTTGAAATTCGATAGGTTGCTCGAAACCTATCTGTCTTATGCTCCACGAGGGCTACGCAGTTTTTCGATGGCCATCCCCGTGTGGCTGAAAGAAAAGCTGTTCCTGCAGCGAGGGCTGCGCCGCGGGGTTGGCAAGGATTCCAAGGCGCCACTGGTATTCCTCGAACATCATGAGAGTCACGCCGCCAGCGCCTTTTTCCCAAGCCCATATGAAAAGGCCGCCATTCTCACGCTGGACGGCGTAGGGGAATGGAGTACGGCCACATACGGCGTAGGTGAAGGCAATCGGATCCACCTCAGCCACCAGCTGGAATTCCCGCACTCGCTCGGACTGCTCTACTCCGCCTTCACTTACTACTGCGGTTTTAAGGTAAACAGCGGCGAGTACAAGCTGATGGGGCTGGCTCCCTACGGGAACCCCGTTTACGTCGATACCATTTACCAACATCTGGTCCACGTGAAACCGGATGGCAGCTTTTGGCTTGACATGGACTATTTCAACTACTGCCAGGGGCTGACGATGACCGGAAAGCGATTTGACCAACTTTTCGGAGGACCGCCGCGCCAACCCGAATCCGACCTGGAGCAACGGCACATGGACTTGGCCGCCAGCATCCAAGTGGTGGCTGAGAATGTCCTGATGCTGATGGCCCGCGACATTCACCAAAAAACCGGCTGTGACAACCTGGTTCTGGCAGGCGGGGTCGCCCTGAACTGCGTGGCCAACGGCAAGCTCCTGCGTGAGGGTCCGTTTGAATCGATCTGGATACAACCGGCGGCGGGGGACGCTGGAGGGGCGCTGGGCTCCGCTTTGTTCGTCTGGCATCAACTACTCGAGAAGCCTCGCTACCCGCGGCAGGCTGACAGCCAGAAGGGGAGCTTCCTGGGGCCGGCCTTCGCGCAGCAGGAGATCGAGGAATGGCTGATGGGAAAGGGAATTACATTCCGGCGCTTTCCCGATGAGGGCGAGCTCTACCGGCAGGTAGCGCGCTTGCTGGCTTCCGGCAACATTGTGGGATGGTTTCAGGGCCGCATGGAATTTGGACCGCGTGCGTTGGGCGGCCGCAGCATATTGGGTGATCCGCGCTCGCAAAAGATGCAAGCCGCCATGAATCTCAAGATCAAGTTCAGGGAAAGCTTCCGGCCATTCGCTCCCTGCGTGATGCAGGAACATGCTTCCGAATGGTTTCAGATGCAGCCAGGCCAGGAAAGCCCGTACATGCTTCTGGTCGCCCCCGTCCTCGAGCGGCATCGCTTGCCTATTCCCGTTGATGATCTGGAGGTGATGCGGCGCGACCCCGACCTGCGCAAGCGGGTGAATATTGTCCGCTCTTCCATCCCCGCTGTCACACACGTCGATTACAGCGCGCGCGTGCAAACAGTCGACGAGCCCCGAAACCCACATACGTACGCCCTTCTCAAAGCGTTTTATGAGCTGACGGGTTGTCCGGTCCTGGTGAACACAAGCTTCAACGTTCGCGGGGAACCGATTGTGTGCACGCCCGAGGATGCCTACCGCTGCTTCCTGGCGACGGAGATGGACGTATTGGTCCTGGAAGGTTGCGTCCTGGACAAAAGGGATATGAAGGAACACACCGGTGAGGCCGAACGGGAAAAGTACCTCACGCAATTCCAACTCGATTGAGGAAACTCGCCATGGTCCGTCTATCGAATATCGGTCTTCACCCGGAAGAGCGAACCCTGCGCCAGTTCGCGGCAGCGTGCATCCTGTTCCCCGGCGGCCTTGGAGCTTGGAAGTTGTACTGGGGGCATGGACCGGTTGCCGGCACGTATGTCTGGATGATTCCGGGAATTATCATCGGCGTTCTCGGTCTGGTTGCGCCGAAACGGATTCGTCTGGTATACGCCGCGGCCATGTTCGCCGCCTTTCCGATCGGGTGGGTGGTGTCTCATGTGCTCTTGGCGGTCCTGTACGGTATTGTCATGACACCGATTGGCTTGCTGTTGCGCGCACTGCGCCGGGACCGTCTCCGGATTGAACGGCCCCAGCCCGGGGCTTATGAAACGTATTGGATCACCAGGCCGGAATCTGAAGATCCGGACCGCTACCTGCGCCAGTTCTGAACCACGGAGAAGATATGCCAGATCAAGGCAAGACAAATTTTGAAAAAGCCGCCAGCGAGCACGGTGAAAATGGAATCCTCGTAGAATTGTGGCGCTTCATGCGGCACAGCAAGAAGTGGTGGATGATCCCGATTGTGGCCATGCTGCTGGTCTTCGGTTTATTGATTTTCCTATCGGGCACCGGAATCGCGCCGTTTGTCTACACCCTGTTTTGAAGGGCCGCGAGGCGGAGGAGCGGCCAGAATCCGTGGAGATTTGATGAGTGGCGGGATGGATGGCGCCTTATGCAGCAGTGCTATCATCGATCACTAGGCTGGAAGAATGAGTAGTGAAAATGGGAGGGTCAACGCCGTTGATTCGGGTTCCTGGCAAACGGATTCTGCTCTACTTCCTTCTTACGATTCCCGGCATCGCGGGAGGCTTGATCGCCTTTGAGATTTACGCGAGACTTGCGCTTCGTAATGAGCCAGTTTGGCTGGACAGATATGCATTTCGGGCAACACAACCGGCTCC
>ORMF010047576.1_pt1 | contig 12254 bp, 13 predicted proteins | sample 1779871 | NCBI WGS metagenome assembly ORMF01 (sample SAMEA104232316, study PRJEB22302) | groundwater metagenome | biome: forest; feature: aquifer; material: groundwater | place: USA | collected 2011-08-07 | depth 5.4 m | reverse complement strand
TTCAATAGTCAGCGTTGATTTCCAAGCCGCGGCCAAAAGAAGCAGCCCCAGGATATTTTTTCCGTCGGCTGAAAGCTTCCCTTTCCGGACGCGAAGGGTGGAGTGAAATTGACGAGCGAACGTGACAAACCGTGCGACGACTCTGAGGTGAAAACCGAGGTGGTACGGCATCGTAATTTCGGTGCTTTGAATGGTGGGTGGATCAGCGACTTCCATAAATACTCCTTATGGCTAAATTCATCTTAGGCCTATCTATGGGGAATACAAGGCAATTGTGGTGAATTCCCCCGGTACCGGGGGAATTGAATTCGCCCGACGTCGGGCGAATTAGGTGATCGGTCGGCCAACTTGAATTTTCCGGTCGACCGGAAAATCGGGCGGTTTAATTTTACGCGGCGTTAGACTTTAGTTTCAGCTCGGTAGATTACGGATTATCCTCTGAATATTTCTGGTATCGCCATACAAATAAACCGATGAGGAACCCCAATCCAATGGAAAAAAGGGCGTCGGAAGGCCAATGCACATTCTTTGATATTCGAGAAAGCGCGGTTGTGAATGGCAGCGCCAATAGGAATAAACGCAAGAAACGATTTCTCACTGCGTAAAATAAAAACCCCGCCGCCCCAGCTACCATAATGACATCTAGAGACGGAAAACTTTGAAATGGCGCATGAAAAAAACCGCCGGGATTGAAAAAAGAAAAAGTTCCTTGGAGCGTTTCAGGCCGGGCTCTCAGAATCGTGCGTTTTAAAATCACGCATGCGTTTCCAGTCAATACAACTGAAAGAAAAGCGCTAAACACTCGCCGGCGCCAATTTTTACTTCTTGATAAGATGGCTAGAACATAACAGCCTGCAATTAAAAGCCATGGCGTTTGACCCCCGCCCAGTTGTCCGCCGAATTTTGAAATGACTTCTAAAAAAGGACTGTGGATCTGTTGAATCGATTTAAGCAGAGGAGCATCTAAAAAAAACGAACCGGTAATTGAAACTGCAAGGAGAGCAAACCATTTAAGGTAAAAATCAAACTGCATATTTTTCCAATAAAGGCCCAATTTGGAAAAGTATCCCTGATGACTTTCGTAAGAGAAAATAATGATCAGCATTAAGGTGAGCAAATCCATACTAACCCTCAGAGATTAAAAAATTTCAAAACAGTATGTTAAAACGCTATTGCTGCGGGACTTGGCCGCTGAGACGATCTTCATTGGATCGCCCAGCGCAGTACTTGCACCTAGGTGCAAGTGGGAATGAATTATATCAGAAAGTCGCCGGCCGGCGACTTTCTTACTTGGCTAATTCCCCCGGCGTCGGACGAATTGGTCAGCCGGCTGACCAATTTGAATTGTCCCGTTGACGGGACAATTGGGTGGTTAACCCGGCACTTTTTGAAATGGTACCGCTAGATACTATTAATACGCAAGGATGCTAATACCGGTTTTATCAAATATTTTTTCTTCTTCGATTTTAGTCAAACTAGCTAATTCGCCAGAAATGTAGAGGTTAACTTCTTTCGTCTTATTGCTCCATGTTACAAAAATAGGATATGCAGTTGAGTTTTTCCAATGATCTATCTTAATTCGTTGCGTGTAATTTGTGCCTAAAATTGTGTATAGATCAAAAACCAAATAATTACTATTATTAATTGTTTCGAGATAGAAAACTATTCTGTTTCTTTTTTCTTCCGAACGAAAATCCATTAAATATTTTTCCCCAAAGATTTTTCTTCCTTCTACTTCCTTTGTTACATATTGAAACCCAATTGTGCCTTCTGAGGTAAAGAGACTTGGTTCCTGCATAATTCTTTGAGGGGTTTGAACACCTAAGAGTAATTTGGCCTGATCAACAAATGATCGATCTTCCTTTTCTTGTGTTGATTGATAATTTGCGGAACCTTGAATAGAATGCTTTTTTTCGTATTTATTAATTTGAATCCACAAACAAGCAGCAATAAAAAAAAGAGTTGTCAATAAAATAATCTTTTCGCTTGTCTTATCAAAAAGAGGAGAAAGTAACTGACTAAATAAAATTGGCAGAACCACTAAACACGCTCTCAACAATGAAATGGTAGTCATTTACACCTTAATAAAAAGCCTCGGATTGCTCCGAGGCTTTGTAGTTAACAGCTAATTAAATTGGACAACGAATTGCTACTGTTTTTTACTTAATCTTCGTATACGGCGAGGACTTCGCTTTCTTTGAGGACCTTGTGTTTTTTTCCGTCGATTAGAATTTCATCGCCGGAGTATTTGCCGAAGATCACTTTGTCGCCGGCTTTGACTTCAAGCGGCTGCATTTTTCCCGTTTCCAGGTATTTCCCGGCGCCGACGGAAATGACCTTGCCTTCTGTCTTTTCTTCTTTCGCGGTGTCCGGAAGAATGATTCCGCCCTTTGTTTTTTCTTCTGCTTCGAGAACTTCGACGAGAATTTTATCGCCGAGAGGTTTTACTTTTGCCATGTGTGTGTCTCCTATTTATTTTTTTATAATTTCCGATGTAGGGGTGGGTTTTAAACCTGCCCCTACAATCAAATTAAATCCGTTTCAATTAATACATTCCGCCGCCAGGAGGCATTCCGCCCGGCATGGCAGACGCTTTTTCCTCTTCCGGAACTTCGGTGATCAAAGCTTCCGTCGTGAGGAGAAGGCCGGAAATGCTTGCGGCATTCTCAAGTGCGGTACGCGTTACTTTTTTTGGATCGATGATTCCTTTTGCAATCATGTCACCATATTGACCCGTCGAGGCATCGTATCCAAAATTTCCCTTCTCAGAGAGAACTTTCTGAACGACGACAGAACCTTCTTCGCCGGCATTGAAGGCCAATTGACGAAGCGGCTCTTCCAGTGAGCGGAAAATAATTTGAGCGCCGACCTGTTCATCGCCGGTGAGCTTCAAATTATTAATGACGCCGCGTGCGCGTAACAACGCAACGCCGCCGCCGGCAACAATTCCTTCTTCAACCGCTGCGCGAGTGGCGTGGAGTGCATCTTCAACGCGCGCTTTCTTTTCTTTCATTTCAGTTTCAGTCGCGGCACCGACATTGACCACCGCAACGCCGCCTGCTAATTTAGCCAGCCGTTCCTGAAGTTTTTCGCGGTCGTAATCAGAATCTGTTTCTTCGATTTGTCTTTTGAGTTGGCTGATGCGGCCCGTGATATCGGCGGACTTTCCGGCGCCTTCAATAATGGTCGTGTTGTCTTTATCAACCGAAACCCGTTTTGCGCGGCCAAGATCTTTAATGGTCACGTTTTCAAGTTTAATCCCGAGGTCCTCGGTAATGGCTTTTCCACCGGTAAGAACCGCAATATCTTCAAGCATCGCTTTTCTGCGGTCCCCATATCCGGGTGCTTTCACGGCGCAGACCTGAAGTGTTCCGCGGATTTTATTGACGACGAGAGTGGCAAGGGCTTCCCCATCCACTTCTTCGGCAATGATCACAAGCGGGCTGCCGGATTTGGCGATGGATTCAAGAAGCGGGAGAAGATCTTTCATTGCGGAGATTTTCTTCTCATGAATCAAGATGAAGGCCCCTTCGTAAACGGCTTGCATCCGCTCTGTGTCCGTTACAAAATAAGGCGATAAATATCCTTGATCGAATTGCATGCCTTCGACAATGTCAAGCGTCGTGGCAACGGTCTTGGATTCCTCAACCGTAATGACACCGTCTTTTCCGACTTTGTCCATGGCTTCAGCCAGCTGATCGCCGATCGCTTGATCAGAATTGGCCGCAAGTGTCGCAACCTGTGCGATTTCTTTTTTGTCTTTGATGGGCTTTGAAATTTTTTCAAGTTCTTCAACCACTGCAGCAACAGCCTTTTCAATGCCGCGTTTAAGCGCCATCGGACTGGCACCGGCGGTCACGTTTTTCAAACCTTCACGGTAAATCGCCTGCGCTAAAATGGTGGCCGTTGTTGTTCCGTCGCCAGCTGTATCAGAAGTTTTTGAAGCGACTTCTTTGAGCATCTGAGCGCCCATATTTTCATAGGAATCTCCGAGATCAATTTCTTTTGCAACGGTGACGCCGTCTTTGGTGATTGTGGGTGAGCCGAACTTCTTATCGATCACTACGTTGCGACCTTTCGGTCCGAGGGTTACTTTGACTGCGTTCGCGAGCTGATCTACACCGCGTAGAATCGCCCGTCTTGCCTCATCTGAAAATAAGATTTGTTTCTTTGCCATGGTGAAAACTCCTCCGTTAGATTTTTTTTAGTTCTATGTGATTTCGAAGATCGAAATGATAATGCCAGCAGACTCTTTCGAGGAACTGCGTCGTTAGCACTCTATTTCAACGAGTGCCAAGTGGGAGATAATAGCAACGCCTTGATTTTTTGTCAAGTTGTCATTGCGAGCGAAACGAAGCAATCCATGGTCTGAGATTGCTTCGGCCTTATCTTAAACGCTGCCTCGCAATGACATTCTGAAAGATCAGATTTAGAGATTTGAGCGTATGGAGGGGGTCGACTTTGTCTATACCGGTCATGTATTTAGAGATCAGAGTTGAGGAGCCGCCAGTAGCAATAATTGTTAACTTCCTCCCATAGGTTTTCTTAAAACGCTCGATCAGCCCGTCGGAAAGAGCCCCAAAACCATTAAGAAGCCCTGAATACATGGCTGATTTGGTATCTGTTCCTGCTAGCTGATGAGCTGGCTTAATTTGAGCTAAACTTGGCAAAAGAGCGGCTCGCTCCTGAAGTGCTTCCCAGGAAGTCTCAATCCCCGGCACAATCACGCCCCCTTCAAACACCCCATTTCCAGAGACATAATCAAAGGTAATGGCTGTTCCGTAATCGATGATCAGAACGGGCCCTTTGAACCTCAGGTGGGCCCCATAAATATTAACCAGCCGGTCAGCGCCAAGAGCCCGTCGGCGGTATTTCATTTTCACCTGAAGCCGGACATTTTCTCCAACGGACCAAATGCCGATTTCCTTAAAATTCGCCTTCAATAATTTTTTCAAAATAGCTGTTTTTTTTGGAACAACGCTGCTAATGATGACATTAAATCCGCTACTGACTCCTCTTTTTCCGATCAATTTAACTAAAGCCGGGATATTGCTATTTTTAATAAAGCCAGCGGCCTTGATTTTAGATTTGAGAAACCACCCATAGCTGATGGTGGTGTTTCCCAAGTCGATGGTTAATAGGTTATTGTACTTTTTCATATTGGGTCCTGAAGCGTTCTAATATATCAAGCATCAGCGGTTCCTTCCCTACTTTTTTCTTAGTTTCGATGAAAATGGACGTGGCCGTCTCGAGCAATTCCTTCGCAGTGCTGTTAACGTTGAGGCCAATGCCCAGTACCACATACTCCAGTTTTTGTTTTACCCCACTGGATTCGGTCAGAATCCCGCAAATTTTCTTTCCTTTGATTAAAACGTCATTTGGTTTTTTCAATTTGGCGGGCAAATTAAAATTAAATTGTAGCGACTCTGAAACCGATAGAGCTGCCCAATGAGTCAGAATGGGGGCTTCGGAAGCTTTGAGTTTCGGACGGAGAATAATTGAAAAGAGCAACCCTTTGCCCCGTGGTGACAACCAAGTTCGTTCAAAGCGCCCTCTTCCTTTTTTTTGAAACTCGGCAACGACTACTGTTCCTTCTTGTGCGCCTTCCCGAGCAAAGGAAATGGCCTGATCGTTGGTAGAGTCGAGGGCATCGTAATGAAGAATCCGGAAGTCCAAGGAATTATCGAAGAACGGTCTGAGTGGTAATTCGAGAAATGGAAGGATTGAGGCGAGTCACGATTTCATAAGAAATGGTTCCCGCTTGTTCGGCCAACGTTTCGCAGGAAATTTCAGAATTTCCGTCCCGGCCAATGAGCGTCACGATATCTCCCGCGTGCGCGGAAGTGTGCGAGCCTAAATTAATCGCAATGTAATCCATCGAAACTCGCCCGACGAGCAGAAATTCTTTGCCCGCCCACAAAACAGAAGCCTTGTTTGATAACGCAAAAGGATAACCGTGACTATAACCCACCGGAATAATTCCGAGATTGGTTTCCTGCTCCGCGATAAAGGTACGGCTATAACCTGCGGATTCGCCTTTGGCCAATTTCTTGATTAAAATCAAGCGCGCGCGCCAGGACAGCACAGGTTTCAGGTTCAGCCGGTGCTTTAAGGATGAGTGTGGATAAAGTCCGTACAGGCTAATCCCGGGACGTACCAAACTTAAATGGGCTTCTTTATAATGAGCGATGCCGATGCTGTTGGCCGCGTGCCGGTACGCAAAATGAATTCCGAGTTCTTCTAGTTGATCGATGATTAAGAAAAAAATGCGGATTTGATCTATCGTAAATGGATCACCTTCTTCAGCGCCTTGGGGAAAGTGCGTAAAAATTCCTTCCAGCTTCAGCAAAGGGAGCTTTGAAATTTCCACAATTGTTTGAACCGCGGCGCGGTTTGAAATTCCAAGCCGGCCCATTCCGGTATCCACTTTAATATGGACCGCCGCCGGTTTATTTAAACGCTCGGCTGATTCTGAAATTTCCCGTGCTTGTTCAAGACTGGAAACCGCCAAAGAAATATTATGCTGGATTGCAATTTCAACGGCCTCACCTCTTGGCATTCCAAACAGAAGAATCGGCGAATCAATTTCACGGCTTCTTAAGGACAATGCTTCTTCAATGGAAGCCACGCCAAAATGACTGACTTGATCGCGGATGCAGTCAACCACCGGCAAAAGGCCGTGGCCGTAAGCATTGGCTTTCACCATCGCCATGAGATTAGCGCCGGGCAGCGTGTGTTCGATGAGTTGATTCAGATTATGACGAAGGGCGAGCCGATCAATTTCGAGCCAAGTGGCTTGTTCTTTAATTTGTGCGTCTGTTAATACAGAAGTGTTCATTTTCTTAAATACTCAGGGGCCATGGATTTCAAACTGAGCGGTTTGAGCCAATCCCGCTTAGACTCATACAAATGAAGCAAAAATAGAGCTCGAGGATACCAAAATCTGGAATCCAAGAAAAGCATCTCTTGAGATTTAGACTGAATCGAGCTCCCATAGGTTTTCAAGGCATCCCCGGTGATTGCCGTGCCAGGCTTCAGCTTCTTCATTAATTCATCGAACGAAAGCAGTGAGTCCCTCAGCACTTTTTTCATCACCCCTTTTTTAAACTGGTAAAGAGCCGTATAAATACGTTCGCGTCTGGCGTCCACGCACACTGCAAGTTCACCGGAAACCATGCCGGTACCCAACGCAATCAAATCGAGACTCGAGGCGCCCAACGATTTTTTCTTAAGGCCGACTTGGAATCCTTTTAAAGCGGCCAGGCCAATTCTCAAACCCGTAAAAGATCCCGGCCCGAGGCCCCAAATGAGAAAATCCAAATCCTGCTTTTTGATTTTGAGCCGTTCCAAACCGTCCTGAATCAGATCGATTAAATATTCCGAATGACGAGGAACGCCGTCTAAATTGGCTTCAAAGATCGCGTTCGTTCCGGAACACATGGCGACAGACAAAACGTTCGAGGACGTGTCAACCGCGAGAATTTTTTGGGTGCTTAATTTTTGATAATGTGATGACACGAGAATCTGGACCTGTTCGTATGAGTTCTGTATTATTATTGGCTTGGTTTGAAATGTCCGGAAGCCGCTGGGCCCATTCAATGACGGTCACTGCTTTTGGATCGCATAAAAATTCATCCATTCCCAAGGAATCCAAATCAGATGAGTTTTCCATTCGGTAAAGGTCAAAATGATAGAGCGGAATCCTGCCTTTGTAAATGTGTAAAATCACGAAGGTGGGACTCTTAATTTCGCGCGCGCTCCGGACGCCTAGACCCAAGCCAATTCCCTTAATCATGGTGGTTTTGCCGCTTCCCAAATCGCCTAAAAATGCGAGGACGGTTCCGGGCTCAAGGGTTCGACCGATGGATTGGCCGATCTTAATGGTTTCTTTTGCCGATTGAGTCTTCCAAGTAGGCATATTAGAAATGTTGGAAGCCGAGCCGTTTGCGCACTTTAAGAGCGGCGTTGTTGCGCGCTACGATTTTCCCAATTTGAGTGAGCGGCAGTTTAAATTTTTTCCGCCATGCTTTTTCAAGACTGTATAAACGATCTTCAGAAATCGTAAATAAAAGTTCAAAATCTTCTCCGTCTGAGAGCGCATGCTGAAGTGCTGCTCGCCGGTCACCGCGGGCCAGCTTTAAGGCTTTTTTGGAAATCGGAATTTTTCGTTCATCAATCATTCCGCCCACGTGAGATTCGTCTGTGATGTGTTTTAAATCTTGTTCCAAACCATCAGAGATATCGATCATCGCTGAGACTCCCTGCTCGGCCAGAAATTGGCCTTCCTTGATCCGCGGCGTAAAATTCAAATGTTTGCCCAGAATGGATCCGCCCAGTCGTCCCGTAACACACACAAAATCGCCGATTTTGGCGCGGGTGCGGTAAATCGTAAACTTCGGATGAGATTCGCCGAGCAAAGCAATGGAAGAACTAAATACTTTTCCGCGGGAAAGATCTCCGCCAACAATGGAAACGCCAAATTTTTGAGCCAGCTTCCGGATACCTTCGTAGAAACCTTTTACGAAATCAACAGTCGTTCGCGGCGGCAAACTCAAACTGATGACCGCGACTTTGGGAATTCCTCCCATGGCGGCGATGTCACTCAAATTAATCGCCAGCGCTTTCCATCCAATGTCTTGCGGTGCGGCTTTTTTTCGGAGGAAATCGACGCCTTCTACGAGCGCATCAATCGTGAGTAGCTGATTCATTCCGCTTTGGGATCGGAAGACAGCTGTATCATCTCCAATTCCAATTATCCCCTCACCCTTCCCTCTCCCCCGAGGGGAGAGGGTTGGGGTGAGGGGCAAAACCCATTTCTTGATCTCATCAATCAAGCCAAATTCACCCAAATCTTCAATTGTTTTTTTGCTCATACCGTAATTCTCGGGATGTTAAACAAGGCAGCCAGTAAATTGACTCCAGGAATAATCCAGGCCTGGAGAAATCCCATCATATAAAGAATCAGCACAATCACAAATCCATACGGTTCGAGCTTCAGATATTGATCATCCAAAGGTTTGGGTAAAAATCCAGTCACAATTCTGGAGCCATCCATCGGCGGCAGAGGCAATAAATTAAATACGGCCAGACCTAAATTCAAGTACGTGCCTAATAAAAAAATTTCGGTTCCGGTCAGTCGATACAGGAGGACCAAAAATTGCGCAAAAATCAAATTGGCAATAGGACCCGCAATCGCCACCAAAATCATGTCCAGCTTCGGCCGGTATAAATTCGTGAAATTCACGGGAACCGGCTTGGCCATTCCGATCATAAATCTTCCGCCTGTCATGATGAAAAGAGTAAAGGGAAAAAGTAACGTCCAAAACCAATCAATATGGCGAAATGGGTTGAGCGTCAAGCGCCCCATGGCTTTGGCTGTTCTGTCGCCGCGAATATACGCGACAGCGCCGTGCGCCACTTCATGAAAGGTGACGGTAAATAAAAAGATGACCGCCCAGGAAACAACGAGATAGGCTGTTTGCATCATGATCCCTGAGCTGAAAATAAAACGTTTTTCATAATAAAAAAATAAAACATAAAGGCCGTGTTGTGAATCACGTGGAGCATAATACAGGACGCCAAATTGCTTCTTTTTTCATACAAATAGCATAAGACCAAACCCAAAAAGAAAATAGGAAGAAATGCAAAAAAATTTTCATGGGCAGCCGCAAATAAAGCGGACGTAATCACCATCGTCCAACCAGCGCCCAAGTATTTCCTGACGGCAGGATAAAAAAATCCCCTGAAAAAAATCTCCTCAATGATTGGCCCCGCAACGCAGGCCAGCAGAAATGAACCCAAAACAGTCCAAAAAGACAATTTTTCATTCTCCAGTAAAATTCTCACCAATGGATGAGGAGGCGGCTCATAAGAAAAGAGACTAGCCGCATACACCAGCCCGATTAAAAGTACAATGAAAATAGGTAGAATCAAAAAATAAGTCCGGATTCCCCACCACAATTCTTCTGAAAGAAATTGCCAGTTGCGAATTCCAACAAAATCTGAGATTCGTGCACCGGATTTTCCGATAAAGAAAATGATCATCAAAATGACGGCGGCATCCAACATCACGGTATGAATCAATAGATAAATCGACATATCGATGGGAACTTCCAGAAGGGATTTAAAAAAGATAACGATTAAATTCAGTAAGATTCCAAGAGACATGAACAAAATCAGAACCTTCACAATCTCGGCTGCTCCCCATGAAATCGTAGGGCGATTCGAACTGCGTGGAATCAATTCTTCTTGATGGAATAATTTTTTAAGATCCACCGTTCCCAGCCAAACGCCATAAATGAATGAACTCATAAAGAAAAGTGTGAACAGATGAACAACCGATCTCAGAACTGGGCGGCCGGCCAGCCGGTGCTCGATTTCCTGTGACGTCTGAGGAGCTTCCTTGAGAAGCATTTCAATGCGCTGGTTTTGAGGATCTGCTACTTCATCTGATTTAACTTTCTTTTGAACGGTAAAAAAAATGAAGCAGAACAAAACGATGGCGATCAGCAGAAATAAATAGACCTTCTGCTTGCGAAATAGGTCAATGACTTCACGCATCATTTGAATCATGAAAACTTTCGGTTAAATAAAACTTCGCAATTTCTGGAAGTCGCTTTGCCTAATTCCTCAAGCGATATTCCTTTTAATTCTGCGATTTTCTGGGCCGTTTCAATCATAAAAGCGGGCTCATTGCGTTTGCCCCGGTTCAGTTGAGGGGCCAAAAAAGGAGCATCGGTTTCAATCACAATCCGGTCCAGTGGACAGTATTTGGCCGCTTCGCGAAGGGCATCATTTTTTTTATAGGTCACCGGGCCGGCAAAAGAAATAAAAAGCCCCAGCTCCAAAAGTTGTTCCATCATTTCCCGGTTTCCCGAAAAACAGTGACTGACAGCATGCACCGGCGGCTTGAAATGTTCTTTCAGGAGCCGGACGGTATCTTCATAAGCATCGCGAATGTGCAGAACCAAAGGCAATTGAGATTGTTTTGAAAGCTCAAAAAATTGAATCAAGATTTTAATTTGAACCTCAGCCGGTGAGAGATTCCGATCCGCCACAAAACGCGGCGAGATTTGTCCACCAAGCGTTTTGGGACGGATTCCGCCAACGCTTGGTGGCGAATAATAATCAAGTCCCACTTCTCCAATGGCCACCATGCGGGGATGTTTCAGAAGTCCGGCAATTTGACACATATCTTCAGGCGTTGCATCTTTTGCGTCATGCGGATGAATTCCGGCGGTTGCATAAATAAAATCGTATTGCTCGGAAAGTTGAATCGAAGCTTTGGATGATTTTAGGTCTGTGCCAACGTTCACAAAATATTGAACTCCGGAAGACTGGGCATGATGAATGACTGATTCGAGATCGGCTTGATAATCGGGAAAATGGAGATGACAGTGTGTATCAACAAACATAGCGTTTAGCGAATAGCGTATAGCGGATAGGTAAAAAGCAAATTCATACGCTCCACGCTATGCGCTATCCGCTTTTTCCTCGAGTCGTGGAAAAAGCACTTCACCACGTTCGATGGCCGTTCCTTCTTTGAGGAATGCCTTTTGATATTCTGCGCTGGTTTTGATTGGGCTCTCAAACGGCAAGCTTAAACGTTTCAGGATTTTCTGGGATGTTTCTGGTAAAAAAGCACGAAGCAGAAAAGCAATATGTGCCACACATTCAGCTAAAATTCGCAAGGCCACGGCCAATTCTTCTTTGCGCACCGGATCTTTGGCCAACACCCACGGTTTTTTCTCTTCCACATATTGATTGCACATGACAATCACCTGCCAGATAACGCTTAAAGCTTCGCGCGGATCATTTTGATTCATGGCCTGATCCACTTGGTTAAAGAGTGCCAGCGTCCGTTTTAAAACTGGATCATTGGATGTAATGAAATGATTCGTCTTCTGAGGAATCGTGCCGCTGAAATATTTATCCAGCATGGAAACTAGCCGGAACCAAAGATTGCCTAGATCGTTGGCCAGATTACTCGTGTACCGCTCAGCCAATAAATCTTCCGAAAAAGCGCCGTCTGAACCGATGGTGGCTTCTCTGAGCAAAAAATAACGAAGCGCGTCGACTCCGTAACGTTTCACGAGCTCAATCGGATCTACTGCGTTTCCTCTGGATTTGGACACCTTCGCACCCGACATCGTCCACCAACCGTGAGCCATCACGGTCTTCGGCATTTCCACGCCGCAGGCTTTCAACATAATCGGCCAATAAACAGCGTGCTGTCTCAGAATGTCCTTTCCTAC
>ORMF011474668.1_pt1 | contig 12258 bp, 7 predicted proteins | sample 1779871 | NCBI WGS metagenome assembly ORMF01 (sample SAMEA104232316, study PRJEB22302) | groundwater metagenome | biome: forest; feature: aquifer; material: groundwater | place: USA | collected 2011-08-07 | depth 5.4 m | reverse complement strand
CCTTGGACGCAATATTGAGAGGACAGCCGACCATGCCACCAACATCGGCGAAGAGGTGATATTCATCGAGCAGGGCAAGAACATCAAGCACCACATCCAGGAAGAAGACAGAGAGGCCTGACCGGGCCGTCCGCGTATAATTTTTGTTTGATCCCCAAGCCGTTTGTGATTAACATGGTGCGCGAGGAGAAAAAACGCGCCCCATGACCGTCGAATCTGCCGCTTCACAACCTTCCATAGAACAAATCATAGCGACCGAGCTTTCGGTCACGCGCGACCAGATCTGGTCCGCGATCAAACTGCTGGACAGCGGCTCCACGGTGCCTTTCATCGCGCGTTACCGCAAGGAGGCCACCGGCGGCCTGAGTGACACGCATCTGAGAATGCTGTCCGAGAGGCTCGATTACCTGAGAGAGCTCGAATCCCGCCGCTCCGAGATACTGCAAAGCATCAAAGAGCAGGGCAAGCTCACGGAAACGCTGAAGAACGGCATCGAACAGGCTGCCACCAAATCCCAGCTCGAAGACCTCTACCTTCCTTTCCGGCCGCGCAAGCGCACGAAGGCCCAGACCGCACGCGAGTCGGGGCTCGAGGCATTGGCGCAGTTGCTGCTGTCGGACCCCACGCAAAACCCCGAAGAGGCCGCCAAGGCCTTCGTCAATCCCGACAAAAACGTGTTCGATCTGCCCACCGCCCTGAATGGCGCCAGGGAAATACTCATGGAAAATTTTGCCGAAGCGCCGGCGCTGATAGGCGCGCTGAGGCAAAAGTTCTGGGAAACCGGATGGGTGATTTCCAGGGTGATCAAAGACAAAGAGGACCCCGAAAGTAAATTCACCGATTACTTCAATTTCCGGGAACCGATACGCGAGATCCCCTCGCACCGCCTTTTGGCGCTGCTGCGCGGGAGGCAGGAAAATATTCTGAGAGTGAGCCTCGAGACCGAGGGGTACAGCGACTACGGTGACGCGCGCGACGACGGCATGGAGTACATCCAGGCCGTCTGCGCGCATTTCGGAGTGCAGCCGCGCCGTCGTGCCGCGGACGCATGGCTGTTGGATACGGCGAAGCAGGCCTGGAAATATAAAATCCGCATCCACCTGGAGCTGGACATACTCGCCGAACTCAGGAAAAAATCCGAAGAAGAGGCGATACACGTCTTCGCCGAGAATGTGAAAAGCCTGCTGCTTGCTGCGCCGGCAGGGGCGCGTCCCACCGTGGGCCTGGACCCAGGGTTTAGGACGGGAGTGAAGGTCGCCGCCATCGACAAAACCGGCAAGGTGGTGCAGACCGGCGTGATCTACCCGCATGCGCCTCAAAACGACTGGGAGCGGTCAGTCAAAATAATGGCCGCGCTCATCAAAAAATACGACATAGAACTCATCGCCATAGGCAACGGCACTGCCTCGCGCGAGACAGACAAGCTGGTGACTGAGACTTTGAAGCTTTACCCTGAGCTCAAGGCGCAGAAGGTGGTGGTCTCGGAGGCCGGCGCCTCGGTTTATTCGGCCTCGGAGCTGGCCTCCGCTGAACTGCCCGAGCTCGACGTGTCTATCCGCGGCGCCGTATCCATCGCGCGCCGCCTGCAGGACCCGCTGGCGGAGTTGGTCAAAATTGACCCCAAGGCCATAGGCGTGGGGCAGTATCAGCATGACGTGAACCAGAGGCGTCTTGAGCAGATGCTGCACAACGTCGTCGAGGACTGTGTCAACGCGGTGGGTGTCGAGGTGAACACCGCTTCGCCGTCGCTTCTTTCCTACGTGTCAGGGCTCACGCGCAAGACTGCCTCCGGTATCGTCGCCCACCGTGATACGCACGGACCGTTCAAAAACCGCCAGCAGCTTTTGGGAGTGCCGGACCTGGGCCCCAAGGCCTTCGAACAGGCCGCCGGCTTTCTTCGCATTAGAAACGGCGACAACGCCCTGGATTTCTCGGGCGTGCATCCGGAATCTTATCCCGTGGTCGAGCGCCTCTTGGCCAAAAACCAGAAGATATTGGAGGGGGTTTTGGGCAACGCGGGCTTTCTCAGAGCGCTGAGGGCCGAAGACTATGTCGACGCGATCTTTGGTTTACCCACGGTGAAGGACATTCTCGCCGAGCTCGAAAAGCCCGGGCGCGACCCACGCCCCGAGTTCAGAACTGCCACGTTCAAAGAAGGCGTGCACGCGATCGACGACCTCAAGATCGGCATGATCCTTGAGGGTACGGTGACCAACGTCGCGAATTTCGGCGCGTTCGTCGATATAGGAGTGCATCAGGATGGCCTCATTCATATCTCGCAGCTTTCCAACCAGTTCGTCAAGGACCCGCGCAGCATAGTGAAGACCGGTCAGGTGGTCAAGGTTAAGGTGCTAGAAATCGACAAGCCGAGAAAACGCATCTCTCTCAGCATGAATACAAGTGCCACGGCCGTGTCTCGCCCCCCAGTTCGTCGTTAGAAAGTCCTCACCCCGCATGGAAGATGTTTGATATAAATGAGTTAGGAAAAATACTAAAATCTATATTTTTAGTCATTTTACAGCCTTGATAAAACACCGTATTTGTGCTATACTAACCTTTCTTATGCCACTTTCGATACAACCCCGGTCAAATAAAACATGTTAAAAGAGCATACCAAGGTCTTCCACACATTGATGATATTGGGCGACGCGCTTATGGTCGGCCTATGTTACGCGCTGGTGACGTACTGGCTGCATGGCGTGAATGTGTTTTTCCCGCCCAGCCGCCATTTCATCCCAGTCCCCATCGTAGTGATGATATGGACCTGCCTTCTGCATTTTTTCAAGATGTACGAATCTTTCCGCGTCAAGGAGCTGGCCGAGACGTTCTTCATTATATTCAAAGCGGCGGTGGCCGGTTTCGTGCTGCTGAGCTTCGCGATATACATCACCAAGCTCGTGTTCGTGACCCGCTCGGACGTCGTGGCCGTTTCTATGTTCGCCTCTCTGGTGCTGGCGTTCGAAAAAACGGCGCTTATGTTTTTTTTCAGGTATTCGCGCCACAGGGGCTTCAATTTCAAGAACGTACTCATCGTGGGTACTGGCAAACGCGCTCAGCGTTTTATGGACATGATCCACACCCATTCGCAGTGGGGGTACCGCATCATCGGCCTGGTGGATGACGAGTCCAAGATAGGGCATACTGTCAGCGGCCACCCGGTGATAGGCAGCCTGAAAGATGTCCCCAACATCATTCATAACAACGTTGTCGACGATATCGTTTTCATCGTGCCTCGCGGCTGGTTGGGCCGTATCGAGGGTATCATCCAATTTTGTGAGATCGAGGGTATACGCGTGAACGTCGCAGTCGACCATTTTGAGCTGAAGATTTCACGCGCCAGGCAGGCCGACCTACACGGTTTTCCGCTCATCGTTTTCGAAAGCGCGCCGGACAAGGTTTGGCACTTGCTTTTCAAGCGCTGGTTCGACATTCTGCTGACGCTGTTGACTCTCGCCGTGTTTTGGCCGTTGTTCGTGAGCATCGCGCTGTTGGTCAAGGCCACGTCACGCGGGCCCATACTGTTCAAGCAGGAGCGCTTGGGCTTGAATGGCAGGAAGTTCATGCTTTATAAATTCAGGACCATGGTGCAGGACGCAGAAAAAATATTGGACGAGTTGAGGAAGCACAACGAGATGTCCGGTCCCGTGTTCAAGATGGCCAAGGACCCGCGCCTGACGCAGATCGGGACGCTGCTCAGAAAATTCAGCCTCGACGAGCTGCCTCAGCTTTGGAACGTGCTCAAGGGCGACATGAGCCTAGTCGGCCCGCGTCCTCCGATCCCCTCAGAGGTCTCCAAATACGACAGCTGGCACCGTCGGCGCCTCAGCATGCGGCCGGGACTCACCTGCCTCTGGCAGGTGAACGGGAGGAACAAGATCACCGATTTCGACGATTGGATGAAGCTGGACCTCGAATACATCGACAACTGGTCACTTTTCCTGGACTGCATGATCATACTGAAGACCGTCCCCGCGGTGTTTCTCGGCGTCGGCGCTAAATAAGCAAATCCGTAGTATAATAATCCGTAATGAAAAAAAATAAAAATATCCTCGTGGTCGGAGGCGCCGGGTATATCGGCTCGCAGATGGTGCGTACGCTGCGTGACCGCGGCTACGCGCCGGTGGTTTTCGACAATCTGAGCACCGGGCACCGTGAGCTTGTGCCCTCGGGCGTGGCGTTTGTGCGCGGCGATCTCAGGGACGCAGCCGACCTGCGTAAACTCTTCTCTAAGTTTAATTTCTCGGCCGTCATGCATTTTGCCGCCTACAGCCTCGTCGGCGAGTCCGTGGAAAACCCGCTCAAATATTATGAAAACAACGTGCTTGGCTGCGTGCGCCTGCTCGAGGCGATGCTCCGCCGTGATGTGAAACAATTCATCTTCTCCTCGACGGCCGCCGTCTACGGCGACCCGCCCGTGGTCCCCATCCACGAACGCTGTGCCACGGAGCCGGTGAACCCTTACGGCCGCACCAAACTCATGGTGGAGCGCATGCTCGAGGACTTGAGCCGTTCACAGGGCCTCAAGTACGTGGCGCTCAGATATTTCAACGCCTGCGGAGCTCATCACGCCGCCGAGACAGGCGAGTGGCATGAGGTGGAGACGCATCTTATCCCCAATGTGCTCAAAGTCGCTACCGGAGAGAAAAAAGAACTGGTTTTGTTCGGTGACGACTACAAGACGCCGGACGGCACTTGTCTGCGCGATTACATCCATGTCGAAGACCTCGCCCAGGCGCATCTCTTGGCGCTTGAGTGGCTGGCCAAGGGTAACGGCGGAGGTGTTTTCAACCTCGGCAATGGCAAAGGCTATTCCGTGCGCCAGATCATCGCCATGGCCGAGAAAGTGACGGGTCGTCCCATCCGTTACCGCGTGGGTCCGCGCCGGCCCGGCGACCCGGCGCGTCTTGTGGCCAGCGCCCGAAAGGCCTCGAAAGTACTCGGATGGAAACCTAAGAATGGGCTGCGCGAGATTCTTGAGACGGCCTGGCGATGGGAGCGCGCGCGTGGCGCAAAAAAAATCCCTTAGAGATCTTTATCCCCGTCGATTCGATATCCCTTTCCTTATATTGTTCAGCGGAGTCGTGCTGGCCATGGGCCTGTCGATGCCGGTGCTCACCGTGCGCAAGATCTGGGAAAAGAACACGTTTTCCATACTCACAGGCATCACCAGCCTTTATGATGAAAAATTTTATTTTTTAGCCTTCATCATTTTTTTCTTTTCGCTGGTTTTTCCGGTCACAAAGCTCGCGGCGCTGCTTTTGATCTGGGGCGTCAGGCTCAGCGACTCAAACCGTATAGCGCTGGTCCATTGGCTCGGTTTTCTGGGCAAATGGTCGATGCTGGACGTGTTCGTAGTCGCCGTGATCGTGGTCTCGGTGAAACTGGGGGTGCTGGCCAGCGCCGAGCCCAAGAGCGGCATTTATATCTTCGGCCTGTCCATACTGCTTTCGATGGTCACAACGAGCCTGGTTGACCACATGGCTCATAAGCAGTCTTCGAAATAAGTTTTTTTACTTCTCATTTGATGTAATCGGAGTTAGAATCCTCTTTAAGTCGATGTTTTTCGTCACGCTATCCCGTCCCGCGCGTCCCGCCCCGCAGTCCGCTCGAGGCCGTTGCCTCTGCAGCACCCGTCTTGTGGCATTTTTTTTGAAAAACCCCTAAAACCACAATATATTGTGGAATTTTTGTTTGACAATAAATACCGTAGCGCCTACACTAGGGACGCTGGTGATATTTCGGCTCGTTGAATAACGGCAAGTCAAAAAGAAATCCAATCTTGATCCTATCAAGGGAGTATTGATGTCGAACGAACCCATCCTCAAAGAAAACAAAGACCGCTTCGTGCTGTTCCCGATACAAAACAACGAGGTCTGGAGTATGTATAAGCAGGCCGAGGCAAGTTTTTGGACGGCCGAAGAAGTGGATCTGTCGCATGACCAAAAAGATTGGGAAAAGCTGAACGACGGCGAGAGGCATTTCATCATGCACGTGCTGGCCTTCTTCGCGGCCTCGGACGGCATCGTGAACGAAAACCTCGCGATCAATTTCGTGCGCGAGGTGCAGATGCCCGAGGCGCGCTGCTTTTACGGTTTTCAGATCATGATGGAAAACATACACTCTGAGACCTATTCACTTTTGATAGACAGCTACATCAAGGACCCGCAGGAGAAGCAAAGGTTGTTCCACGCCATCGAGACCGTGCCCTGCGTGAAGAAAAAAGCAGAATGGGCGCTGCGCTGGATCAAGCACGGCACGTTCGCCGAGCGCCTGGTGGCGTTCGCGGCCGTCGAGGGGATATTCTTCTCGGGCAGCTTCTGTTCGATCTTCTGGCTCAAGAAGCGCGGCATCATGCCGGGCCTGTCATTTTCAAACGAACTGATCTCCAGGGACGAAGGCCTGCACTGCGATTTCGCCTGCCTCTTGTATACGCTGCTGCAGCACAAGCTTTCCGCGGAGAGGATACACGAGATCATCGACAACGCCGTCGAAATAGAAAAAGAGTTTGTCGTGGACGCGCTGCCGGTGGACCTGATAGGCATGAACTCCAAGCTGATGTGCCAGTACATCGAGTTCGTGGCCGACCGGCTCATCGTCGCGCTGGGCTATCCGAAAAAATACAACGCGACCAACCCCTTCGACTTTATGGAACTGATTTCGCTGCAGGGTAAGACCAATTTTTTTGAAAAAAGGGTGGGCGAGTACCAAAAGGCCGGGGTGAATAACAAGGAAGACTACGCGTTCAACAAAGACGCGGATTTCTAATACCGAGGAGCCCTTATGTACGTAATTAAAAGAGATGGCCGCAAAGAATCCGTCAAGTTCGACAAGGTTACCGCCAGGGTTGAGAGGCTTTGCTACGCGCTGGACCCCAAGCATGTCGACCCCGCCGACGTCGCCAAAAAAGTCATCCAGGGCATTTACGACGGTGTCTCGACGTCCGACCTGGACAACCTCGCCGCAGAGATAGCGGCCTCACTGACCACCAAACATCCCGACTACGCGCTCTTGGCCTCGCGCATCGCGATCTCGAACCTGCACAAGAACACCAAAAAATCTTTTTCGGCCGTGATGAAAGACCTCTACACCTACGTGAACCCAAAGAACGGACAGAAGGCGCCGCTGGTGGCGCGCGACGTTTATAAGATCATTGAGAAAAACGCCGACCTCCTGGACTCGACGATCATCTATGACCGCGATTTCGATTACGATTACTTCGCGTTCAAGACGCTTGAAAAATCGTATCTCCTGAAGGTCAACGGCAAGGTGGTCGAGCGCCCGCAGCACATGCTGATGCGCGTGGCCGTCGGCATCCACCGCGAGGATATCGACGCGGCCATCGAGACCTACAACCTGATGTCCGAGCGCTGGTTCACGCACGCGACACCGACATTGTTCAACGCCGGCACGCCCAAGCCCCAGCTTTCTTCCTGCTTCCTGCTGACCATGAAAGACGACAGCATCGAGGGCATTTACGAATCGCTGAAGCAGTGCGCCAAGATCTCCCAGTCGGCCGGCGGCATCGGTCTCAGCATACACAACATCCGTGCCACCGGCTCCTACATCCGCGGTTCCAACGGCACCTCCAACGGCATCGTGCCTATGCTGCGCGTTTTCAACGACACGGCACGCTACGTGGACCAGGGCGGCGGCAAGAGAAAAGGCGCCTTCGCGATTTATCTGGAGCCCTGGCACGCGGACGTCTTCGATTTCCTCGATCTCAAGAAAAACCACGGCAAAGAAGAGATGAAGGCCAGGGACCTGTTTTACGCGCTGTGGATCCCGGACCTGTTCATGAAACGTGTCGAGGAAAACGGCGAGTGGTCGCTGTTTTGCCCGAACGAGGCCAAAGGACTGGCAGACACTCACGGCGCGGAGTTTGAGGCGCTGTACACGCGTTATGAAAGCGAAGGGCGCGCGCGCCGCACCGTGAAGGCCCAGGAACTGTGGTTCGCCATCCTCGAGTCTCAGATAGAGACCGGGACGCCGTACATCCTCTACAAAGACGCGGCCAATGCCAAGTCCAACCAGAAAAACCTCGGTACCATCAAAAGCTCCAACCTCTGCACAGAGATCATCGAGTACACGTCCGACGACGAAGTGGCCGTGTGCAATCTCGCCTCGATCGCGCTGTCACGTTTCGTCACCAGAGGCGAGTTTGATCACAAAAAGCTGTACGATGTCGCCTACGCGGTCACTAAAAACCTCAACAAGATCATAGACATCAACTATTACCCGATAGAGGAGGCGCGCCGTTCAAATATGCGCCACCGGCCGATAGGCATCGGCGTGCAGGGGTTGGCCGACACGTTCATCCTACTCAAGATGCCTTTCGATTCAGAACCGGCGCGCTTGCTGAACAAGGAGATCTTCGAGACGATTTACTTTGCCGCGCTGTCGTCCTCGCGTGACCTGGCCAAGGTGCACGGGCCTTACGAGACGTTCGCCGGGTCGCCGGCGTCGCAGGGCATACTGCAGTTCGACTTCTGGGGCGTCACGCCGTCCGCGCGCTGGGACTGGGAGACGCTCAAGGCCGACATCCGGCAGGTCGGCATACGCAATTCGCTGCTGTTGGCGCCGATGCCCACGGCCTCGACCTCGCAGATACTCGGCAACAACGAATGCATCGAGCCCTACACGTCCAACATCTACAACCGCCGCGTGCTCTCCGGCGAGTTTATCGTTGTGAACAAGTACCTGCTGAAAGACCTGGTGGACCTGGGTATCTGGAACGGCAAGATCAAGGACAAGATCATCGCCCAGAACGGCTCGGTACAGAACATCGATGAGATCCCCGACGATATCAAGGAAATCTACCGTACGGTCTGGGAGATCAAGCAGCGTTCGCTGATAGACATGGCCGCCGACCGCGGAGCGTTCATCTGCCAGTCGCAGTCGCTGAACCTGTTCATACAGGAACCCAACTTCGCCAAGCTCACGTCCATGCATTTTTATTCATGGAAAAAGGGCCTCAAGACGGGCATGTATTATCTGAGGACCAAGGCGGCCGCCGACGCCATCAAGTTCACCATAGAGAAGCAGGCCGACGTCGCTCTGGGCTCGGTGACACAGCAAAGCGGCGACGACAAAGAGCAGAAAATGGCCGATATTGCCTGCTCGTTGGATAACAAAGAAGATTGCCTGGCCTGCGGCAGCTGATTTCAAATTAAAAGCTCATCTGCTGCGTTACGAGCTGCGCTCCCTTGTGCGGCGTATGACTTATACGCCTCCGCGGTCGCTTGCTCGCGCCTTGCAGATAAGCTTTTAATTTGAAATCAGCGTCTTAATATCAAGAATTTAATAAAAAAGAGGGTCGTGGATTTATACGGCCCTCTTTTTATTACGCTTTTTTAACAGTTAATAGAGTCAAAAATATTGAATATTGATTAAAAATAGTGTTTAATATTAATAATTGATAGTTATTAAATGTTTGGGGCCCTATTGATTAAGAGTATACGCATTCTCATGCTCGAAGAGCAGGAAGCCGACGCCGATATTATTGAAAAAGAGCTGCGGCAGTCGGGAATAGAATTCATCCTCACCTGGGTGAGGACCAAGGAGGATTTTGTCCTGTCCTTGGCCAATTCCAACCCCGACATCGTGCTGTCCGATTATATCGTCACCAATTTTGAAGGGCTCGAGGCGCTGGAGTTGGTCAAGACGAAGAGCCCGTCCACCCCTTTTATTTTCGTCTCCTGGCTCATCCATGAATCGTCGGTGATAGACACGCTGAAAAAAGGCGCCACCGATTACGTGTTTAAAGACCATCTCTGGCGGCTCACACTGTCGGTGCATCGCGCGCTCAGGGAAATCGAGGAGCATAAGGAGCTGGGACGAGCGCAGACAGAACTGAAGCAGAGCGAGGCGCATTTCCGGTCGCTGATAGAAAACGCTTCGGACATCATCACTATCCTGGACGAGGACGGGCGGATCTGCTACGAAAGCCCCTCGCTGAAAAAAGTGCTGGGATACGATCCCGAAGAGGTGATCGGCAAGGACTGCCTTGAATACATACACAAGGACGACCTTGTCAACACGACGGCCGCCTTCGAAGAAATGATCAAGACACCCAACAAGCCGGTGGCCGTTGAGTTTCGTTTCCTACATAAAAACGGCAGCTGGCCGATGATTGAGGCGATAGGCAAGAACGTACCGGACGAAAAGGGCCGGGTGAAGATCGTCCTTAACTCGCGCGATGTGACGGACCGTTATTCCACCGAGGAGGCGCTCAAGGAAAATACGCTGCGCTACCTCAAGACGCAGGCCGAGCTCCAAAAAACCCAGCAGCGCGTTATTGATCAGGAGCGCTTGGGCGCGCTGGGACAGATGGCCAGCGGCATCGCGCACGATTTCAACAACACGCTGTTTCCGGTGCTGGGTTTTTGCGAGATCCTCTTGAACCACCCCGAGAACCTCGACGACAAAAAGAAAGTCACGGAATACCTTTCGATGATCAACACGGCCGCGCTGGACGCCAAACACGTCGTCGGACGCCTGAGGGAGTTTTACCGCCTGCGTAAAGAGGGCGAGGTGTTCACGACGATGAAGCTCAAGGACGTGGTGGAGCAGGCCGTCCGCTTCACGCAGCCTAAATGGAAGGATCAGGCGCTGGCCAACGGCCGCACCATCTCCGTGGAGATGGAGATGAACGGTGTGGAGGTGCTGGGTAATGACAGCTCGCTACGCGAGGCACTGACCAACCTTATATTCAATGCCGTCGACGCGATGCCTTCGGGCGGGACCATCCGTTTCCATTCGTTTTCAGAGGACGGTTTTCAGGTACTCGAGATCACCGACAACGGTACGGGCATGACCGAAGAGGTGCAGAAACGCTGCTTTGACCCGTTTTTTTCCACCAAGGGAAAAAACGGCACGGGGCTTGGCCTGGCGATGGTGTACGGCATCATACGCCGGCACGAGGGGAGTATCGACATACGCAGCAAACTCGGCGCGGGCAGCACGTTCATCATCCGGTTGCCGCTCAAAAAAGAAGGCAAAGACGCGCCGCCGAAACCGCCCAAACCGGCGCCGGTGAAACTTTCCAAGATCACGCGGCCCCTGCGGGTGCTGCTGGTGGACGACGAGCTGGCCGTGCACGAGGTGATGAAAGAGTATTTGCGAAGTGACGGCCATTCCATGGTCTCGGCGATGAACGGCAAAGAGGGCCTCGAGAAATTCAAGGCCGGAAAATACGACCTCATCGTGACCGATTGGGCCATGCCCGAGATGAACGGCGAGGAGCTGGCCACTCAAATCAAAAAAATTTCTCCCCAGACACCGTTGATCATGCTTACCGGGTTCGGCGAGTTGATGAAGGCCAAAGGCGAGCGGTCCGGGGGTGTGGACCTTTTGCTCAGCAAACCCTTGTCCATAGAGGAGTTCCACAGAGCTCTTTCCGAGATCTTTCCCCGCGGCTAAAGACATTCTCCCCGCTTTATCTACGCCCCTGAATAAGCCCCAATTGTATTGATTTTTAATTATAATTAATCAATAATAGAAGCGATTTATGACAAAAAAAACCTTTAGCAAAATTCTTCTTTTAGCTCTGGCGCTGGAACTCTACCAACCGGCCGCCTGGGCCGCGGATTATTCCGACTCCTCCTACGATGATTCTCAGGTCCCCCAGGATAACGCCGAGCAGCAGCTGTGGATACGGACCACGTTTCAAAAAGGCAAAAGATTGTACGACCAAAACGACTTTCGCAGCGCCGAAAAGGAATGGGACAAGCTCACGCCTTATTTGGGGGACAACCTTTCTCTTAAAAAAGTCATCGATTTCCTCAAAGGCCAGGCCAAGGAGAAACCCGGAGCGCGCAAGCGTACTCCCGCCTTAAAAAAACCGGAGCCCGCGGCAACGCCACCGGACCTTTATTCAACCCCGTCCGAATCGCCGGGTAGCAGATCCGCGGCGGCGCCCGAAGACCTGCGCGAAACACTGGGCCAGGCCAATGACAGACTTAAGGCCGAGATCTATGAACGTGAAATCGCGCGTTCGCAGTCTCAAAAAAATGCCATCGGTGATGCCGAAACGGTGAACGCGATTTACCAGAAAGGCAAACGCCTGTTTGACGCCGGACGCCTGCCGGAGGCGGTACGGGAATGGGAAAGCATCCTGCCTTATCTGCCCGAAGGCTCGGAAGAACGCCGCCTTTTTATGACGTTGAAACAAAATTATGCCGCCAGCCTCGCGTCGCCCGGCGCGTCCACCGAGAAGCCCACCGCGCCCCCCGAGCTTAGACGCATGCTGCAGGAGGCGGT
>ORMF010180232.1_pt1 | contig 12258 bp, 9 predicted proteins | sample 1779871 | NCBI WGS metagenome assembly ORMF01 (sample SAMEA104232316, study PRJEB22302) | groundwater metagenome | biome: forest; feature: aquifer; material: groundwater | place: USA | collected 2011-08-07 | depth 5.4 m | reverse complement strand
GCACGTCCACGCCCGCGCCCGCCGCTCGAGCAACAGGCCGCAGCCGCGCACGGTGCAGGCGAGGGGCGGCGTGAGCATCCAGCAATCCTAGCGCAGGAGATCGGGGTCAGACCCCGATCTCGACCCCGAACTTTCGTCTGTGGTGGAATGTGGAGGCATGAAAGTACCGAGCGTCGCGTTTATCACGATGATCCTGGCGGCGGGGTGGGCGAGTGCCGCCGCCGCGCAATCGGCCTCGCACCGATTCGAACTCGGGGTGCAGGTCGCGGCCCCGAGGTCGGGCACATTCGAGAAGATCGACATTGGCGTCGGCGGCCGCGTGTCGTGGCATCCCGCCTCGGTCCTGGGGCTCGAGGCGGAACTCGATCTGTTTCCGGCCGAGTTCCCGGCCGATCGCGCGTTCAGCCGCAGCCGGCTGGAAGGGCTGTTCGGCGCCACCGTCGGGCCGACGCTCGGCCGCCTCCGGCCCTTCGCGAAGATCCGCGCCGGCTTCCTCGACTTCCGCGAGGCGCCGCGGCCCTTGGCCTGCATCCTGATCTACCCGCCGCCGCTCTCGTGCGTGCTCGCGGCCGGGAGCCGTGTCGCGGCGTTCGACCTCGGTGGCGGCGTCGAGCTGTTCACGAGCCCACGCACCTTCGTCCGCGTGGACGCCGGCGATCGCCTCGTCAAGTACCCGGGGCCGGCCTTCGACCCCCAGCGCCGCACGGCGCACACGGGGAGCTTCTTCGGTCACGATATCCGGCTCGCGTTCGGCGGCGGCCTGCGCCTCTGAGCGAGATCGGGGTCTGACCCCGATCTCACGCGGCTGTCCCGCCGACCCGTGTTCGTGGTGGAATGGTGGCGATGACCGACGAGACCAGCTCCGACTCCAGCACCCCAGAGACCGTTCCCCAGGTCGATCCCGCCGTGACCGACGCCATGCGGCGCACCTACCCCTGGGTCCGCTTCTTCAGCATCGTCGGCCTCGTGACCGCCGCGTTCATGGTGCTGGCGAGCGTCCTCGCGGGCCGCGCGGAACTGCCGGCGGGGAAGCCCGAGACGACGATGCTGCTGTTCGGCTACCCGATCCTGGCGCTCGTCTACGTCATCCCGTCGCTCTATCTGTTCCGCTACGCCGGCCGCATCCGGCACTTCCTCGCGACCGGGCTCGCCTCGGACCTCGCCGCCGCGCTCAACGACCAGCAGGTGTTCTGGCGCATCGTCGGCATCATCACGGCGGTGTCGATGCTGCTCCCGCTCCTCGTGGCGATCGCCGTGGCGTTCGGCGGCGTGCCGCCCGAGTAACGCTCGCCCGCCCGCGCGTGCCGCGCGTAGAATAGGGCGCCCATCCTGCCGTTCGCGCCGTTGTCACCTGACCGGGAGGCCCGATGTTCCGTTCTCGCACCTTCGTCCTCGCGCCGGCGCTCGCGTGCGCGGCGCTCGTCCTCGCCGGGCCCGCGCTCGCGCAGCGGCCGCAGCCCCCGTCACCACTCGGCGCCAGCGACGGCGTGACGATCGACGACGATGGGAGCCCGCACTATTCGACCTTCTCGCTCTGCGCGATCGACCCGGCCACGGGGCAGTCGGGCGCGGCGGTCACCACGCGCGTGCCGTTCGTCGGACGCGCCGTGCCGCATGCGCGAGCCGGCGTCGGCGCCGTCTGCACCCAGGCGTCCACCAAGGTAGAGTATGGGCCGCAGGGCCTCGACCTGCTCGCGCAGGGGGTCGAGCCGCAGGCGGTGCTGCAGCAACTCCTCGAGAAGGACGAGCAGCGCGAGTCGCGGCAAGTGGGCGTGATCGACATGAAGGGCCGCGCCGCCGCGCACACGGGCACGCAGAACGGCGACTGGGCGGGGAGCCGGCAGGGGCGCCACTACACCGTGCAGGCGAACATCATGGTCGGCCCTGAGGTCGTGGAGGCGGTGGCGTCTACGTTCGAAGCGAGCGAGGGGACCGGGATGCCGCTGGCGGAGCGGATGATCCTGGCGCTCGAAGCCGGCTACGCGAAGGGCGGCGATCGCCGCTGGGGCAACCTGCAGTCGGCGGCGATCAAGATCGCCGACCCGAACGATCCCGGCCGCGGCGGCGACTATATCGCGCTGGCGATCGAGGTGGGCGAGCACCCGGACCCGGTGCGCGAGATGAAGCGCATCTACTATACGACCGGCCGGCGCCTGGGCTACCGCGCGTTCTCGAACGTCGAGGGGCCCGACGTCGTCGAGCTGAAGCGCATGCTCCACGCGCTCGGCTACTGGCGCCCGTCGCTCGCGGCGTTCCCCGACGCGCCGCCGTCCACGAACACGCGCGCGATGCAGGAGCTGCGCGCGAAGGATCCGGCGCAGTACGAGAAGGTGATCGCCGACGCGCGCAAGGCCACAGCCGACTACACCCGCGACTTCGCCCCGTACGACGCCGAGGCGATCGCGGCGGTGGACAAGTTCCGCGCCGACCATCACCTCGACTACCAGGGCAACCCGGCCGGGCTCGTGGACGAGCGGCTGGTGGGCGCGCTGCGCGCGGCCTCCTTCGAGAAGCGGCGCGGCGCCGCGAGGCCGTAGCCGCATGAGCGACCAGCCGGTCTACGATCGCCTCGCCGCGCTCGGCGTCGCCTACGAGCGCCACGATCATCCGCCGGTCGCGACGGTGCAGGAGGCCGAGGCGCACTGGGCCGGCATCGACGCGACGCACGCGAAGAACCTGTTCCTGCGGAACCAGAAGGGCACGCGACACTACCTCGTGGTGCTCGAGCACCACAAGCGCGCGGATCTCGCGGCCATCGGCGCGGCGCTCGGCGAGGGCAAGTTGAGCTTCGCGTCGCCCGATCGGCTGATGAAGTATCTCGGCCTCACGCCCGGCGCGGTCTCGCCCTTCGGCCTCATCAACGATCCCGCCCACGACGTCACCATCGTCATCGACCGCGCGCTGAAGGACGCCGCGCGTGTCGCGTTCCACCCCAACGTCAACACCGCCACGCTCGCGCTCGCGGGCGCCGACTTCCAGCGCTTCCTCGCCGCGACGGGGCACGCGGTGACGTGGATCGACGCGCCGCCGTGAGTGCGGCCGCCTAGCGGCGGGAGAGCCGGAAGCCCGCCTCGTAGATCACCGGCGGCATGCCCACGCGCAGCTCGCCCGGACGCGGGAGGTTCAGCTCGCGGAGCGGGACCGCCCGGTCGGGGACGAAGCCGACGGCATCGAGTTCCGTGATGAGCTGCGCCTCGGTGAGGAAGCACTGCGGCTCGCCCGAGAACTGGGTGAAGACGAACGGCTCGCCGGCGACCGGCTCGGCCTCGGCGGCGAGCGTGCGGCGCGAGAAGGTGAACACGAAGAGCGCCGCGCCCGCACGGGCCACGCGCGCCGCCTCTCGCACGCCACGGCGGAACTCCGCGGCGGACCGCGCGAGGTTCCAGATGCCGTGCGCGATGACGAGATCCGCGCTGCCGTCGGCGACGGGTAGCGCGTCCATCGGCGCGCGCGCCACCTGCAAGCGGTCGGTCACGCCCTCCCGTCGCGCGCGGTCGGTGGCGGCGGCCAGCATCGGCCACGAGAGGTCGAGCCCCACGACGCGCCAGCCGATCGTGGCGAGCGGCACGGCGTTGCGTCCGGCGCCGCAGCCGAGGTCGATCGCGACGCCGGCCGGGACGCGTCGCAGCTCATCGGCGGCGAACGTCATCAGCACGGAATTCGGCGACGATTGCACGAAGCCGGCGACCGTCTCGGGCGTGCTCCAGCGCGAACCGGCGAGGGGATCCATGACCCCATCATCGCGCGAACCGGGATCGCGCGCCTATGCGGCGCGTCATACCGCGCCGATCGCGTGCGCGCCGGCCCACGGCAGAGCCCGGAGAGGTCTGGCGTTCGCGCCGAAACCGCGCTATAACAGCCATCTCGGGTCCCCGCCGGAGCGGTGGATGTGTGCGCCCGCCGCCCATCGCCGTGAGTTCGCGCCCTGAAAGGAGCGTGCGATGGCCAGGAAACCCCGCGGCCTTCTTCTCGTCGTTCTTCTTCTTCTCACCATTCCTCATGCGCCGGCGGTTCAGGGACAGGGACAGATCCCGCCGCCGAAGTTCGGCGCGTCGACGGTCGGCGACGACTACTTCCTCGCCAACTACACCGAGCTCCAGCAGTACTGGACTGCGCTCGACAAGGCGTCGGACCGGATGCAGCTCCTCGAGATCGGCAAGACCGCCGAGGGGCGGCCGATGATCATGGCGATCATCACCGCGCCCGAGAACTTCAAGAAGCTCGATCGGTACCGCGAGATCTCACGCTCGCTGGCGCGCGCCACGGGCATCTCCGAGGCGCAGGCCCGCGCGCTCGCCGCCGAGGGCAAGGCGGTCATCTGGGAGGACGGCGGGCTGCACGCCACCGAGATCCTGAACTCGCAGGTGCTCTTCCACCAGGCCTACCAGATGGTCACCCGCACCGATGCCGAGACGATGCGGATCCTCAACGACGTGATCCTGCTGCTCGTGCCGGTGAACCCAGACGGGCTGGAACTCACGGCGAACTGGTACATGCGCGACCCCGACGTGAAGAAGCGCAACATGCAGTTGCCGAAGCTGTACAACCGCTACGTCGGCCACGACAACAACCGCGATTCGTTCATGGCCAACCAGCCCGAGACGCAGGCGATCAACCGGCAGCTCTACGTGGACTGGATCCCGCAGGTCGTCTACAACGCGCACCAGACCGGGCCGGAAGGCGCGATCCTCTTCACGCCGCCCTTCCGCGATCCGTTCAACTACAACCTCGATCCGCTCGTGCCGATCGGCATCGACGAGGTGAGCGCCGCCATCACGACGCGCTTCCTCGAAGAGGGCAAGGCCGGCTCGGCGTCGCGGTCCGAGGCGTCGTACTCCACCTGGTCGAACGGGATGGAACGCACGACGACCTACTTCCACAACCAGGTCGGCATCCTCACCGAGGCCAGCGGCAACCCGACGCCGATGGAGATCGGCCTCGTGCTCGACCGGCAGCTTCCGCACGGCGATTCGCCGATGCCGATCCCACCGCAGAAGGTGTGGCACCTCTCCCAGTCGATCGATTACATCATCTCGGCCCAGCGCGCGATCCTCGACCTCGCGTCGAGGAACAAGGACCGGTACCTGTTCCGCATGTGGCGGATGGGGCAGAACTCGATCGCGCGCGGGAGCACCGACCACTGGACGCTCCAGCCGACCTGGATCGAGGAGGCCAAGACCGCCGCGGCGAAGGAGGCGGCCGTCGAGCGCGGCGCGCGCGCCGGCGAGATGCGCGTCGGATCGGCGCAGGTCGTGCCGGCGAAGTACTACGACCTGATGCGCACGCCGGCGCGGCGCGACCCGCGCGGCTACATCATCCCGGCCGGCCAGCCCGACATGCTGACCGTCACCAAGTTCCTCAACGCGCTCATCCGCGCCGGCATCGAGGTGCAGCGCGCCCGTGCGCCGTTCCAGGTGGCGGGCAAGAGCTACCCGGCCGGCTCGTACGTGCTGAAGGCGGCGCAGGCCTTCCGGCCGCACCTGCGCGACATGATGGAGCCGCAGGATCACCCCAACGACTTCTTCTACCCGGGCGGGCCGCCGAAGCCCCCCTACGACATGACCGGCTACACGCTTGCGTTCCAGATGGGCGTCGAATTCGACCGCATCCTCGAGCCGTTCGACGGCCCGTTCGACACGCTGCCGTTCGGCGAGGTCATCAGGACCCCGGCGGGGAAGGTGCTCGCCGCGACGGGCGGCGGGGCCGCCGGCTACCTCCTGAGCCACCAGGTGAAGGACTCGTTCACCGCCACCAACCGGCTGCTCGGCGCGAAGGAGGAGGTCTACTGGCTGAAGGCGCCGTTCACGAGCGGCGGCAGGACGTATCCGGCCGGCACGATCTACATCCCCGCGAAGGCGACGACGAGGCCGCTCCTCGAAAAGCTGGCGACCGAAGTGGGACTGACCTTCGACGCGACCGCGACGCGCCCCGGCGGCGAGGCGCTGAAGCTGAAGCCGGTGCGCGTGGCGCTGTGGGATCAGTACGGCGGCTCGATGTCGTCGGGCTGGGTCCGCTGGATGTTCGAGCAGCAGTTTCAGTTCCCGACCTTCGAGGTCGTCTACCCGCCGCAGCTCGACGCCGGCAACCTGCGCGCGAAGTACGACGTGATCGTCTTCATGGAAGGCATCCCGCGCACGGCTGACGAGCGCGCGCGCTTCGAGGAAGGGCCGCCGCCGACCAATCTGCCGCCCGAGTGGGCCGACAAGGTGGGCTCGGTGACCGTGGCGAAGACGATTCCGCAGCTCCGCACGTTCGTCGAGGCCGGGGGCACCATCATCGCCGTCGGCACCGCGACGAACATCGCGTATCACCTCGGCCTGCCGCTCACGAACCAGCTCGTCGAGCGCACGCCGGCCGGCATCGAGCGGCCGCTGCCGGCCGAGAAGTTCTTCGTGCCGGGCGCGCTCGTCACGACGACGGTCGATACGGCGCACCCGCTCGCTTACGGCATGCCCGAGAAGGTGGACGCCTTCTTCAACCGCAGCCCGGTGTTCCGCCTGGCGCCGAACGCGATCGCGACCAACACGAAGGTGGTGGCGTGGTACGCGGGCGAGAAGCCGGTGCGGAGCGGCTGGGGCTGGGGGCAGGGCTACCTCACTGGCGGCATCGCGGCCGCGGAGGCGACGGTCGGCACCGGCAAGGTGTTCCTGTTCGGTCCCGAGATCGCGTTCCGCGGCGAGCCGCACGCGACCTTCCCGTTCCTCTTCAACGGGATCTACTACGGCGCGGCGCAGACGGTGAACCTGGGCCCGTCGGCCCGCTCGACGCACTAGGGCGCTCGCGAGGTCGCGCGAGGTCGGGGGCGACGTCTCACGTCGCCCCCGGCCCGCCGCGCCTGTACCCCGTATCCCCCATCCCCGAATCCCGCATCCCGAGCCCCGCGCCACGAGTTCGGTCCTGCACATATCCGTGCACGACGCCCTTGCACAGTTTGCAATTGCGTCATCGTCATGCGGCCGCGCGTTGATACCGGTCGCATATACTCCCACCGTTCGTATCCATCCACAGGAGGTGAAAAGTGCACCGATCGATTCGCCGGGCGCTGCTCGCGTTGATCCTGCTCGTCGCGTCGGCCGCCAGCGCCGCGGCCCAGCAACTCGAAATCCACTACATCAATGTCGGTTGGGGTGGCTCGGTGCTCGTGAAGGGCCCTACGGGGACGACCGTGCTGCTCGAGGCGGGCAACACCGGCAAGGGCACAGCCTACGTCGTGCCGTACCTCCAGTCGATCGGCCTCCAGCCCGCGACCGGCCTCGACTACACCGTCGCCGGCCACCAGCACTGCGACCACATCGGCGGCCTCGACGAAGTGGTGACCGCGGGGTACGACGTCCACACGCGGAACTTCTACAACGGCTCGACGTACAGCTCGTCCTGCGCCACCGAGTGGTCGAGCACGGCCGCCACCACGACCGCCGGCGCGCACGTCGTGCCGACGGTCGGCGAGCAGATCGCGCTCGGCGGCGGCGCCACGCTGACCTTCGTGGCGGTGAACGGCCGCATCATCGGCGGCGGCACCGTGCCGGTCACCGACGAGAACGACCGGTCGATCGCGGTGCTCATCCAGTACGGCGGGTTCGACTACCTGTGGGCCAGCGACCTGGGCGGGGGCAACATCGACACCACCTGCACGGGCCGCTCGACCAGCTCACAGACCGATGTCGAGAGCGCGGTCATCCAGGCCATCTCCCCGGGTGGCGCCGCGCCGCGCATCGGCGCGGGCGGCATCGACGTGCTCCACGTCAACCACCACGGCAGCGAGAGCAGCACCAATTCCACGTACATGAACCTGGCTCAGCCTGCTGTGGCGGTCATCGGTGTGGGAGACGGCGAATCGTCCGGGTGGGACCTCCCGCGCATCGACGTCGTCGAGCACGTGCTCCTCGCGCAGGCCACGGCGTGCGTCACCTCGCCGCCCGCCTTCGTGCTGCAGACCGAGGAAGGGGCCCCCGCAGGATCGCTCACCAGCTTCGCCGGCTACAACGTCGGCGACATCAGGATCACGAGCGACGGGACGGCCGGCTTCACGGTTACCGCCGACGGGAACGTGCACCAGGGCGTCAACGAGATCGCGCTGTCGGGACTGCCGCGCACGTTCGCGTTCGACAGCCAGGGCGGCGGTGCCGACACCACCGCGCCCACGACGGCCATCTCGGCGCCCGTGCCCGGCGCGACGGTGTCGGGCGCGACGTCGGGGACCGCCACGGCCAGCGACAACGGCGGCGTGACCCGCGTCGAGTTCTACCTCGACGGGACGCTGGCATCGACCGACACGACGGACCCGTACGCGTGGAGCTGGGACACGACCACCGCCCCGGATGGCGCGCACACGCTCACGACGAAGGCGTACGACGCGGCAGGCAACGTGGGCACCTCGACGTCGGTCACGGTGACCGTCAGCAATGCCGCCAGCCTGGACGTCTCCAATTTCCGCCTGGTGCAGGCGAACGCCGCCTACACCTATTACCTGCCCGCCGGCACGATCGTTCAGGCGAACGGGTACGTGGTGATCGGGCGGAACGCGACAAAGGCGGCGTTCGAATCCTTCTGGCACACGACCCTCCCGACCAACGTCGTCTATATCAACGCCGCGTCCGCGTTCCCGGTGATCAACGGGTCCGAGACCTACACACTCTTCAACGCCGCCGGCACGAAAATCGACGGAACGACCATCGCGATGGCGTCCGGGGCCGGCCAGAGCATCCAGCGCAAGGACCCGTGCCTGGCGGCGGGCAGCGCGGGCAGTTGGAACGTCCTCGCGTCGTCGGCGGGCACTCCTGGCACCGGTGCGGCCGCGGGCTGCGGTACCGGGCTGGTGATCAACGAGTTCTCCGACGCGCTCGGGACGGGGAACTACATCTACGAGTTCGTCGAGCTGCACTTCGACCGCTAGGCGTGTAGCCAAGGCGTCCGACCCCACACGGGCGCGGCATCTGCGCACCGGCCTGGCAGATGTCGCGTACGTGTGGGGTCAGATGGGGTCGGATTCCGATGCGATGGCGTGATACAACTAGCGCATGATCGCCATCACCCGCATCCGCTCCGCCGTCGTCGCGCTCGCCACCCTCGCCGCCCTCGCTCCGCTTGCCGCGCAGGGCTCCGCGCCGCGGCAGCCGCCGCAGTACCCCAATTACCCGAGCGAGACCCCCGCGACGGTCACGCCGGCCACCGAGAGCTTCGACTACGTCCGCCGCGTCGAGATGGTCCCGATGCGCGACGGCGTGAAGCTCCACACGGTGATCCTCGTGCCCAAAGGCGCCACACGCGCGCCGATGCTGCTCACGCGCACGCCCTACGACGCCGACGGTCTGACGACGCATGCCGAGAGCGCGCACCTGGGGCCGACGCTCGAGGGCTACGACAACGCGACCGAGGTGATCGTCGAAGGCGGCTACATCCGCGTGGTGCAGGACGTGCGCGGCAAGTACGGGTCGGAAGGCGACTACGTGATGAACCGGCCGCTCAGCGGGCCGCAGAACCCGACGCCGGTCGACCACGCCACCGACACCTACGACACGATCGACTGGCTCGTGACGCACGTGCCCGAGAGCAACGGCAAGGTGGGCATCATCGGCATCTCCTACGACGGCTTCCTGCCGTTGATGGCGCTCGTCAACCCGCACCCGGCGCTGAAGGTGTCGGTGCCGATGAACCCGATGGTAGACGGCTGGATGGGCGACGACTGGTTCCACAACGGCGCCTTCCGCCAGCAGATGATGCCCTACATGTACGACCAGCAGGCCACGCGCGACGGCAAGGCCAGGTGGTGGGCGACGACCTACGACGACTACGACACCTTCCTGCGCGCCGGTTCGGCGGCCGCGCTGGGGCGGCAGCACGGCCTCGAGCAGGTCGGCTTCTGGCGCAAGGTGCTGGCGCACCCCGCGTACGACGCGTTCTGGCGCGACCAGGCCGTGGACCGGATCCTCGCGACGCAGCCGCTGAAAGTGCCCGTGCTGCTGGTCCACAGCCTGTGGGACCAGGAGGACATCTACGGCGCGCCGGCGGTCTACCGCGCGATCGAGCCGAAGGACACGGCGAACGACAGGGTGTTCCTCGTGATGGGCCCGTGGTACCACGGCCAGTTGATCCGCGAGGGGAGCGCGCTCGGCGCGATCAAGTTCGGCAGCGACGCCTCGCTCTACTTCCGCCGGCAGATCCTCCGGCCGTTCCTCGACCACTTCCTGAAAGACGATGCGCCGAAGATGGACGTCGCGCCGGTGACGGCGTTCGAGACCGGCACCAACACGTGGCGGCGGCTGCCGGCGTGGCCCGCCGGCTGCGCGAGCGGTTGCACGGTGACGCCCACGCCGCTCTATCTCGGCGCCGGGCTGAAGGCCGGCTTCACCGCCCCCGCGCCGGGCGACGCGCCGTTCGACGAGTACGTGTCGGATCCGGCGAAGCCGGTCACCTACCGCGCGCGGCCCAACCGGCCGGTGTCGGCGAGCGACTCGACGTGGAGGCAGTGGCTCGTGGACGACCAGCGCGACGTCTCGTCACGCCCCGACGTCCTCTCGTACGTGTCGGACGTGCTCACCGCGCCGGTGAAGATCAGCGGCCAGCCGAAGGCGAACCTGGTCGCCTCGACCAGCGGTACCGACAGCGACTGGGTGGTGAAGCTCATCGACGTCTACCCGGACGAGGTCGCCGATCAGCCGGCGATGGGCGGCTACCAGCTCGCGGTGGCGATGGACATCTTCCGCGGCCGCTACCGCGAGAGCCTCGAGACGCCGAAGGCGCTCATCGCCGACGCGCCGCTCGCCTACACGTTCGCGCTGCCGACGACGAACCACGTGTTCCTGCCGGGGCACCGGATCATGGTGCAGGTGCAATCGAGCTGGTTCCCGCTTTACGACCGCAACCCGCAGACGTTCGTGCCGAGCATCTTCGACGCGAAGCCGGGCGATTACCGCAAGGCCACCCAGCGCATCTATCACGCCCCCGGCCGGGCGAGCTTCGTCGACCTGCCGGTCGTGACGCAGCCGTAAGCCGATCGGAGCCGATTGGGGACAGACCCCATTTATGAGGCGACTCAACTTGGTGGGACGAACGGATCGCAGAAACTGCGGCGCGAAGGTTGAGTGACTTACTGAAGAGGGTCTGACCCCAATCTCTACCTCATCCTTGCCTGGAGCGCGTCGAGTTCCGCGGCGCCGGGGCAGAGCGACTCGAATGGTAAATCGACGAGCGGCGTCGCCACGGTGTTGGCCTGCGCGTGCATGTCCTTCGAGTCGGGCGAGAGATACAGCAGCCCGGTGACGATCTCGCCCGCGCGCTGGCGCTCGCGGATGTAGCCGTAGGCGCGGTCCCGGTCGGTCGAATCGTAGTCCGAGGCGATCTTGCGCAGGCGGACGATGCTGCCGTCGTGCAGCGTGACGGCGCGCACCGACCCTTCGGAGTAGTCCGTCGTGATCTCCGCCGCCGGCGGCACGAAGTCGGCCGACATCACCTCGACGATGTTCTCGCGCGTGTAGGCGTAGCTCTTGGTCGAGCCCTCGTGGTCGTTGAACGTCACGCAGGGCGAGACGACGTCCACGAAGGCGAAGCCCTTGTGCGCGAGCCCCGCCTTGAGGATCGGCACGAGCTGCGCCTTGTCGCCCGAGAAGCTCCGCGCGACGAACGTCGCGCCGAGCGAGAGCGCCAGCAGCGCCGGGTCGATCGCCTCCATCGGGTTCGCCTCCCCCTTCTTGCTGAGCGACCCCGGGTCGGCGGAAGCCGAGAACTGCCCCTTCGTCAGCCCGTACACGCCGTTGTTCTCGAGCACGTACAGCATGTGCACGTTGCGCCGGATGGCGTGACAGAGCTGTCCCAGGCCGATCGACAGCGAGTCGCCGTCGCCCGACACGCCGATGTACACCAGGTCGCGGTTCGCGGCGCTCGCGCCGGTGGCAATCGCCGGCATGCGGCCGTGCACGCTGTTGAACCCGTGCGCCTCGCGCAGGAAGTAGGTCGGCGTCTTCGACGAGCAGCCGATCCCCGACAGCTTCGCCACCCGGTGCGGCGCGATCGCGAGTTCCCAGAAGGCCTGGATGATCGCTGCCGTGACCGAGTCGTGCCCGCACCCGGCGCAGAGCGTCGTGATGGCCCCCTCGTAGTCACGCCGCGTCAGCCCGATCGCGTTCTTCTGGAGCGCCGGGTGGTGGACCGTGGGTTTGGCGATGTACGTCATCGTGGCCTCGCTGACAATCGGGACTCGGGACTCGGGACTCGGGGCTCGGGGCTCGGGACTCGGGGGGGTCTTACGAGCGCCGAGTTCCG
>ORMF012206664.1_pt1 | contig 12262 bp, 15 predicted proteins | sample 1779871 | NCBI WGS metagenome assembly ORMF01 (sample SAMEA104232316, study PRJEB22302) | groundwater metagenome | biome: forest; feature: aquifer; material: groundwater | place: USA | collected 2011-08-07 | depth 5.4 m | reverse complement strand
TCAGCATTCCCCTTTTCATCAAGGATGTCGAGCCGCTTTACGTTGATTGATTCTATTATTTTTTCCGGCATATTTATTGTCCTTTCGAATCTTACCACAACCAGCACTCTGATTCTATACCAAACAATTCCAACTTTCTTTGTGTTCAATCCCAGATTGCGTAGCCCTGTATCTTTTCCAGCCTTTTCCCTCTTATTCCCAGATACTCAAGGCGGCTTATTCTCTGTTCGCGCCGTGCCTTCAGTATCCTCGATACTGTCTCAGGCCCCAAACCCGGTACCCGCAGGAGCGCTTCTCTGTCAGCCCTGTTGATTCTCACAGGATAAAATTCAGGATGGCTCTCAGCCCATAGCTGCTTCGGGTCTTTGTCGAGGCTTAAATTGCCGTTGCTGTTAAGGATGATATCCCCTGTTCCGAATCCGTATCTTCTCATGAGAAAATCAACCTGATACAGGCGGTGCTCACGTGCAAAGATATTCTCGGGCCTTGAGAGGGGCATCTTTTCAGCGGGGATAGCGGGGTGGGCGAGGCCTTTCTGATATGCTGAAAAATATACACGGTTGAATTTGAGTTTATTGTATATGCCTGACATATATCCTATTATCTCTGAATCAGTCTCGTCAGAGGCGCCGACAATGAACTGGGTTGTGCATTTAACCTTTTCTGCCCTTCCCCCATGCTCACGGAGCCTTGACATGAACTTCATCGGCTGAATGATGTCCTTCATATAATCTTTTTTACCTGAAAGCAGGTCAAAGCGCTCCTTGCCGGGTGTTTCGATATTAAGTGACACAGCGCTTGCCAGTGAAAAAGAATCTTCTATTGCTGCATCTGATGCGCCGGGAATTATTTTCAGGTGGATATAGCCTTTGAATTCGTGCTTGTATCTGAGGATGCGGGCTACTGCATTTATCCTGTCCATCGTATTATCAGGAGTGCCGATAACTCCTGAACTCAGGAAAAGGCCGAATACTTTTTTCTTTCTCAAATATTCCATGAATATATTTGCTGTTTCTTCGGGCTGGAGGGTGCATCGCCTGACATCCGTATCAGAGCGCAGGGGACAGTATTTGCAGTCATTTTTGCATGCATTTGAAAGAAGGGTTTTAAGAAGTATCGAATAACCGCCCTGAGGAAGCGCAACAGGATAGAGCCATTTCCCCTCCGTCCCCCTTTGCCTGTGGTCGTCCTTTCCTGTTCCACATGCGCATGCAAGGTCATATTGCGAATCTTCAGAAAGGGTTTTAAGTTTTTCGATTGTGTCCATACAGAAATACCTGAAGGATTATAACATGGGTTGTCCGCCCAAAATGATAAATATTGGTGAATTCCATTTTTTTCACAATTTCCCCTTGACACAAAATAAATCGAGTAGTATATTTAAAGCATGTTTTACAATCTGATGCCAATTAATAAGACCGTCCTTAAGAACGCCTGGCACATAGGTGCCGTGGCTGAAGGGGAATTCTATTAACTGTTAATCGGATAAAGAGAAAACTTCAAAGGCCACGGAATAAACCCCGTGGTCTTTTTATTTTGAATGCAGGATAGACAGCGGGCATTGCACTTGAGCGGTTTTGAATTCTGCCAGCCTTCAGGCGGGACAGAATTCACCTCGGAGGTCCCGATTTATCGGGGCCGAGAATGAGCGAAAGCGCTGTGCCCGCTGTCTTAGAGCTATTGTTAATATAGGAGGTGTGTGATGAGATGGGATGCTGAGAAGTATGACTCGACTCACGGCCCGCAGATAGACGCGGGGCTGAAGCTTATCGAGACAGCCAATGTGAGGGCCAACGACTCAATACTCGACATCGGCTGCGGAACAGGGAGGCTTACATGTGAGCTGGCGCGCTTTGCGCACAAGGGCACTGTCGTGGGCATTGACCCGTCTCCTGAGATGTTTAAAAAGGCGAGAGAAGTATCGTCTTCTATTGATAATATCCTGCTGATGAATATCCGCGCAGAGGAGATGTGTTTTAAAAATGATTTCGACCTTGTATATTCCAATTCAGCCCTGCAGTGGATTAAGGAGCAGGGGGACGTTATTGCGCGCTCATACAGGGCATTAAAACCGGGAGGGAGGCTTGCAGTCCAGCTTCCGGCAAAGGACTTTTGCTGGGCGATGACGGAAAACATCCAGAGCGCAATCTCTGAGCTCGGCCTCGAATCGAAATTCAAAAAGATGAAATCTCTATGGAGATTTCCCCTTAAAGAGGAGATGGATGGGTATCTCAACGATGCGGGATTTCTTAATGTGAAAACTTATTACAAAGAAGATGTGCTCCTTTTTGAGAGCATAAACGATGTGCTCGACTGGGGAGTTTCGGCTGGACTGAGGCCTTTTCTCGCGCTATTGAATGAGAACAAACAGGAGCGCTTCAAATACGCCTTTGCGATGGGTTTTGAGAACTACAGGACTGAAAAAGGAATCGAGTTTGGTTTTAAAAGGCTATTTGCATTTGGAGAGCAATAAGGAGGTTATATTATGACTGATTTCAGACAGACAAACTGGGCAAAAGCAGAATTCGGCCAGCAATACAGGGATAATGCCGATATTTATATTGTTGAGCGAAAAAGGATGTTTGGAATCCTGAAATCATTCTATACGCACTTCATTTCAGGTAAAGCTCAAACGCACATCCTTGATCTCGGCTGCGGGGATGGTATTGTCTCTCGTGAGCTTCTGAAGATTGACGATTCTATATCGGCCATTCTTATAGACGGTTCCGGAGATATGTTGAACAAGGCAAAAGAACGCTTACGGGATTTTAAGAATGCAGACTTTATTAAGGCGAGCTTTCAGGAGATTATAAGCGGAGATATTATAAAAGGGGAATTTGATTTTATTTTTTCTTCGCTGGCGATTCATCATTTGGTGATGAACGAGAAAATACATCTATTTGAAAAAATCTATTCGCTGCTGAATATGAATGGTTATTTTTTGAATATAGATGTTGTTCTATCGCCGGCAGAAACTCTTGAACAATGGTATCTTGAACTTTGGAAGGACTGGATAGATCAGAGGAAGGCTTTTTTGGGTATACATGGAGATTATTACAACGATATTATCCGCAGGTACAAGGATAATAGAGATAATAAGCCTGACACGCTGGATAACCAATTGAATGCCTTGAAAGAAATAGGGTTCAAAGATGTGGATTGCTTCTATAAATATGGAATATTCACCATATATGGCGGCAGGAAATAATCATCCAAATCAGTTGGGTAGATAAATTAAGTAACGATAAGAAAATTTACAATGAGAAAAAATCAAAGGAGGATTCAATGCACATTGACACAAAATGCATCCATGCAGGAGGCTACCCCGACACTCAAACAAAGGGAATAAATACCCCCATATTTACTTCCTCGGCTTACGAGTATCTGGATACGGATGCCCGACTGTACCAGAGATATTTCAACACGCCGAATCAGGAGGCTGTTGTAAAAAAGATTTGCAAACTGGAAGGAACCGAAGACGGCGTTGTCTTTTCCTCCGGAATGGCCGCAATAAGCACGACCCTGTTCGCCCTGTTGAACACCGGGGACCACGCTGTGGTTCAGGACGAGATTTACGGAGGAAGCCATGCCTTCATCGAAGAACAGTTTAAAAGGCTCGGTATATCCTTTACATGTGTGGGAATGGATGCTCAGGCGATCGAAGATGCCATAACGTCCAATACCAAAATAATCTATATAGAGAGTCCGACCAATCCCCTGCTCAGCGTGGTTGATCTGCGTCAGATCGCTGGGATCGGAAAGCGGAAAGGTGTTCTCACAGTCATTGACAACACCTTTGCAACGCCGATAAATCAGAATCCTTTTCGTCTTGGAATTGACGTGGTGCTTCACAGTGGAACGAAGTATCTTGGCGGGCATAGCGATCTATATTGCGGCGTTGTGGTAACGAGAAAAGACATCGCATCACACATCAGAAAAACTGCTGCACATTTGGGCGGCAGCCTCAATGCTATGAGTTGTTATCTGCTCGAAAGAAGCCTGAAAACTCTTTCAATCCGCGTTGAACGCCAAACCCAAAATGCTTTGGGAATCGCAAAATTTCTTGAGAAACACCCGAAGATCGTCAGAGTGAATTATCCTGGACTTGAGAGCCATCCCGGATATAAAATTGCCTGTAATCAGATGAGCGGTTTCGGAGGCATGCTTTCTTTTGAACCCAAAGACCTGAGGACTATGGATTTCATGAAACGCCTAAGATTAATAAAGGCAGCCCTTAGTCTCGGCGGGGTGGAGACCACCATATGCGATCCGGCCACTACATCGCATCAAAAGGTGTCCGCTGAAGTGAGAAAACGTCTTGGCATTACTGATAACCTGCTCAGACTGTCTGTCGGGATCGAAAGCATTGATGATCTTATAGAAGATATTCAAAAGGCGCTGGGAAGATAGGAGATTGAGAATGGGCAAAAAGATTGAGCAAGTGAACGAACAGGAGAAGAAAAAAAAGATCCAGGAAGCATTTAATACCGTAGCGCTAGGCTACGATAATCCCGCACTGCGCTTTTTTACCGAGAGCGCCAAGCATCTTCCACAGTTTTTAAATCTCAGGGGAGATGAGCATGTGCTCGATATCGCAACGGGCACAGGACATGCCGCAATATCGCTTGCCTCTTCATTGCCCAAGGGCAGGGTTACGGGGATTGATTTTTCAGAGGGTATGCTCACAAGAGCAAAAGCTAAAATCGAAGAAAACGGTATCTGCAACGTGAGCTTGCTTTCGATGGACATGCAAGTCCTCGATTTTCCCAATAGCACTTTCGATGCGGCTGTGTTTTCATTCAGCATCTTTTTTGTCGAGGATATGGAAGGCGTGCTTCGTCACGCTACTGAAAAGATAAAACCCGGCGGTAGGGTTCTTGCGACAAGTTTTAGTGACGGCACTTTTTCACCGTTAGTAGAGATGTTTTTCGACCGCGTGAAGAAATACGGAGTAGATACACCGGTAGTATGGCGGAAGCTTTCAACATTGGAAGAATGCAGATCTCTTTTTGAGAAAGCCGGATTGACCCAGATCAGTGTTGATGTAAAAGATATCGGCTACTATCTGGAGGATGCCCGTCAATGGTGGGATATAGTGTGGAATGCCGGCCTCCGCAGGTATGTAAGCGGCCTTTCCCCGCAGGATTTGGAGAAATTCAAGAAAGAGCATCTGAAAGATATCGAAGGGCTTTCAACAGACAAAGGGATATGGCTTGAAGTGAAAGTGCTATATGCGCTTGGGGTTAAAAAATAAAGACGTAATCAGCTCGGCAATGAGTATAATTGAGGGAGTACCTATTTAAGGAGGTTAGTGCTTGAGTTATTTTACGATCAGCAATGATAAGTGCAAACACGACGGCATCTGTGCCGCCGAATGAAATTTTGCACCAAAAGAGCTCGTAGAGTTGTAATTACTTTTAGCAAATCAATGACATTACGAGCTTGTAACGTCTATAATATTTAGAAAATCACCGAGAAGGAGTGATGCAGATGAAGATTCTATTGCTTGTTTCTCTTATGATCGTTGTTGTTTACACTCTTGCAGCCATCAACCTGAGAATGGGTTACAAGAAACTTCTTTGAGGAGGAGTCAAACCCTCCGTGAGAGGCAAATTGATCGCAAAATTAGAGCAACAGGGAATCAAAATACCCGATTGGCTGAAAAGAGGTTCAAAAGGATGCTGAATATGGAGAATAGCTTGAATAGCATGACAGTTGAAGAACTAAAAGCAAAGCTGAAAGAACTTAAAGACAACCTCTGCGATCTCGAGGATATGCATTTATTCACATTCGCAAAGACCTCGGTTCACATCGGCTCTGAAAAGGCGCAGAACATGCAGATCGAATTTGAAGAAGAATGCAAGATGTTGAATAAGTGGATTGCGGAAATAGAAAGAGAATTGAAAGTAAAAGGCGCATTTTAGATAAATTTTCTTAACTTGTTTCTCTTTTCCCATAAGGGGAGATTTCTACCGCTAAACAGCCTCGCCTCCGACCAAGCATCCAATGTTGACTTTAGCAGCGGCATCCCACTATAATAAAAACCGACATAGTTGTCGGTTTTTATTATGAAACGAAAAAAATATAACGTCAGGTTCAAACGAGAGGGGAAAAAGGATGAGATCATTCAGGCAGCGGTTCAACTGTTTATAGAGAAGGGCTTTGACAGGGTAAGCCTTTCGGATATAGCTTCCAGGCTCAATCTTGGCCGGACTACCATCTACGAATACTTCAACAACAAAAGCGAAATACTGGCCTTATATCTGGAAAAGGAAATATTAGATTATCACGAAAAAGTGATGAGTATCATGAACAAAAAAGTTGCTTTCAGGAATAAGTTGATGGAGTTTATCAAGCTTCAGTTGGAGTACGGCGGCTACCATAAGAGTTTTTCTCAGTTATTCCGGTCGTTGTCAAGAAGTTCCGGAAATATTTCTGCCAAAACCGAAGCGGCAATAAGAGGAAAACATCAAGAGATATACGTTGCACTAATGAATGAATTCAATGCGGCAATCAGGCGAAAGGAGATAAGGGATTTGCCATCAGATGTACTGATGCAACTCCTCATTAATGCGACATCCTTCTCGCTAAGAGGTAAAAAAGAACCGGCACAAATAGCGGAAGAAGTTTTTTCAATCTTCTGGTCCGGTATTTCGAATATTAACCTAAAGGAGAGGAAAATAAATGACTAACACAAAAAAGATATTGAAGTTTCTTCTGTGGCTGTTCGTTTCTTCAATATTCATAGCTGATTTGATTAAGATAATTCTTGATTTATCACTTGTTTCAGGTTCGGTGCATCAACGTTTTCTTACAACTTTCTTCCGCTCCAGTTTCGGCCTTTTCGAGTTGATTATGGCTGGACTGATCATCTATTTTACAGTTAAGTATCCAAACAGACGTGTCAGGCTCGTATCGGTTGCATTTTTTCATTATGTGTCGGTTCTCATCCTGCCGATGGCTTTCAGAGATTTCACATGGATGGCAGTTCTATATCCCTGGCCTCAGACCCTTCTTGCCTTTGATCCTAAGACTACAACTTTAGTATCTGCCTTGAGCATCTTTGTAGGTTTTGTTGCTATACCTGCACTTACTTTTAAATGGGGAAGCAAGGGTTTCTGCGGTTATGTTTGCCCTCACGGAGCATTTTATTCAGAGGCATACGGCAGATTATTTTCTTCTCATTCAGACCGACTGACGGGTGTAAGACGGTATTTCCCGCCCCTATATTTTCTGGCAATGACAGCAGCATTGGCTTCAATTCTTTTTATCCCGTCCGCACTGGAGCCGGTGCGACAGACTCAGAAAGTTGCTTTTTTCCTGGTATCCCAGTTCTTTTACCTGATTATCGGTGTTCCTTTAATCGGTCCTCGTTCCTACTGCACACACTTTTGCCCGATCGGATATGAGGTCAAATACCTTGTAAAGATAAAACATAGATATCTTAAGACATAATATATAGAATTTAACATATAACAGTTGATATGGAAACTAATTTCGGTTTATACTTTAAATCAGATCTGAATCGAAATGAAAGATATAGAAAAAATAATAGTAGTAAAGAACCTGCTCCGATTAGGAGCATACCTTCAAAGGGAAGGCAGCAGGTTACTGTCCGGATTTGGGCTTAATCAGCAGCAATTTGTTGTCCTCAAAGAAATACAGGAAAAGGAACCCATAAGCCAGAAGGAGATTTGCTCTGAATTGTTGTTTGAAAAATCCAATGTCTCCAAGATTATAAAAAAATTGATCATCGGTAAATTAGTAAAGATATCCTACGCTGCCGGTGACGGCAGGCTCTGTTTGTTAAGCACAACGAAAAAGGGGACCTTATTAATCGACCAGTGCATGACTGTGCTTAATAATTGGAATAAAAAATGGTTGAAGTCTTTAACCGGGCATGAATTAAAAGAGGCGGTAAAAATACTCGACAGGTTGAATCGCATTAAAAAGGGCAAAGAATAAGTGAAATTACATACGAAGTGAAAGGAGAAGAAATGGGGAAACGTTTTGCATTTTTTTATTTTATGAAAAATGAGCCTGAAAAAATAAGGGCTGCTGTGCCACAGCATATTGAGTACTGGCATAGCCTTAAGTTGAATAAATATCTCGGCGGGCCTTTTTCCGACAGGTCTGGAGGGATGATTACATTCGAGGCTGAAAACATCGAAGAAGCAACAAGGATTACAAACAACGATCCTTTTGTTGCTCAGGATTTGCTTGAGAGCAAATGGATAAAAGAATGGGTTGTATGATCTCAGCTTCATTTTTATCCCTCTAAATACTATTCGGATAAAAAATATGGTTGACAAAGCTTCACGTTTTTCATATTATTGAACAATGTTCAAAATTAAACGTAGTTCAATTATAATATGACCTTTGGTAAAAAAACCGCAAAAGGCGGAAACAGGCGGGAAAGAAAAAAAGAGGATACCAGACTCAAAATCGTTAACGTCGCCCTGAGGTTGTTCCGGAAACAGAGTTTTAATGCGACAACAATGGACCAAATAGCCTGCGAAGCCGATATTGCGAGGGGGACGCTCTACAACTATTTCCCTGTAAAAGAGGCTATCATCAGTGAATATTGGCAAAACAGTGTGGATGAGATAAGACCTCAGGCTGCAAAGCTGATTCAGTCCCTGCCGGATACAAGGACACGCCTGAACTCCTTGTTCAAAAAAGCTGCCGCGTGGTTAAAGACGCACCATGATATTACCGGCGCATACATACAATACCGGATGCAGAATATAAGCAACCGCGAAAAGAATAAGAGCCTGCGAAGCGGCTTCGAAGGTATTCTGATATCAATAATCAGCGCCGGGCAGAAAGCAGGTGATATAAAACAAAATATCGCTGCCGAGCAATTGGCCAGGTATCTTGAAATGACGTATCTGCTTGTTTGTTTGACGTGGCTTCCAGTTCCAGGCGCGTTTCATCTTGAAAAAAACCTATTACAAATGGTGGATCTTTTTTTAAGCGGCGCTAATAGTGACAGGAAAGCAAAATGATCCCAGAAACAGAGCTTTCAAAAAAAATAAAACAAAAGGTATTTCTTGATTGGGCTGAAGCTTTCGAGAGCTGTGCCGGGATAGTTGGAGGAAAAGGCTGGAATCTCGGAAGACTTGCAAGATATGGGTTTAAGGTTCCGACCGGCGGGGTTCTTTCCGTTGAGGCATACAAAGATTTCATTATGGAAAATAATTTTCAGGGGATTATAGAAGATGTTGCGCAAAAAATTACTTTAAACAACATCGGCGAGAGGGGAACAGAAGAAAAACTTGATCTTCTAAGAGAGAAGATAAAATCAGGAAGAGTCCCTTCGGATATTCAAGAAGAAATCAGATCCGAGCTAACAAAACTCGAGCTGTTAGAAAAGCCATTGGCGGTGCGTTCTTCCGCCTCGGCAGAGGATTCTTACAAAACCTCTTTTGCAGGCATACACGAATCATTCCTCAATGTCCTTGGTTTCGACAATATTATTGAGGCTGTTAAAGGGTGTTATGCGTCTCTCTGGACTAAACAGGCTGTTGCATACCGGAGAAAGATGGAGATCCCCGACAATGAGGTGCTCATGGCTGTTGTGTTTATGGAGATGGCACAGGCGCAGGCCGCCGGCGTTTCATTTTCCTGCGATCCCCGGACAGGCAGGGAAGATGTCCTAACAATCGGTGCAAATTTCGGCCTTGGTGAAAGCGTAGTAAGAGGACTGGTTGAGTCCGATGAATATATATTAGGCAGCAGTTTATCTCCTGAAATAAGACATAAAAAAATCGGATCAAAAGAACTAATGTCTGTAGCCTGCAAAGAAGGCGGAACAAAAACCGTCAATGCTGAATTATATAAGAGTCAGGTTTTATCAGATGAGCAAATTGAGAAATTAGGCGTCCTCATCATGAGGGTCTTCGAGGCGATGGGAGAAGGGGAATCGCATCAGGATATCGAATGGGTCTTTGATGGCAAAGATATTATTCTTGTTCAATCGCGGCCGGTGACTGCATTGCCAAAGGTTGCTTTCGCTGAATTGAAAGACCAGCCGGAAATATGGTCGAATGCAAATATCAAGGATGCGGTCCCTATGGTTCTGCCTGTCCTGAGCAGAAGCGCCATAAAAAATAACATTAATGAAATACTGGGTTCTCCATTTAAGATAATCGGTTATCAAATGCCGGAGGGACTGCAGCAGGTGAAGATACATAAGGGACGCGCATACCTCAATCTCTCGGCAATACAATGGTACAACTTTGATGCCCTCGGCATATATCCCAAAGAGACGAATAAGAATTTCGGCGGTCACCAGCCCGAGATAGAAATCCGTGAGAAAAAGCCGTATGGAGGGATCAAAGGGAGCAAGAGATTATGGCGTATGGTGAAGTTCTTTCGTGCGGTCGCACGGTACAAGAAAAAGGCCGATTCATATTTTGCCGGTTCCACCGACTTCGCTGCTGCTTTTTTGAAAAAAGACATGCAGTCACTCGCTGACAAAGAGTTAGTCGGACTTTCCGAATCGATTTTTAAAGCCGCAAGAGAGTTTGCTCCTGTGTTTATGATGATGACCGGCGCCGGCGCATCCCTGTCAATGTTGGTTAAAGTGATGGATAATTATTTTCCCGGAAAAGGCGATTCACTTGTGAATGCTCTTATGGCAGGAAGTGGGAATATCACAAGCGCGCAACATGGTTATCGCCTTGTGGAATTAGCTGAAATAGTTCGGAATGACCCCAATGCGCAGGAGTTTTTTTCTTCGGAGGCGTATAATCCGCTGTTATGGGAAAAAGAATTATCTGACAATTCACCGTTCAAGAGTGAATTCAGAAAATTCTTAGATGAATTCGGACATCGTGGTGTTTATGAAATGGATATCAGCAATCCACGCTGGAACGAAGATCCTTCGTACCTTCTGAACTCGATTCGAAGCATGATCGATACCGCAGATATCAGAAAAATCAGATTGCAGCAAAAGGAAAAGGCTGTCTCTGCATGGAAGGTCGTCAACACTGAATTGCCTCTCCACCGCCGCGTATTTATAGGCTATCTATCGAAGCAGTCCTCAAAGGGGATGGAACTCAGGGAGATGGCCAAATCTGTTTACACAAGACTGCTTGAACCCCTTCGGGTGATGGCGCTTGAGATAGGACGGCGTTTTGAGGGAAAGGGTATTCTTCTAAAACAGAATGACGTCTTCCATTGCGCATGGATAGAAATATTCTCAATTCTCAACAAAGATTGGGATGGGAGGGGATTGTCTGCCCTTGTGGAAGAGAGAAAATCCCGCTTTGAGAAAATGACGGCTCTGAGCCCTCCAGACATTATCATTGATAATACCCCGCAGCATTCTGTTAGGAATCTACAGCCTCACGGGAAATTCATACAGGGTATGGGGGTTGCAGCAGGCAAGGCATCAGGTACGGCGCGTCTTATCCGTCACCCCGATGAAGGAATACGTCTCAATTCCGGTGATGTGCTTGTTGCTCCCTCGACAGACCCAGGATGGACGCCCCTTTTTCTAAGGGCTTCTGCAATCATCATGGAGACAGGCGGATATTTTTCCCATGGTTCTATCGTTGCTCGTGAATACGGCATACCCGCGGTTATAAACATCCCTGGAGTAATGAATTTTCTGAAAGATGGCCGGCATGTCGTTGTTGATGGAGATGAGGGCAAGGTATATTTCGTAAATTATTGATTCGTACGTAAATCCTAACATCGAAGAGACAACAAAGATTATAATAAACAATCCTTTTGTTATTCAGGATTTACTTGAGAGCAAATGGATAAAAGAATGGGTTGTGGAATAAAGGAGGCGGTGATGAATTTCGAAGAAACCGGTAAAAGAGCGGAAGAACTTTTTAACTCTGGAATGTTTTGAGCGGAAAGCGTGCTGCAGGCTGTAGCAGAGCATTGTGGTATTGATTCCCCTTTGGTCCCGAAAATTGCCACGGGTTTTTGCAGCGGAGTATCACGCACAAATGGCATGTGCGGCGCTGTCAGCGGCGGAATAATGGCGCTCGGACTGGTCTTGGGCAGAGAAAGCTCCAATGTGACAGTTGATGACGCTTATAGCAAGGTGCAGGAATTTCTAAACAGTTTTGAGCTGCAATATGGGGCGCGTAACTGTATTGAACTCACCGGATGTGATTTGAGTACGGGTGAGGGCAGGGAGAGATTTAAAAAAGAGGGAATGAAAAATAAATGTCAAGAGTTTACAGGCAGCGCAGCCCGTATTGCAGCCGAAATCGCAGGGCGTAAGACTGCCGGGAGGTGA
>ORMF012563380.1_pt1 | contig 12265 bp, 12 predicted proteins | sample 1779871 | NCBI WGS metagenome assembly ORMF01 (sample SAMEA104232316, study PRJEB22302) | groundwater metagenome | biome: forest; feature: aquifer; material: groundwater | place: USA | collected 2011-08-07 | depth 5.4 m | reverse complement strand
GGACTTTGCTACGATCTCAAAGAGCAGGATTCAATCGGTTGAGCGCTGGCTCAATAACCGACCGAGGAAATGCCTCGGATTCAAAACACCGGCGGAGGTCTTCAAATCCGCGAGTGTTGCACTTACTGGTTGAATGCGGGCTCTCTTTTCCGGCGAAGGCTCTCTATCTTGTGAATTTGAACTACACGCAAAATTCTCCGTCCGGCAGGTTTTCAATCTCAAGAGAGAAACTCTCCAAATCCCACGGCATCTCGGAATCCTTTATTTCCGATGGAAACCAACCTTTAAGAAAACTAAATCTCCTCGACATCGAATACGGTGAATTGGAAGGCTTGCGCTTCAACGAACGAAAAGCAAGTATCTATACCTTAGGGAAGCTTTACGATTCCGAAGACCTAAAGCGAGAGCTCGGCAAGCTCGAGCAAAAGTACGGAAAAGAAAAGTTAGTTCGAGCTGTCCGAACGGCGAGCCTTGTTTTCGAAGAAAACAATTTGAAGAGCATTCAGACTTTCATAGAGCTTGAAGATAAATACGGCGAAGCCGTAATTGAAATCGCTTCTAAGAAAATCTCCGAAAAGAACCCCGACAATCCTAAACGCTCTGCTGGCTATCTCATCAACACCATTAAATTGATCGGTGGAGAAAATAAAAATATACCCTCTCACATCCCGCCAGAAGTCGTATCTCCGGCAAAGCCGGAGCCTGACAGCGAAGCTGTCAATAATCTGTTAAAAAATACGGCCTGACTTTCGTTTTTCTTTCTTTAATCTTTTGGAGGGCCGAGCCCATCCTTCTCTGCCGAAGAACGGATTCGTCCTCTGGCGAAGGTGGAGATGAAAAAAGTCTTGAAAGTCCCCCGACTCAGGAACCGAGGACACTGCTAGAAGTAGAGAGCGCCCTAAGAAAAAGACTGACGCAAGAGGGCGTCAGTCTTCCTCTTTAAAACGCGCTTTCTACGACTGCAGAGAATAAACAAATCTTTTAGTTTTGAAACGCTTGTCTGACGACCGAATGGGAGGAGGACTTCAAAACTAAAAGATTTATTCAATCCGAGGTTCTGTACGGTAATAAAGCCCCTTCCACAAAATCCGTACAGATGACGTTTCGCGGGAGGGGGGTGCGGTCGGCCACCGATTTTGGCGGACGAAGAACCGAAGGTTCTAGCACCCCTCTCGTCGGGTTTACGGGGGGAGGGGACCGCGCGTATAGGTCACGATGAGTGACTCCTCGACTGTTCTATACGTACTTGTCGCCCCCCTGTACCGATCCTAGAGAACCCAAAGAAGCCATCCCTTGTGAGATCGACGCTCGGCCTAGAGCGGCGGTGCGGCGGCCTAGCCGCAAAGACCGAGGGCGCGGCCTAGCGCCCGGAGGAGCGGAGGACGAGCCCAAGCGAGGACGGAGCGGGTCAGCACATTCAACCATTGGAGGTCCAGAGGCCCGGGGTTTTTCATTGGAACTTTAAGTAATGGAAGATTCCAAGATAATTTTAATTCATAAACTGTACGAGAATATTTTGGGCCACACGAATTGCATACTGTGCCTTATAGGTACGAATCTGCTTTAGTGAAAACGGCTCTTATCAAGAAGGGCGTGTGGTAAAATGATCGGGAAAGTCGTCAAAGAACTTGGTGCGGTTCGAGTGGCAGAGATTAAGGACACTACTCTTCCACCACTCACCAGTAGGAGTTGAAGTGAGCGCGCCGCCCGCCCCAACTTGAGGCGCCATTTTGGCACCTCAAGTTTTCAGCCTCAACTTTTAATATTTCACGTGAAAGCCAATCGGCTTTTTCTTTGGCATCTTAGGTGTGGTTAATTTCTCTCGAATGGCATCAAACACAGCCCGGAATTGAGAATCATATTTCTTTTCGAGCTCAGTGATCTTTATTTCCAGATCCCTGTGAGTCGAAAGAAGCTCTCGCAGCTTGGAAAATGTCCTGATGATCTGAATATTCACCCCCAACTTGATGTTCCAAACTGGAACATCAAGTTTTTAAACTCCTAAAAGAACCCACCTCGACAGTCTTTGATTGAGCCATAAGCCCTCCTATACAACTAGACGACGCAGCCCCCTTTTTTCGTTCCATTTTTTCACGGAGAAGGTCACGAGCAAGGGCTCGTCTTGTAGAAAACCTTCAACCATGGTATATTTACAGTGTAAGTACATATGAACAGTATCCGGTTCGTGTGGGACGAAGGCAAGGATAGGCTCAATCAGAAAAAACACGGTGTTTCGTTTGAGGAAGCCAAGTCCGTCTTCTATGATGAAAACGCGCAGGAGTTTTTCGATCCGGAACACTCTGAGGACGAAGACCGGTTTATCCTGCTGGGCATCAGCGTCTACCTGAGAGTGTTGGTGGTCTGCTATTGTCAACGGCGGGGGAAATTGATACGGATCATTTCCGCCAGGAAAGCGGATTTTCGAGAAGAGAAAGATTACTGGGGGACAGCTAAATGAAAGAACATTACGATTTTTCAAAAATGAAGGGGCGCAAGAATCCTTATGCCAAATCCCTTAAGACGCCGATCACGATCCGTCTTGATCAGGATACGGTGGCTTATTTCAAGTCTCTGGCTGAAAAAATAGGCGTGCCCTACCAGAGTCTGATCAATTTCTATTTAAGAGATTGTGCGGACAATCATCGCAAGCTCAAATGGGCTGCTTAACCAATAACGGAGGCGGCCACTCCTGAGGCGTTACTCCCCGTGACACCCTGAAAAGCTAATCGCGGTCTGCACCACACTTCTAAGCCTTATCGCTCGCCCCGCCTCCCCGGCGGGGTTTTCTTTTGTCCGTCCAGAAAATACTTTGAACGAAAATCGCACCCTGCGTCGTCTACTTAAGCATGAGGACCAAGTTGACAATTATACCAAATATGGTATACTTTAACAGCCGGGTAGATAGATGAAAGCGATCTTCTTTGTGGGGTCGTCGCAAAGGGATATTCAGGAGTTCCCTGAAGAAGTGAAAGACGATGTCGGTTATGCGCTTTATCAGGTCCAGCGAGGCGTGACACCGGCCTGTATAAAGCCGCTGAGGGGGTTCGGGCCAGGAGTACTGGAGATCATCGAGGATTCCCGCGAGGGCACGTATCGGGCGGTTTATACGGTCAAATTCAATGAGGCGGTCTATGTGCTGCATTGTTTCCAGAAAAAATCCAAGCACGGTATCGAGACTCCGCCGGGGGATATCGAGTTGATCCGCCAGAGATTAAAGCTGGCCGAAGAATACCACAGAGCCGATCATCGGCCGTGAAGGCGAGAGGGTAAAATGAGCGCAAAAGAAAAAATCTATAAAAGCAGCGGGAACGTATTTCAGGATATCGGTTCGGCATATCCCGAGCGGCTCCTTATTCGCGCCAAAACCATGCTTCGGATCGCCGAGATCATCAAAGAGCGCGGCCTGACTCAGGATAGGGCGGCCAGGCTGTTGGGCATTCCTCAGTCCAAGGTCTCTTGTCTTATGAATGGAAAGCTCAGTGTGTTTTCTCTTGAGCGGTTATTCGAACTTCTGAACGCGTTGGACAGCGATGTCGAGATCATCATCAGGCCTAAGAGCAAAGAAGAACGGGTCGCTACGACCAATATCGTGCTCGCTGCAATGGCATAATCCCGAAGGCGTCTAAGAGACACCTTGAGCTCAAAAAAAGAGCCGCGTTAGACTAATTTTCTTCTCCGCAGTACAATGCCTCCATGAAACTCACCAAACTAAACGACCTCCTAGAAGACGACAAGACCACCAAAGGCAAATGGGAGCTCACCCCGAACCACACTCTCCAGTACAAATCCAAAGACCTCGATGAGGAAATAAAGCTCTCCGGCACTCTCATTGCCGCCGAAGCCAATGCCCTCGTATTCGCCGTCACAGAACGCCAAAAAGACCAAAAGATCGTCACCTGTATCCATAAGCTCACCGGCACATGGCGTGCCAACCCCCAAAACCAACTCGTCTTCGAAGTCGAGAAAGAATCCGGTAAGAAAGACACCCTGACCTTTAAAGCGGGCTGGGACGTCAACGACCGCCACGAGATCGTCTACACCTATGACCAGGTAAACCTTAAGACCAAGAGGAAAGAGGCCCGGGAACTCGTACTTAAGGGCGCCTGGGACATCTCTGAGAAGAACAGGCTCACTTACTCGGTAGGGGGAGACGCAAGCTCTGTGTTCCGGTTTCGTGGGACATTCCAGACCAAGAGCATCCTGGCCAAAAAAGGCGAGATCAGATACCAGCTTGGTGTCGAAGTCGCCGGCAAACCCAAGACTCAGACCGTCACGTTATTCGGCAAATGGATCCTCTCAAGAGATCTCAATCTCTCATTTGAAATGGCCACTGGCGACAAATCAAAGAAAACAATTCTCTTCGGCGGAACCTATTCAGTATCTGATTCCGCCGACGTCACCGTGAATCTCAAATCCCAAGAGGGCAAGCCTCTGGGAGTCGAACTTATTCTCACAAAGGGTATTTTTAACGGAGACGGGCAGACATTTATACGTCTTCAAAGATCGATCGGCGATTCGCGCATGGAAGCCGGGATGAAATTCAAAAGCTAAAAGGATACAAAAATTCATGAACTGTCCGGAATGCCGCAAGCCGTTGAATATCGTGATCGATGACGGAGCGCAAGTGCACGCGTGTCCCGATTGCAAAGGGGTGTGGGTGGGTTTCGATAACGAAAAAAAATTAATGCAAATAAAGCCCGAGGTCTTCACGGTGGATGAATTGCGGCGATTGAGAAAGCTCTATCAGCCGCTGGGCATAGTCGGCAAGGTCAAATTCAGGGCGTGCCCGGTCTGCGCGGATCTGATGTACCGCCGCAACTGGGGCGGGCATTCGGGCGTGATCGTAGACAGATGTGAAAAGCACGGCGCCTGGTATGACGAGGGCGAGATCGCGAAGATCCGGGAGTATATCAAGCTGGGCGGCGCCGAATACGAGAAACTACGCATCGCTGAGCGCGGGATCGAGGAATTGCGGGTCAAGGTCTTACAGGAATCCACGCGGTTGGACATCCGGATCGACACGGCTTATCGAAATGCGAGATTGTGGAGTTTGATCGGGTTTTGATGGACCGCCTACTGCGCCAGGCTCCAAGGGGGTGGGCTGACCGATGAAGATCATCAGTGTCAGCCGGCGGACCGATATTCCCGCCTTCTATGCGGAATGGTTCATGAACCGGGTCAGAGCGGGATATTGCACTGTTCCCAACCCGTACAATTCAAAGCAAGTTTCGCGCGTGAGTCTCAAGCCTGCGGATGTTTCGGCGTTTGTTTTTTGGACGCGTGATCCGAAGCCTCTCATGAAGCATCTTCCGGAGTTGGACCGGATGGGATTTCATTACTATTTCCAATATACGGTCATCGGGTACCCCCGGGCGATCGACCCCCATTGCCCCTCAGTCGAGGAAAGCATCAAAACGTTGTGCCAGCTGAGTCAGTCGATCGGTAAGGAGAGGGTGATCTGGCGGTACGACCCTATCCTTTTCTCGGATCTCACGGGGCCCGGATGGCATCAAGAAAACATCTCATTTTTGATCGATCATTTTGCGGGGCATGTAAAAAGGCTCGTGATCAGTTTTGTGGATCCATACCGGAAGACGCGTATCCGCTTGAATGAGATCAATAGCCCCGATGTGGGTCTCGCGCAAGATGCATTCGAACCGGAGACCTACAGGGAGATCGCGGAGTTTATAGGCAAGCAAGCCTCTAAGGCCGGGATAGAAGTTCAAACCTGCGCTGAAACAGGAGACCTTTCTGAATACGGCATCCAACACGGTCAGTGCATTGACGGAGAGATCATTCGCGGGATCACCGGTCAGTCGCCTCCCATGAAGAAAGACCCGTCTCAACGGGAACAATGCGGATGCATCGTTTCAAAAGACATAGGAATGAATAACACATGCTTATTTGGATGCAAATACTGTTACGCAACATCGAGTATGGAGACGGCCGGCGCCAATCACAAAAAACATGATCCCGCATCACCGTCGCTCGTGGGATGGGTCGATGATCCCGGGGCAGAAAAGAGGGTTGTTGGAATGAAGAAAACGGCGGTGAGGATCAAATGATCATCAGGCTAATTTTCATCGGATTTCTTCTCGGCGTGGGCATCTATCTTGGATTTCTGTTCGTGCGGGGGATGATCTTATGGGTAAGACGCTAAAGAGGAGGTAATTACAGAGAGTGCCGCCCCCGAAACTTTTTATGGTTTTGCGGCGGCAGATCGGCCGGCGACGGTGCCGGAAGACCAGGCCCAGGCGAGATTGAAGCCTCCGCGCCTGCCGTTCACATCCAAAATTTCCCCGGCGAAAAACAGGCCGGGGCATTTTTTTGATCCCAGCGTCTTAGGATGGATCTCGCTCAAGTTTACGCCTCCGGCCGTAAATTCCGCCTCGGGCCAACCGCGCGTTCCGGTGATCTTGAAACGGCGGTCTTTGACGGCGGCGGAGATCGTGAGGGGATTCCGTGTGTTAAGGACCTCCTCGAGCACGCGTGAAAATTTGGGCGGCAGAAGACCCATGAGGAGCTTATCGCTCGGGAAGTTCCGGCGGAGGCGTCGGGCCAATTCTTTTTGAAGTTCATCGATGTGGATAAAAGGCAAGAGATCCACGCGGAGAGCGGCGGTCTTGTCGAGCGAGCGATGCAGCGCGATGGCGATCTGGTCGCTCGAGTCGAACACCGCAAGTCCCGAGAGCCCGTAATCGGTGAATAGAAGGTCGTGTTCGACCGCCTGCCCTGCGACGCCATCGATCTCATAGCGCACGGCGGCCTGGATCTTTTGGCCTGAGAGTTCCTTGCACCAGGGGTCATCGCTCGTCAGGGGGACGGTGATGGGGACTGTTTCCACGAGAGTGTGGCCGAAGGCCGCGGCCAGGGCGTAAGCGCTGCCGTCCGTGCCGTAGACGGGATAGGACCTGCCTCCGGCGGCGAGCACGACGTGCCGGGCGTGCACGGGGCCAGAGGGAATGTCGAGCGTAAAACCTTCTTTTGTTTTCTTGATCCCCAAAACCGGGCTGTCGCACCGGACCTCAATGCCGAGTCTGGACAGCTCGAGTTCCAACGCATCCAGGACGGACGCGGCTTGGTTGGTGACCGGGAAAACGCGGCCCTCCTTGTCGGAATACAGCCGAAGGCCGAGATCTTTGAAAAATTTCAAGATATCGAGCCGGCCAAACTGCGAAAGCACCGATTCGACCACCGTCTTGGCTTCGGGATTGAAACACGAGGCGTCGAGCTTGTCGTTGGTGAGGTTGCAGCGTCCGTTGCCCGAGATGCGCACTTTTTTCCCGAGCTTCTGCATTTTCTCGCAGATAAGAACATGTGCTCCGGAACGGGCTGCGCCGATAGCCGAAGCCATGCCCGCGCCTCCGCCCCCGACGATCACAACATCAGTGGATGACATATGCGTATTCTAGCAAAGATCCGATGGTCCGGTCTACGGAACTGACTCCGGTTTCGCGGGTATGCATAAGTGCAGTTAAATGCTGGCTGTTTTATAAGTTTAGAGGCAAGATATTTATGGGGCATGTCGCAAGAAGGCGTCGACAAGGGAGCCTGAGGAATTCATTATGAAAAAGAATGATAATTTTTGCAAGAATCAGCATGTGAACGTGGAGAAACGGGATCACGAAACGATTATTTATATCGTCGGCGATTTTGACAATGCCACCACGCCCATGGTCCATGAATGCTGCAAAACGATCCAGAAAGATGACGGCGCCAAACGCATCGTATTGGATCTTAAGGATGCCGGCAGAGTCGACTCCAGCGCTTTTGCGTGCATTATCAATTACATCAAGGAGCACAAAGGATCCGCAGCCGAGATCTCCGTCGCCAATCTGCCCGACCGCGCGGCAGAGCTGCTCCATATTCTGAAAATTGAAAAGATCATTCACGCCACCCGCGCTTCGTCGCATCCGCCCGACTCAGCCCGGCCCCGCGAAGAGAAGAACGCGTGAATGAGATTGTTTATTGCTACGGGATGGATAAGTCACTTAAAACCGTGGACTATGGTCCGATATCGATCGAGCAGGCCCTGAGGGTGATCGACGATCGATTCGAGGAGCTTGGCCGCTAAGATACGGGAAAAAAACTAAGGCGGGGCTGAAAAGAATACGCGTTGTTTACGGAGAAGCGTTTTAAGCGCTCCAGATCTTGGACTGGTATTCAGCGACCATGCGGTCGGTGTTGAAGAAGCCTCCGGCGGTGATCGCGTTGGCCATCTTGTCGATCCAGGGCGAGGACGCGTCGAGGACGCCATTCTTGTTGGTGCGGTAATAAAGCGCGACGATCTCCTCGAGGATGCGGTACAGCTCCGAAGAATCTTCTTTCAAACGCAGGTCGCGCTCGTCGCCGATCTCATCTCCCTGGTGGCGCCATCCGAAGATCCAGCCGATATCCATGTTTTCCGCTTCGACCACCCAGCCGTCGAGGGTCGAAAGCTGCAGCACGCCGTTCATGATCGCTTTCATGCCGCTGGTGCCCGAGGCTTCGAACGGCGGCAGGGGATTGTTGAGCCACACGTCCACGCTCGACGTCAATAGTTTGCCGAAATACGTGTCGTAATTTTCGAGCATGAGCACGCGCACGAGATCGCGGTGAGGCTCCAGCGAATCGATCGCGGAGAGCATTTCGTTGACGTACGTGAAACCGAGATCGTCCTTGGGGTGTGCCTTCCCGGCGAAAAGGATCTGTATGGGGCCGACGCGTTTGGCGATCTCAAGGATCCTTTGAATGTCCTGGAGGATCAAGCTCGGGCGTTTGTATGCCGCGATGCGGCGCGCCCAACAGATGGTGAAGACGTCAGGTTCGATGCGCCAGCTCTTGAGCATCCCCGCCAGACGGCGTTTGTTGGCCTGGTGGGCTTCCCAGAGACTGGTGCGGAAAGAGGCTTTGTGTTTGAGCGAGGCGACTTTAGCCAGAAGCGTCGGGTCGCGGTGCCAGTCGCCGATCTCTTTTGTATAACCGTCCAGCAGGCCCGTGATAGGCTCCGAGATCCATGTGTGCGAGTGCACGCCGTTGGTGATGGCCTGGATCTTGTCTTTGTACTGCGGAAACTGCAGGCGCGTGACCGCGCCGTGCTTCTGCGCGACGGCATTGACGTGCCGGCAGGTGTTCATCGCAAGATATGTCAGGTTCACCAGGTCACCGTTGTCAGGATCCTGACCGTATTTTTTCACGAGCGCAAAATCTTCGTCCCGGAGGATGTCCTGAAGCGCTTTTTTCTGGAAACGGTCATGCCCCGCGGCGACGGGCGTGTGGCACGTGTATCCGAAATGCGTCTTCAGCGCCGCCACTCCTGAGTCGGGCACCTTTTTTACTTTTTCCACGAACGCGAGCGCGGCGTGGCCTTCGTTGAGATGATACCGGGAAAGCGAATAACCCAGCACTTCGAGCGCTTTCATCCCGCCGATGCCGAGTATGACGCGCTGAAGGATCTTCCAGTCAGTGTTGTCGCTGCGGTAGAGCTGGTCCGTGAGCTTGCGCATGAAAGGGGAGTTTTGCGGCACGTCGGAGTCGAGCAGGATGAGCGGGACCACGTGCGAGCGGTCGTGCGCGTAGACGAAATATTTCCACAGTTTGAGATGGACCGTCTCACGGCGCAGCGGCACGTTGACCGCGATCTCCAGTGGCAGGAGGCCGGGGTACGACAGCGGCGCCCAATCGGTTTCTTCGGGGATCTGGCCATCCTTGAACCAGAAGTTCTGCTTGAAATAGCCTTTGTTCCAGAGGATACCCACTGCGGCCATCGACACATGGCGGTCGGCCGCGCTCTTGAGTGTGTCGCCGGCAAGGACGCCGAGGCCGCCGCTGAAGATCGGCAGGTCGAGGCGGTGCGCGGCGTCGACCGAAACGTAGTAATCCATGGCGCGCAGGTTCGAAAAGACGTGATGATCGCGTGATTCGTTCCGCTCGTCGGGCGCACGGTGCGAGTTGAGCACGTTGTATGTGTTGGTCGAGAGGCCGTACTCCATCGAGAAATACGCGATCGAGCGCACGGACGGCGACAGAAGATCCGATTCAGCTTTTAAAATCGGCTGAAGAGGGAGGCCAAAAAAATCTGATTCAGTGACGTCTCCGGCGTACCGGTCGGTGAAGCCCTCGACGGGTACGAGGGACAGGAAAGAATCGGGCTGGGTCAGCGTGTTGGCCATAAGGAATGTCATTATAGCGGAACAGACACCCCCTGTCACTAGCGATGCGCCATTCTTTGTGGTAAATTAGCCGTCCATGACCCCACCGCTTCCTTGCAACGATTCGCGAAGTGAATCAACTACATGCGCGGCCAAGGATGTGGTGGGGTGACCCCTAAAAAAGAGATGGACCTGCATTTCATGCGCCAGGCCATCCAAGAGGCCGCCGGCGCGTGCGACGCTGACGAGGTTCCCGTCGGGGCCGTGGCGGTGCACGGGAACAAGATCGTAGGTAAGGCGTGCAACCAGGTCCTGACGCTCAAGGATCCCACCGCCCACGCCGAGATGATCGCCATCACGCAGGCGGCAGAAGCCCTCGGATCGGAACATTTACGCGGCGTCACGCTCTATGTTACACTTGAGCCCTGTCCGATGTGCGTGGGCGCGATGATCCTGGCGCGGATAGACCGTCTCGTGTACGGCCCGCGCGAGAAGAAGACAGGCGCATGCGGCTCGAAGGTGCATCTTGTGGCCGACGCCGAATGGAATCACAGCTTCAAGATCGAAGAGGGTCTTCTCGAATTTGAGTCCTCTGCTCTTCTGCAGGAATTTTTCAGGAAAAAGCGCGCCGATCGTCCGCGTCCCCTGGAAGCGGACTAATTCCCGCCTGAATTGGTTTCCGGAGAGGTGCGTGAGCGGTTGAAACGGCACGCCTGGAAAGCGTGTGAACCGCAAGGTTCCCAGGGTTCGAATCCCTGCCTCTCCGCCACATTGAAGTATCGAACTGAGTGTTACAAGCGGGGACGTCGGGGTTCACGGCGCCCTCGCGTGGCCCATGCACCGCCCCACCGAGCCGATTAGCCAGCCCGTCAGCGAGTTTTAAATCTCTCCTATCTTGAATCGTGACAATCACTTCCATCGACTCTTTCGAGAGAATTATTTTTTCAATGGTTCTTTTTGTGACCAGCATTTTTTCAAGCTGTGATCCTTTTTTGAAGTCAGAAACGTACCCCTGGAGCACATGTATTATCTTTTGAGAGTAGCTTTTTTCGGATGAGTCCGAGAGTTCGAATCCTACTCCTTGGGGAGAGGTTCTTAAGGTTTTGAAGACCAAACTTTCAATATAGTTCTCGTCTTTTGAAATCCTCTCTAGGTTTTCAAAGACAAACGATTCTAGTTTCTCGGCATTGACCTCTTTAAGGGTGCAAGCTCCGCGCCCTTCCTTCACGACCTTGATGCATTTGTAATAGTAGTAGCGTCTTTTCTTTTTATTCGTGAAAGTGTTGGTCATCGCGGAGCCGCAGACAGCACACTTCACGAGGCGCGATAACAAATACTCTTTGTAGACCCTTTTTTTCTTGAGCCTTTCTTTGGTTAACTCCTGAGCTGCCTTAAATAAATCCTCGGAAATGATCGGCTCATGGACGCCGTTATAAATTATCTTATTCCACCGGACCTTCCCAAAGTAAACGGGGTTTCGGAGGATGTGGTAAGCGCAGCACTCACTCATGGGCTTATTTGTGCATATATGAGTTAGAGACTTTTCTCTCACAAATTTCATGACTTCTTTAAAGGAGCCTGTCTCGATAAATCTTTCAAACATTTCTTTGACGTGTTTGGATCTTTTCTTATCTACAACCAGTTTTTTATTTTCTTTCTTGTAGCCGAACGGCGGGATCCCGCCGTTCCAAAGGCCTTTGATGGCTTTCTGCTCAAGCTTGTCTTTTATTCTTTCGGCGGTCATCTCCCTCTCAAACTGGGCGAAGGTGAGCATGATATTCCGAAGCAGTCTTCCCGAAGGGCTCGCGGTATCAAACCTCTCCGTGACGGACACGTAAGAAACACCGTGCTTCTCAAAGAATTCGATCAAGGCATAAAAGTCTCTGGATGAGCGGGTAAGCCGGTCTATCTTGTAGGTCAAAACCTCGTCCACTTTTTTATCCTCGATGTCCCTTAATAACGCCTTTAAAGCGGGGCGTTCAAGATTCCCTCCTGAAAAGCCGGGGTCGGAATACTCCTTAAAGAATTCCAAGTCCTCCTGGCTTTTAATGTAGGAATGAATCCGGTCTTTCTGGGCCTCGCAGGAATTATATTCGACCTCGGCCTGCATCGACGTCGAGACTCTTGTGTAGATC
>ORMF011969297.1_pt1 | contig 12266 bp, 10 predicted proteins | sample 1779871 | NCBI WGS metagenome assembly ORMF01 (sample SAMEA104232316, study PRJEB22302) | groundwater metagenome | biome: forest; feature: aquifer; material: groundwater | place: USA | collected 2011-08-07 | depth 5.4 m | reverse complement strand
CGGGAAAAAGTTCTCCGCCAAGAATCTTGAGCCGTCCGTAAACGTCAAGATAAGCGTTATCAAACTTCACAATTGTACCGGCGGAAATTGTAAGTGTTGCACCACTTTCTACGGTTACATCATCGTGGACGACATAAGGATTTCCATCCATTGTCCAAACAGTATCCGTCGCAATAATTTGTCCAGAAACGTCTGTCTCTGCAGATGCAAAACTTGGTACAAAAACCAAACTGAGACAAAACAGGCTTAAGGAGAATTTCATTAGGTTTGTCATTTTTCGCTATTTTTAGTTCATAATCCAATTTTCACCACATTAGCACTCGAACTTTTTCACACAACTTGCCAAAGGGAGAAAACTGTTCGCAAACGAAAACCCACAAGTCAGACCTGTGATTCACAGGTCTGACTTGTGGGTCAAAAAAAACCTCGACAAATATTGTCGAGGTTTGTGAATTTCTAATTAATATTAATCTACAATCTGCCATCGAAGCATCTGCCCTGCCCAGAAAGGCACAGCAGTCTGCTTTCCAATTGGATATGTGAGAGGAATCTGCCATTCCTTTCTTACGAGTTTAACTGACATGGTCTCCATTTTCAAAAAATGAAAAGCCCGCGCATTACGACTCGTGAAGTTGATAAAGGTGTCAATTCCAGAACCTGATTCAAACAATTCCTCTAGCGCTTGAGCATAAAGAGGTAAGAGAAACGGCGAAGTGTAAGCACCACAGGCACACTTTCCCGAATCAACATGTTTCGAACTTGTATCATGAAATGCATCGTCTCCACCAGCCATAACCCAATGATGATTTTCACACACAAGCTTAACCAAACTCAAACGATCCTGCTCTGTTTTGATTGGCGGTTTGCAAACAGACCGCACATCACCAAACGTATCATCTTCGTTTGTAATCAGATGATGAGCCGTCAAGGTGACGAAAAATCTGTTACTTTTCGCCATCTCTTTCCAATGAGGAATGCATCTTGCGTCAGTCCCATGTTCCCAAACAATCGTCGCGTCAGTTTCCTCAAGGAGCATGTGAGCAATCGGCAAAAATGCAAACTCTGCATCGCGATTACTGAAAACCATTGATGGATGTTCAGGATGTAAGTGAACCCTCATGCCGACTTCACCACAATGTTTTACGATAGGAATAATCCTGCCGTAACGCTTCACGCCGTTATGAGACTTGGTCGTCCGCATTAGAGGAAAAACCTTACCGCCAATAACTTCTGCTCTCATGCACGCATCAATCTCAAATTTTGCCATTGATTCTGTAATCATAACAATTGGGATAAAGTGCATTGTCTTGCCTTTAGGAATCAATGCCTTCTCCATTTTGTTGTACGCAATGACCTCCTCGGCAGTCTTCAATCCTTCATTTGTGTTAGGCATTGAACACAAGACATCGGCACCGCCGGCAATTGAATTCTCAATTAACGGTCCAACAACCTCACCTTCTCTTTGGTGAGAATGGACGTTTGCCAGTTTATTTACAATGACGATTTCTGTCATATTTCACTTTCTTTTTTGAGCAAAACGGATTGTCCTCGCTTGGACATATCACGCTCTACAATGGTTGTTGGTTTCCACGGAGTTCGCAGATGAATCGCGCCGAAACTTATGGCACTTGCGCCAAGTTTTCGCACACGAGCCAAATCTTCGTACTCCATGACGCTTGGCGCAATAACAGGAAGAGCCGATTGCTTTGCAAGTTCCTCAACTGCTTTCCAGTTGAGTTTTTGTGCAGGTTTGCCAGAGACACCTCCGCCTCCACCACCGACTCGCTTTTCGAGTTTGGACAATGGACTTGTGCGTCCTTCTGGAAACGCTGTTTTCCACGGCACACTGTTGAGCGCAATTGCTTCCGCGATTCCTTTCAAACCTTCTGCGATTGCAAGATAATCTTGGTCAACAGAAACTTTGATTATGACCGGATGCCTGGATGCTTCACAAACCGCTTTTACATTTCCAATAATTGTTTCGGCTTGGCTCATGGCATGACCAGTATTTGGACACGAATCGTTGACTTCAAGTGCGACAACCTCAAAGTTGTTAAAAAAAACTGCGCATTCCACAAGCTCCTCTCTATTTCCGTAAATAGAACCGACAAGCGGAACTTTTTTAAAATCAATTTTTTTAACAACTTGGCGATACCACCCCATAATTCCCGGATTGTAGAGGCCAACTTTGTTGACGGCTCCACCATCTGGCAGAAACCGCACACATGACCACGGACTCCACGGAAGCCATGTCCACGGACGAATCCAAGACAAATTACTTGTTGGATAAAGTCGAGGACGTCTTGTTAGTGTCCGTAATCCGACAGTGAAAAGTTCGGGCTTTATGAGTCCGAGCCAGACAAGTGGCCTTTCCCACGCCCAGCCCTTTCCATCAAAACCTAAAGCGCCACTTGCGACCATGTATTCAAACTTGTGACCGTTTGTGAGGGTTATCATAGGATTCACTTTCTTTTGTTGTTTCAAGGTTCGGGTTGATACATCTTTCTGTGGTCAAAGCTAACTCAATTGTCGGGTTTAAGCAATAGTCCTGATTCGAGATCAAGGGAGGCTAAACCTCCTTAAAAAAGGAGGTTTAGCCTCCCTTGATAGTGTCGAATTCAATTCATTACGCTATAATGTATGCAAACAAATACATTTATATATGATCAATCGCTACACCCACAAAAAACTAACATGGATCGACCTCTTCTCTCCTACTCAAGAGGAAGTGCGGGGCCTGTACGAAGAATTTGGAATTCCGACAGCTGTTGCTGAATCGTTACTCTCAAAAAACACCGAGGCCCGCGCTATTTGGTTTGATTCGTGCTTGTACCTTTCACTTGAATTTCCAAGCAAGGACAAATCGGGAAAAATTGTCACAAATGAGCTCGACTTTTGCATAGGTAAGGATTTTCTTATTACGAAAAGAAATAGTGAAATAAACGCGATCCATGAATTCACTAAAATTTTTGAAGTAGATTCTATTTTGAACAAATCAGAAAATCTCGAACATGCAGGGTTTCTCTTCTACCACCTTATGCGCCATTTATATAGCATTCTAAATCTAGAACTTGGTGTCATCACTACAGACATTATTAAAATTGAAGACGATATTTTCTCACACAAAGAACGCGACATGGTCATTGCGCTTTCCAAAATCTCTAGGACTATCCTTGATTTCAAACAGACCATCCGCCTCCACGGCGGAGCGCTTGAATCAATTTTCACCGCCGGCCGAAATTTCTTCGGTGAAGACTTTTCTTTCAGTCTAAAATCAATCATAGCGCAGTGGAGTAACGTCGAGGAAAACGCTTCTTCTTCGCTTGAGCTCATACGAGAACTTCGCGACACAAACAATTCACTTCTTTCTGCAAAAGAAAATGAGGCGATTAAGACCTTCACCTCTTTCTTCATTATGACCCTTCCCTTCACCGTCGTCCCCGCGATTTTCCAATTGAGTACTCTTTCACACTCAATTGCAAGTGACAGTCTAAACTTTTGGATAATCTTCACCGTAATGGCTCTTGGCACAATTTCTCTTTACGCTTATTTCAAACACAAAAAATGGCTTTAAATTTTTGGAAAAAACTTTTTGGAAAAACTGGAGCGGATTTCGAGACGAATCCGCTCACACCCAAATCTCCGATATTTTTCTGGAACACTCTTTCACTCAAAAAAGAAAAATTTGAACCGCTTCGCTATCCTGAAGTCAAAATGTACAACTGCGGTCCAACCGTTTATTACTATGCTCATATTGGAAATCTTTCATCATATGTTTTTGCCGATACTCTGAAGAGAGTGCTTGAATACAACGGACTACAGGTTAAACAAGTCATCAATATCACCGATGTTGGACATTTGACTGGCGACAATGAGGGTGATGCAGATACAGGCGAGGATAAAATGGAAAAGAGCGCGAAAATCCAAAAGAAATCCGTCAAAGAAATCACCGAAGAATATACAAATGCTTTTTTTGAAGATTTACTTCTACTCAACATAGATACTGAAAAGATTACCTTCCCTCGTGCGACAGATAATATAATAGAACAAATTGCCCTAGTAGAGACCCTTGAACAAAAAGGTTACACTTACAAAACTTCTGACGGAATATATTTTGATACCTCCAAGTTTGCCGGTTACGGCAAACTTGGCAAAATCAATCTCAAAGGCCAAGAAGAAGGCGCTCGTGTGGCGAGGAATCCAGAAAAGAAAAATGCGACTGATTTTGCGCTTTGGAAATTATCGCCGAAACCAGAGTCAACAGAAGGAAAACGCGAGCAAGAATGGCCTTCTCCTTGGGGAGTCGGTTTCCCCGGCTGGCATCTTGAATGTTCGGCGATGTCCATCAAATTCCTCGGCAAAACTTTCGATATTCATACTGGCGGAATAGATCACATTCCCGTCCACCATAATAATGAAATCGCCCAGTCTGAAGTCGCTACAGGAAAACCATTCGTAAAATACTGGCTTCACAACGCCTTTATTCTTGTCGAAGGTAAAAAGATTTCAAAATCTATTGGCAACACTATCTATTTAAAAAATTTGATTAGCCGGAAAATTTCGCCACTCGCTTATAGATACTGGCTTCTGTCATCACACTATCGCACTCAAACCAATTTCACTTGGGATGCAATTGAAGGCTCTCAAACTGCTCTTTTTAAACTTCAAAAATTCTTTGTGGAAACTCTTGGCAAGAAAAATGGTGTCGTGAACAAAAAATACCAAGAACAATTTCACAAATTTGTTAATGATGATTTGAATACTGCGCAAGCGATTGCCCTGACGTGGGCGCTTGTGAAAGACGATTCTGTTAAAAAAGAAGATAAGAGGGCAACACTTCTTGATTTTGACCGAGTCTTTGGATTAAATCTCAAAGAACTCGATTCAGAAATAATGGCAATAGAGGGATCGGGCGAAATCCCGCTATCTTCCCTTCCCCATGATATCGCCAAACTAATCTCCGACCGCGAACTCGCCCGCTCCCAAAAAAACTGGAAACTCGCGGATGAAATCCGCACTAAACTTTCTGATTTAGGCTACACCCTAGAAGACAAATCGACGGGAGTCAAAATTTTTTCTAAATAATTCAAGTCAAAGCACGAAATCCGAATATCGTCATGCCAAAGGACAGATCCGTCCTAAGGCGGAAAATCCGAAACCCGCCCGTATCGAAACGATACGTTTCGGGCGGGTTTCGGATTTGAATTTTTGCTTTTTTCCACTTATTTTTTCCCCAGCTTGGTAACACCTTATACTCATTTGTAAGTACCCCTAGTTTTTGACCATGCTACAATTCTCCGATGGCCGAAACAATTCGAAAATTAAGAATTCCTCCACAAAATATAGAGGCGGAAAGAGCATTGCTTGGGTCAATAATGCTCAAGCCCGATGCTCTCTATGAAATCATTGATATCATCAATGCTTCTGTTTTCTATTCCGACAAACATAAAATAATTTTTGAAGCGATGATGGATCTTTTTGGCAAACATACGCCCATTGATTTGCTTTCGCTTTCAAACAGACTCAAAGAAAAAAATCAGCTTGACTCAATCGGTGGTGGGACTGCACTTGGCGAGCTTGTTGAAACGGTGCCGACAGCGACAAACGTTACCTATTACGCCGACATGGTTCGCAAAAAACATTTGATGCGATCCCTGATTGAGGCGGCGGAACATATTGGCGAACTTGGTTATGCCGACCAAGATGATATTGAAGAAATTTTAGATCGCGCCGAAAAAAAGATTTTTGCCGTTACAAATTTTAGCTCGACAAAAACATTTATTGAAATCAAAGATGCTCTCGGCGAAGCGTGGGAAAGGCTCGATAGGCTTCACAAATCAAAAGGGGTTCTTCGCGGAATTCCAACTGGTTTCAAAGATCTCGACAATATTCTCGCTGGTTTCCAAAAATCTGATTTGATTATTCTTGCGGCAAGACCTTCAATGGGAAAGACTTCCCTCGCGCTTGATATTGCCCGCCAAACCGCGATTCATCACAACACTCCTGTAGGTATTTTTTCTCTTGAAATGAGCTCTCAACAACTCGTCGATAGAATGCTTTCCGCTGAAGCGAAAGTTAATTCTTGGAATTTACGAACTGGTAGAATAAATGGAGACGAAGACTTTGACCGTATTAGGGATTCGCTTGAAAAACTTTCGCGCGCGCCAATTTTTATCGATGATCAACCAGGAAATAACATTCTCAAAATGCGTTCTACCGCTCGCAGGCTTAAGTCCGACAAAGGTTTGGGATTGATTATTGTAGATTATTTGCAACTTATGGCACCGACAGCCACAAGGGCGAGTGACTCTATGGTGCAACAGGTCACGGAAATTTCACGTTCTCTCAAACACTTGGCGCGTGAGCTCGATATTCCTGTACTCGCTCTCTCTCAACTTTCTCGCGCCGTGGAACAAAGAGGCGGAAAACCACGCCTTTCTGACCTTCGTGATTCGGGCTGTCTTTCTGGCGACACTTTCATTACTAGGGCTGATACTGGCGAACAAGCGACCATAGAAAGTTTGGTTGGCAAGAAAAACATTCCGATTTTTTCAATTGGAGATGATAAAAAAATAACGGTACAAAAAATTTCCAAAGTATTCTCAAGTGGAATCAAAGAAATATTTGAACTTAAAACTCAAAGTGGACGAACGATTAAAGCTTCGGCAAATCACCCATTTCTCACCATTGAGGGTTGGACGCGCCTTGATGAGCTTAAAGAAAACGTACACATTGCCCTACCTCGCAAAATTGAGATTACAAAACCCAAAGACGAAATGACTGATGATGAACTAATATTACTTGCACACTTACTTGGTGATGGGTGTATCCTGCCAAAACAACCATTTCATTATACAAGCGAGGATAAAGAAAACTTACAGATTGTCGAAGACACTGCTCGTAGATTATTTTCCATCAATTCTCGTCTAGTAAAACAAGAAAATTGGTTTCATCTTTATTTAAGATCACCATATCGTCTCGCGCGCGGTCGTCGTCATCCAATAAGTCTTTGGTATGAAAAACTAAATCTTAAATTATCAAAATCGTATGAAAAGATTTTACCCAAAAAGTTGTTTTCAGTGTCAAATGAAAAGATAAAACTTTTTCTACATCATTTATGGGCAACTGATGGAAACATCTCATACAAGAAAATTGAAGGCCGAAAAACGAGCGGTGCTATTTATTATTCTTCAACCAGCCAGAAACTGGCAGAGGGCGTGGAGCATCTACTACTACGATGCGGTATCCTAAGCACACTAAGAAAAGTGCCTCAAGGAAAATACCGTCCAAGTTTTCAAGTTCATGTTCAAGGGTCGGTTATGCAAAAGAAATTTTGCGAGGAAATTGGCTGTTTCAGTTCGCGTGGACAAATTATCCCCGAACTTATTCGAGCCCTTAACCAAATCGTTCCGAATACAAATTTAGATGTGATACCGGAACGCGCATGGAAAACTTTGATTGAGCCTGCGATCCATGACAGAGAAATGAGTTGGAGAGGATTTGCTCAAAAAATGGATATTTCCTATAACGGCACAGCACTTATCATGAACGGAATTGGGCGCACCCGACTTTCAAAAATAGCTAGTGTAGTGGCAGACAAAAACTTGGGTTACTTGGCCGAATCAGATATTTATTGGGATCATGTAGTCTCTATTAAATCTCTCGGAAAAAAAGAGGTGTTTGATGCGACAGTTCCAGAAACACACAACTTTTTAGCAAATGATATTTTTGTTCATAATAGTATTGAACAAGATGCGGACGTTGTCATGTTTATTCATCGTGAAGATAAATACAAGGAAGATTCCGACAAACCAAACATCGCTGAAATTCTGATTGAAAAGCACCGAAATGGGCCGACGGGAAAAATTGAATTATACTTTGATGAAAAGAAAACTTCGTTCTTGAGCATTGAGAAAAGTGATTTTGCGGACTTTAACGCAGTTTCAGATGCGCAATTTTAATTTAAGAAAATGAAATCCGCTGAAAAATTAGCAGAAATATTTCGTGATTTTCCAGGAATAGGACCGAGACAGGCCAAGCGTTTTGTCTATTTTCTCTTGAGCAAAAACCCAAGTTTTATTAAACAGTTGAAAGATGCGCTGTCAGAACTCAAAGAAGAAATGCGAGTCTGTCAAAACTGCTATCGTTTTTTCCCGAAAGATGCTTCAGTTGCTAGTCTTTGTTCAATTTGCAAAAGCAAAAACCGTGATGCGACTGTTCTGCTTATCGTACCTCGAGACGTTGACCTTGAAAATATTGAGAAAAGCGGGACATACAACGGTATCTATTTTGTCTTGGGCGGAACAGTACCGATACTTGAGAAAAATCCGGAGCTCAAAATTAAGATAAACGAACTCAAGAAAAAGATTTCGGATAATTTAAAACTTTCGGATAAAAAATTAAAAGAAATAATCCTTGGAATGAGTCTTAATCCTGAAGGAGAAAATACGGCATTTTTTATTCAAAATGAAATCAAAAATATTAATGGGATGAATGATGTAAAAATCTCACATCTTGGACGCGGACTTTCGACCGGAACGGAACTTGAATATTCAGATTCGCTGACGCTTAAGAATGCACTGGAAAATAGAAGGTGATTTTGGACTACGGGACGGGTGTCCTTGTCATTCCCGCGCAGGGGGGAATCTAGGCCTAGATTCCCGCCTGCGCGGGAATGACAAATCTAAATTTTTGTAATTAGATACAAGAAAAATGCGCGCCCTTTGGGCGCGCATTTTTCTTGATTTTAGAGAGTTTCTATTTTAACTTTTACAAATGGCTGTCTATGTCCATTTCTCTTCAAATACTTACTCTTTTGTTTGAATTTAACCACGAGAACTTTGGGAGCTCGGCCGATTTCAGTGATTGTACCAGTAACTTTTGCGCCGAGAATATAAGGGGTACCTACCGCAGTATCTGTTCCCGAATCAGTTAGAAGAACCTTATCAAAGGTTACTTTTTCGCCCTCTTTTGCGGTATCAGAAAGCTTTTCAATAGTAACAACGTCCCCTTTAGAGACCTTGTATTGCTTTCCACCTGTTTCAATTACTGCAATTTCCATCCGGTAGTGAAATTTCAGGTCGTTCTCTCGAACTTTCCTGATAATTATAGTTTAATTTGTAAACAAATCCTCGTCCTTTTATGTAATTACCGTTTCAAATCTCATTTAACCTGAAATTCTACTACCGGATTCCATAGTTAGCCTATTCTACTTATTTTTAATAATTAATCAAGTATTATTCGTCATCCCCCTCTGGTTTTTCTAAGACAAGTGCTTCAATACCAATTGGTGTGCCAGTGATGCGAGTAACATCCTTATCAACTTTTTTCAATTCTTTTCCGGCATTATTGAAGTGGCTTACTGTGGTACTAATTGAATTTCCGAGCTTTTTATGATATTCCTCGTAGCTTTTAAGATGCTTACCAAGCTCATCAACACGCTTCACAATATCTTTTGCCGTCTCTTCTATCTGCATCGCTTTGAGACCTTGTAAGACAGTTTGGAGGTAGGCAAGAAACGATGTCGGCGAGACAATTATCACCTTGTACTTGCTCGCCGCACGTTGGATAAGATTTTCGGTATCATCTGTCACTGCACCAACTTTGTTTACAAGCAAGTCATAATAAATAGCTTCATGTGGAATGAACATAAAGGCAAAATCCATCGTTCCTTCTGACGGACGAATGTATTTTGCTGTTTCTTGGATGCGAAGTTTCAAATCATTCATGAAAACTTTTTCGAGTCTGTCTTTTTCGGTGGGATCTTTTGCTTCGCTCAAACGATTGTAATTTTCCAAACTGAATTTTGAATCCACAGGAATGATTTTATCTTTCACAAAAACTACTGCATCAACAATTTCCCCATTTGCAAATGTATATTGCATCTGAAAATTCCCCGGTGGCAATACATTTTTGAGAAGTGTTTCAAGATAATATTCACCCAAAATTCCGCGCTGTTTTGGATTTTTCAAAATATCCTGCAAATTTTGAAGTTGATCGGCAAAAGAGACGACCTGACGATTTGTTTCATCAAGTTTGGTAAGTCCTATAGTCACTTCCCTGATAAGTTTGGCTGATTCGCCGAATTGATTTTTGACAGATTCATTCATCTGCCGATTTGTGTCACTAATTTTTCTGTCTACAGTCCGAGACAATTCATTTATCTGCTCAAGTAGGAGTTTGAGCCCAGAATCATCCTTATTTTTTGAATCGTCTTCCTTGCCACGCAAAATTTTTCTAACCCAAAAAATGTTTAGCCCTAGGAGAATCAAAACTATGGCAACTGCAAAATATATTAGGACTTCGTTCATTTATTAAGTATACCACAGAGCGTTTTTGTGATAAAATACGCAGAACGAATATAGGAATCTGGATTATAGAATCTGGATAAATAAATTCAAAAATTAATCATTAAATATTTCAAATGAGTCTTCAATCAACAATCAAAGATGGGATAAAAACAGCAATGCTTGCCAAAGACGCCATTCGTCTTAGTGTTTTTCGAAATCTCACAGCATCATTTACAAACGAACTAGTAGCGAAAGGCAAAAAACCACAAGAAGAACTTGCGGATGAGGATGCTCTTGTGGTTATTAAACGTCTTATAAATCAAAGAAAAGATTCCATTGAACAATTCACAAAAGGCGGGCGAGCTGATCTTGCAGATTCAGAAAAAGCTGAACTTGCAATCTTGCAAACATTTATGCCTCCACAAATGTCCAAGGAAGAAATAAAAAAAATGGCCATTGCAAAAAAAGAAAGTATGGGAATCATAGATAAGACGAAGGTCAATCAACTTATGGGCGCTCTTATGAAAGACTTGAAAGGAAAAGCCGATGGAGGTGATGTCAAAGAAGTTGTCGCGGAACTTTTAACATAAGAAAATAATATAAAGATTTTAATTTAGCCGATTACTGCTATCGCAGTAATCGGCTAAATTGTGTATAAATCCAACGCATGGACGTTTGCAAAAAGTCTTATTTAATAATAATATTTAGGACAGAAAGAAAGGAGGGTTGTTATGTTTCCTATATTGAGTGTAGAAGAATTCATTAAAAAAATTCCAATTGGAGCATGTTTCTGGATTGTAGAAAATAGAAATCCAGAAGAAATTCCAATTATCCCTCATGTGAAATTCATTTCACTGGTGGTCAGAAAAAATGACAAAAAAGAATCATTCTGTGTCTGTTTGAAATTACTCACACTGATGTCTAGTGACAGGGTCAACCCCCCAATTCATTACTTAGATAAGTTCGGGTTCTTAAAACTCTTTTGTTTGGATGAATTTGGAATCTTCTTATCTAAAGAGAAAGCAGAACTCTGGATGGATATGCGCAAATTAGAATTTGAGCGCAGTCACATTGAACTTTCGTGTGCACTCTTAGAGTAACTCCCACATACAAGGCTTCGGCCTTGTTTTTTGTATGTATAGCCGAATTAAGCAATATTTGGTAAGATTTAAAATATGAAAAATGATTCATCACTTGAACACAAACGCCATACCCTCGCCCATTTACTTGCGTCTGCTGTTCGCACTCTTTATCCTGGTGCAAAAAATGCTATTGGCCCCGCAATTGAAAATGGTTTCTACCAGGATTTTGATTTAGCAGAAACAATTTCAGACAAAGATTTGCCGAAAATAGAAAAAGAAATGCGGAAAATTCTCAAAACTTGGAAAGTTTTTGAGAAGAAAGAAGTGAGCGAAAAAGAAGCTCTTGAAAACTTCTCGTGGAATGAATACAAAACTGAACTGATTAAAGATTTTTCAAAAGACGGCAAACAACTCACCTTCTACACAGTGGGCGGTTTTGTTGATTTGTGCAAAGGTGGACACTCCGAAAATCCTGCGGATGAAATCAAACAAGATTCATATAAACTTGAACGTGTCGCCGGCGCATATTGGAAAGGTGATGAAAAAAACAAAATGCTTACCCGTATCTACGGCTTGGCATTCGACAACAAAGAAGAACTCGAGACTTACGAAAGAAATATCGAAGAAGCTAAAAAAAGAGATCACAAAAAACTCGGCAAAGAGCTGGATTTGTTCACTTTTTCAGATTTGGTTGGCCCCGGACTCCCACTGTGGACACCAAAAGGAACATTGCTACGAAATTTACTTGACGATTTTGTCTGGCAACTGCGCGCTAAACACGGTTATGAGCGAGTCGATATTCCACATATCACAAAGAAAGATTTGTATGAAAAAAGCGGACATTGGGATAAATTTGACGATCAGCTTTTCCGAGTGAAAACTCGTGAAGGACATG
>ORMF011614887.1_pt1 | contig 12266 bp, 9 predicted proteins | sample 1779871 | NCBI WGS metagenome assembly ORMF01 (sample SAMEA104232316, study PRJEB22302) | groundwater metagenome | biome: forest; feature: aquifer; material: groundwater | place: USA | collected 2011-08-07 | depth 5.4 m | reverse complement strand
GGCGGGCGAGACCGCGGGCCCAACCCTGCCCATGTCCCCGCCAGGAAGCCCACTGCGCAAACGAGTCCAGGTAGCTCCGCCGTCCGTCGACTTGTGGATTCCGCTTTCGGGTCCGCCGCCGATATAGGTGAAAACGTGCCGCCGCCGCTGCCAGGCAGCCGCGTAAACGATCTCCGGATTTCGTGAATCGATCACCACGTCCGTTACGCCGGTGTTCTCGCTGATGTTCAGCCCCTTCTTCCACGACTTGCCTCCGTCCGTCGTTTTGTACAGTCCGCGGTCACCGCCGGGGCCCCACAGCGGACCTTGCGCCGCGACATAAACGATGTTCGAATCTTTAGGATCGACGGCAATTCGGCCGATATGCTCGCTCTCCTTCAGCCCAACATTGCGCCATGTCTTACCATCATCATCGCTTCGATACACGCCGTCGCCGTAGCCTACACTCCGCTGGGCATTGCACTCGCCTGTGCCCACCCAGATGACGTTGGGGTTCTTGGGGTCCATGGCAATGGCGCCGATCGAATAGGATCCTTCGCTGTCGAACACAGGCGAGAAGCTTGTGCCGGCGTTCCTCGTTTTCCACACACCACCCGATGCCGCGGCGACGAAATAGTGCGTCGGGTCCTTGGGATCGACGGCAAACGCAATAATACGTCCGGATGTCACCGCCGGTCCGATGGATCGCAGGGTCAAGCCAGCGGCCGCACCTGCAGCTTCCCCGGCGGGTGCACCCGATCCGCGCCCGCGCCTCTGGGCGGAGGATGAGTTGGCAAAAGTGAGGATAAGTGCAATAAGACCCACTGACAATATCGGAAAAAAGATGGAAGATTGGTCCCGTCTGAATCGACGCAAGGGAATCCCTCCTAAGAAAAAACGTGAGCAGGTATGATTTCGCCATGTGACCTCGCTGGCCCTCCTTATGGAACAGGTATCGAGTGTGCGGAAACTAACCCGGCACAATGATAAATGTGCCGATGAAGGATTGAATTCAGGCGCGGGAGCCTCTATAATCTGGACGTGGCGCAGCGAATGTGGACTGGAAAACCGACGACGAGGACGATCTTCTAGAAATCAATCCTCACCGGAATTGGCCGCGAAGAAGGAACCAACTGTGCGATTCAACATTCCTCATCCGATTATTGCGGTTGTCATCGTGCTGATACTAGCGGTCGCCGGATATTTTATCTACAAATCTCCCCAATGACCGAAAAGGAAGTCGTCATTCGCGGGGATTACATCACGCTCGGCCAGCTCCTGAAACTGATCGGCGCGGCAGACTCTGGGGCCTCCGTAAAGCGGCTTCTGGAAATTGGGGAAGTGACGGTAAATGACGAACCCGAATCGCGCCGGGGTCGTAAACTCCGTCCGGGCGATCTGGTATTCATGCCGCCGGGGGTCAGAATACGGCTAGACTCGACATGAATCCCGCCCGGGGTCCATCCTATTTCGCCCAGGGACGTGGAACAATTCCTGCCGCGAGTCGTTCTCTATAGTGTTAACCCGTCCGAGAAGTGAGGATCACAACATGAGACGACACTTAAATATATGCCTTTTCCTGGCTGCGACGGCTGCCTTAATATCGAGTCCCGCAGCCGCCCAATTCAGTCTGGTAAGCGAAAAACAGGAGCTTCAGGCAGGCCAGCAAGCCGATCAGGAGCTGATGCGAAAGTATCGATCGAGCGGCGACAGGTACTGGAACAGCGTCGTGAAAAACGTGGGCACGCGGCTCGTGCGAGCTTGCGAGCGGCCGAACATCCCATGGACCTTTCGGGTTCTCGATTCAAATGAGCTGAACGCTTTCTCCGTTCCCGGATACGTCTACATCACGACCACTACCTTGGAAACGATCCGCAACGACCAGGACGCGATCGCGGGTGTGCTCGCTCACGAGATCGGACATACGTGCGGAAAGCACGCCAAGAACCAGATGGAGAAGGGCGCAATTGGCGGCCTTCTTATCAGCGTTTTGGGGGGCAGGAATAAAACGGTCTCCGGATTGGCGGGCGTGGCAGCGAACCTGATCATGCTTGGTTACAGCCGGAACGATGAGAACGATGCCGACAAGCGGGCGGTGCGCTATACTCTCGCATCCGGCTACGATCCGAACGGGCTCATCCGCTTCTTCCAGATTCTGGAGGAGAAAGGCGACCGTGGCGGAGGTGGAGTTGCTTCCTACTTCCGAACGCACCCGCCAACCGGCGACCGGATAAACCGCGTGCGGAATGAGATTGCAAGGCAGGGCGGATCGACCACTTCGAATGCTTATCGTCGCTCACGGAGCCGCAATATCGACTACCCAGACGATCCGTACTATCGGAACCGAAGTAATGATGATTCCGATCCCTACTACCGAGACCGGTACAATCGGGATCGTTCCAACCGTGAACGATGGGATTGGCCGTAAGATCGAAATGGAATAGGAATCGTGTCATAACGACAGGCCGCGCTCCAACCACTAACGGAGCGCGGCCTTTTCGATTGACCCCATAGGACAATGCCGCACGCTCGTCGAACCTCCTCAACACTCAATCATTAACACTTAAGGCTGAGCGCTCAACCATGGACACCCGCAAACTCGGCAAAAACGGCCCCAACCTCACCACGATCGGACTGGGCGCGTGGGCGATGGGCGGGCCGTGGAAGGTGGGCTGGGGACCGCAGGAAGACGAAGAGTCGATCGCCGCAATCCGCCGCGCCATGGAGCTCGGTATTAATTGGATCGACACGGCGGCGATCTACGGTCTCGGGCACTCGGAGGAAATCGTAGGCCGCGCTCTAAGTCAATATCCCCGTGATCGCGTTATCATTGCAACGAAATGCGGTCGCGTGCCAGACGACACCGGCACTCCCTACAGCGACCTCCGGCCGGAATCGATCCGCCGGGAGATGGAAAACAGCCTTCGCCGCCTCGGAACCGATTACGTCGACCTCTATCAGATCCATTGGCCGGACAATGAAACGGGAACGCCGCTCGAAGAGTCTTGGGCGACAATGTCCGCCCTGCAGGATGAAGGCAAGGCCCGATACCTGGGAGTGAGCAACTTCGAGGTTTCGCACCTGGAGCGGTGCGAGCCCATCCGCCACGTCGATTCGATCCAACCGCCGTACAATCTCCTTCGGCGCGATGCAGAGAAAGAGCTGTTTGCATGGTGCCTGCGCAGCGGCACGGGCGTCGTGGTCTACAGCCCCATGCAGTCCGGCCTGCTGACCGGCTCGTTCGACAAATCACGCCTCGCGCCTGACGATTTCCGAAATCGCAGTCCCCACTTCCAGGAACCGAACTTTTCACGCGCGCTTTCGATCGTCGACAAGCTCCGCCCCATTGCTGAACGCCACGGCAAGACCGTCGGGCAGCTCGCCATTGCATGGACCCTGATGAATCCCGCGGTCACATCCGCAATCGTCGGCGCGCGCCGGCCGGAGCAAGTGGAAGAGAACATCTCTGCGGCATCCTGGCGCCTCACGGATGACGATGTGGCCCAGATCAACGTGATCGTTTCTTGATTTGTATGGGAGTGTTGGAATAACGGAGTAATGGGGTCATGGACAAAGCCATCACTCGAACACTCGCGTCCCCACTTCCCCTGTGTCCCCCGCTTGTGCAATAATCTCAACGGGCGAACAATTATTGCAGGAAACTCGCGCCGGACACAGAATACGTGTGCCGGCTATGAACCCGGTATTTGGGGAACAGGCACGTACTGTTTTGCGTCTCTTGCATTACGCACGCTCGTCCGACAAGCCAGGCACAAATCCACGATCTTCTTAGTCACGATGGTAGGATGCGGTCGCCGAACCGTTCCCGGAAGACGTACGAACTGTGATCTTTCCAAGTTAAGGAGGAAGTATGATGTCGAGAAAGATGCTTAGGAATGTGAACCGTAACGGATACGGCTGGAGATTGGCAGCGGCGGTTCTTGCTCTCACAGCCGCGGCCCTGCACGGATGCTCCAGCAGCGACACACTGGTTCCGGCTATACCGACGGCGACTCAGTTCAGCGGCACTGACGCAAACGTCGCGGCGACGATGACGTCGTTCCGAAGTGCGATCGGTGGCGTGAATAACGGCGGTGTCGCCGCGCCACAAGGCAGCGGCCGCCGCGAGATCAACTGGGACGGTATTACGATGGCCCAGTCGGATTTCAATAGCACGGGCGCGCTGATCAACGCAAATACGCTGGTGATCGCAGCCGGGCGCTTCGGCACGCGCGGCATCGTACTTGTCGAAGGTGACCCCGGCTCGGCAGGCGTTCCGGGCAATCCAAACACCTTTGTCTTCACTGCGGTAAGCGACAACGGGTTTGCTTCCGCAAATCCGTCTACCGCGGGCCGCTTCCTCGCGTTCAGTCCAACAAAGACCTTTGCGCCGCTAAACAGCAATGTCACCGAAGTGCGATTTGTGAATCCCACTCCTACGGGCACGTCGGCTGTCAGCGCCGGTACCTCTGCCTTCGGTGCGGTCTTCCTAGACGTCAACCAGCCTGGAACGAGCATCGAAGCATTCAATGGCTTCCGAAGTCTTGGCCGTTTTGCCGTACCCACGTCGGGAGCCGGCGGGACGTCCTTTCTCGGCATCCAATATAGCTCGAACGTGATTACGTCGGTCAAGTTAACCACCGGCACGGCCGTCCTGGCGACTTGGACGGGCAACCCGCGTGTCCTATCATCCGGCCCGTCCGACACCGCCGCGACCGACCAGGTCGCGATGGACGACTTCATCTATGCTGAGCCGGGTCCGGCTGTCATATTGGCGGGATCCACGTTCTAGACTGCACGCTCGCTCCGTGTATACAGAAGTGGAGAACGGCCGGCTCTCCCGCCGGCCGTTTTCCATTTCCCCATTTCCCCATTCCCCACTTTCTCATTTCCGGCCTACTTCGAACAATACTGTTTCAGCTTGGCCATGTTGCGAATGGTTACCGTGCGGCCTTCTGTCTGGATCGCGCCTACTGCCCGGAGGCTCGCGAAAGCGCGGTTGACACTCTCTCTCGCGGTGCCGATCTGATCGGCGATTGCCAGCTGGGACACCTTGGCGTCGATTGTCAGCCCAACCCCCGGATCCTCGATCCCAAGGTTTTCCGCCATCTCGATCAGCACCTCGGAAACGCGGCCCAGTACGTTCAACTCCTGCTGGCTCTCACGCTGATCGGCCGCCTGGCGAAGCCGGTCGGCCAGACTCGCCATAACGCCGATGGCGATCGCGGGCGACTCCCCCACACAACGAAAAAAGTCGGACCGGTCCAGCATGAGAAGGTCCGACTTCTCAGATGTCACGGCATCGGCCATCCGGGGCTTCCCGTCGATGAGGGAAAGCTCGCCGAACTGCTCTCCAGGCCCGCGATTGGCCAAATGCACGATTTCGCCGCTCACGGTATTAGTCTGTATCTTGACGCGGCCGGATACTATGACGTACAGTGTATGTCCAGGATCTCCTTCGTGAAACAGCGCTGCTTTCGCGCGGAACTTGCGGCGACGACTGCGGCGTGCGAGGGTCTTGAGCGAATCGTCATCCAGGTCCGAAAAAATTGGTACCTGCCGAAGTGCGTCGACACTGGACGAATCCATATGAGATTCTCTCCTGAAGAAACTGCCGGAAGGATTTCGCGTAATACATAAGCGGGCAAACAGGTAACAATTCTGTATGGGCAGTCAGATACCTCCTGAGCCCGACAGTCCGACGACTTGACTTTCGAGGACGAGGACGACGACGAGAACGAGTACGATTCCCAAAACAGAACACGTAAAATGCCTGCGACCGCCGCTAAGAACGTACCCGCCCTGCCCACCGGCATCCTAACCTTTGTCTTCACGGACATCGAAGGATCGACGCGACTTTGGGACGAACACCCTGACGCTATGAAACAGGCGCACGCGCGCCACATGGGCATTATCACCAGCAGCGTGGAAAGTCACAACGGCGTGGTTGTCCGCAGTCGGGGCGAGGGCGACAGTACATTCGCGGTCTTCACACATGCGCCGGACGCCGTTCGTGCCGTCGTCGCATTTCAAAAGGAGCTCGAAAGTGAACCTTGGCCGGAAGGTGTCCGGCTGAAGGTGCGCGTGGCGATGCACACCGGCTCCGGCGAGATAACAGGCCGCGACTACAACAGCACCGACGTCAACCGCTGTGCCCGCCTTCGAGGCATCGGCGCCGGCGGCCAGATCCTGCTTACCCGCGCCACATTCGACGGTGTCCGCGACAACCTACCGGACGGGGTCACCCTGAAAGACCTCGGCTGCCACCGTCTCAAGGATCTGAAGCGGGCCGAGCAGGTTTTCCAGGTCAGCCATGCCGATCTGCCGGATGAGTTCCCCCCGCTGCGATCGCTGGACTCGTTTCCTAACAATCTGCCGCGCCAGGTTACTTCGTTCATCGGCCGCGACAAGGAGATGGAGGAAGTCAAGCGGTTACTAACGGCGTCACCGCTGGTTACCATCCAGGGCGCCGGAGGATGCGGCAAGACCCGCCTATCCATTCAGGTGGCGGCGAACATTTTGGACCAGTTCCCGGATGGCGCCTGGGTGGTTGAGCTTGCGCCTATCTCGGACCCGGCGCTCGTTCCGCAGGTCGCAGCGAATGCGCTCGGAGTGAGGGAGGAGCCGAAAAAGCCCCTCATCGATACCCTGTGCAGCTACCTCGAAAGCCGTACGCTCTTGCTTGTAATAGATAACTGCGAGCACCTCATCGACGCATCGGCGAGACTGGCCGAAGCGATTCTTCAAGACTGCCCAGGAGTGAAGATTATCGCTACCAGCCGGGAACGCCTCCGCATTGCGGGAGAGAACGCCTGGCGTCTGCCCTCGCTCGCAGTCCCGGCCTCAGGCGGACATCCGCTCGCGCGCACAAATACTGCTTCCACCGTGGAGAAGTTCGATGCCGTCCGCCTTTTCGTCGAGCGAGCACAGACTGTGGCGCCGTCTTTCTCGGTCAGCACACAAAACGCCGCGGACGTAACCCAGATTTGCCGCCGTCTCGACGGAATCCCGCTCGCCATAGAGCTTGCCGCCGCCAGAGTCAACGTGCTGACAGTAGACCAGATTGCCCAGCGGCTCGACGATCGCTTCAGTCTGTTGACGACCGGCCATCGCACCGCTCTGCCTCGCCAGCAGACGCTGACGGCCCTCATCGACTGGAGCTACGACCTCCTTTCTAACGACGAGCGGACTCTCCTTGCTCGGCTTTCCGTGTTCGCCGGCGGATGGACCTTGGAAGCCGCCGAAAGAGTCTGCGGGAGTGATGAATTACTAGAGCTAGTGAACATTGGGGGTCCAACGCAATACTCCAGCGCTCAACCACTCCAGGATTCCCAGGTGCGGCGTGGTCTCCCGTCCCGCCAGAGTTCTAAACCGCGCCGCCGGTTCGAGCGGTTGAGACGGTCCGAGGGGGTGAGATGGTCCGAAGGACTGGAGGGCTTCGAGCGCTTGGGACACTCCATCCTGGACCTCCTGACGCAGCTCGTAGACAAATCACTCGTCGTGGCCGAAGAGCATGAGGATGGAGTCGGCCGCTATCGCCTGCTCGAGACACTGCGCCAATATGGACGCGTCAAATTGGATAAATCGGGGGAAACCGATGCCACTCGCGCGCGCCACACCGCGTACTACCTATCCGTGGTTGAGGAAGCAGAACCCAATCTCGTTGGCCCGGAGCAGGTAGCCTGGTTCGAGAAGCTCGAGACCGAGCACGATAATCTCCGCGCCGCCCTGGAATTCTGCAGCAAAGTCGAAGCCGACCAACCCGGACAAGTGGCCGACGTCGGACTCCGGCTGGCGGGATCACTTTCACGTTTCTGGTTCGTCCGGGGCTACTTTGTCGAGGGCAGGGAGTGGATAAGTACCTTCCTCAACCTCGCAGACGGGCGAACGAGAGAACGCGGCCGGGCGCTGACGGGCTTCGGACGCCTTGCCCTGAACCAGTGGGACCGCGATGCCGCGCGATCGAGCTTGGAAGAGGCCCTTTCAATTCAGGAAGAGCTGGGAGACGGTTCCGGTGCGGCAACCTCGCTCCTCTGTCTGGGCGTCCTGTCGGCCGAAGCGGAAGATTACCATAAGGCCGACGATCTGTTCGAGCGGAGCCTATCGCTGAATCGCGAGCTCGGCGACCACCGGGGCGCGTCCATGGCGCTGATCAATTTGGCCAATACAGCGATCTTCCAAAAACGCTGGGCCAGGGCGCGCACGCTTCTCGATGAAAGCCTTGCCGTGAGTACGGAGATCAGCGACACACATGGAATCGCGACCAGCCTCAATAACCTCGGACACGTTGCCAGCATGCAGGAAGACTTTTCCAGCGCCCATGCTTACTTTATGTCCAGCCTGGCGCTTTGCAAAGACCTCGGGTTCAAGGCTGGTATCGCGGACTGCACGGAGGAGCTTGCCAAACTTGCGGCCAAGCAGAGCCTGCCGCACCGTGCCAGCCTGCTATTCGCCGCGGCGGATAACCTCCGCGAAGAGCTCAATCTACCCCTCCCGCCCGGCGAACGCCAGGTGTGCGATGAACATCTCGCCGTCGTCCGAACCCTGATGGACGACAAAGAGTTCGAACAGGCCTGGTCCGAGGGACAAGCGTTGACGCTGGATCAGGCGGTCGCCTACGCCCTCGACGATGCCGGGACGCCCGTGAAACGATGATGAGGGAAATGGGCGTTTCCTCATTTCCACACCCATTTACCCTCACTTCCTTCCTAACGAGACTACGGCATCCGCACAGTGACCAGCCGGCGGGCCTTATCGCTCATCACGACGAGGTTGACCGTGTCGCCGCTCTTAACGCCCTGAAGAGCCGCGGCCAGGTCGCTCTGCGATTTGATCGTTCTCCCGTTGATTTTCGAGATGACCATCTGCGGCTGAAGACCGGCCTCTTCGGCCGCGCTCCCGCTCTGGACCTCGACGATCACCACGCCGTCCGCTGAATTACCGAGATTGTATTTCTGGGCAATCTCCGGCGTTACGGCCTCGACGCGGATTCCCAGCTTGCCGGCCGCCGCCTGCTCGGCTGGCTTCTCAACGGCTGCCAGCTCGTTCGGAGCGGTCCCGACGGTCGCGGTAACGGTCTGCTCGCGGCCCTCGCGGCGGATCAAGAAGTCCACCCGGCTGTTCGGTGCGAGATGGCCGATGATATCGCGGAACGCGAGGTCATCCTGTACGGTCTTGCCATTGACCCGCAATACGATGTCGCCGGGCTGGAGGCCGGCGCGTGACGCGGGCGTATCGTTCGACACCATCTCGATCATTGCACCGTTCGTGGTCCCATTCCTCTGCTTTTCGTCATACGTGAGCGCTCTGGGCACGACTCCCAGATACCCGCGGACCACTTTACCCGTTGCGATGAGCTGATCCATAACGTCCTTCGCGGTGTTTGACGGAATGGCAAATCCGATTCCCACGCTCCCGCCGGACGGAGATTCTATCGCCACATTGATACCGATCAGTCTGCCGCGGATATCTACCAGCGCGCCGCCGGAATTACCCGGGTTGATGGCTGCGTCGGTCTGGAGCAGATTGAAATATCCGCGCTGGTCCTGCCCGCCGCCAATGCTCTGCTGGCGCGACCGCGCGCTGATGATACCGGCAGTCATCGTGTCTTCCAGCTCGAACGGCGATCCGAATGCCACGGCCCACTGACCCACGCGTACGCGGTCCGAATCGGCCATCTCCACCGGCACCAGGTTGCTCGCATTGATCTTGATGAGCGCAAGGTCACTACGGAAGTCGCGGCGCACGGTCCCGGGGAACTCGCGTCCGTCGTGCAGCTTGACCGTCACTTTGTCTGCGCCGCCAGCTACGTGATCGTTCGTGAGGATCCAGCCGTCGCTGCGCACGATGACACCGCTGCCCGCGCCCCTAATAGAAAACTGACGCGGCATTCCGCGCAGGGGCGGCATTTGGCCTTCAAATCCGGGAATGTCCTGGAAGAACTGGCCGAATCCGGGGCTCATGCCCGTGGTCTTCATCGTCTTGTTCACGCGGATGCTGACCACCGATGGCTCCAAACGCTCCGCGATGGCGGTGAACGCGTTTTCGAGATCGGCCAACGGCGCCGTTCGGGCCGCGACCTGATCCGTGGTCAAAGGCGCCTTCGCCGCGACACTCTGCTTCTGTTCAGGATCGGCCGCGGACGCGTTCCGGAGTGCGACACAGCCAGTAACGGCTCCAACCGCGACAAAGGCGGCAACTAGGGCGCGTACGCTGCCCTGCCGCCGAAGGCGTGGTTCATTCAACATTGATAACACCTCCGTATTTCCTCTCTATGGGTATTTATTCTTGAATGGGACGGATGTCCCGAAACTTCCATTTACGGTTCTCTTTTACGCAGGATAACGTGCTCAATGTTCCGCAGCGCCGGCCAATGCGCGTATGAACTTTTCCGCGCCGGACTCTGAGAGGGTAAGATGGTAAACCCTGCCCTCGCACCCTTCGTTCACTCTTGCCCACTCACACTCTCACCCCCCGGCAGGATTCCCATTTATCTGTGGCGAAACCATCGCCGCCCTGCAGCCATTGCGCTGCAACTCAATGCACGAAATTCCCCCCAGAGTTGGGGGATAGGGGGCCTGAACGTGGCGTCCGGCATTACGTGCGATGGCGGCCCCTAACCCCCAACTCTGGGGGGACATTGGCGAGCCCGGACACAAGTTTCGATAGTCAATGAGGAGGATCTGGTGACGGGAGGACAGGCGCTGGCGGTCCTCGTGATCGCGGGATTCACACTGTTTGTCCTCTGGGGACGAACGGCTGCCGGCCGAGCCCTACTCATTCGGCTGTTCGGATCGCCGTCGGGAAAGCGGGCTGCAGTCCCCCAGCGCAAGAACCGATCGTCCATCCGCAGGTCGGCCGGTTCCAGCAAATCACCATCGCGCAAGCCTCGCGGCGCGGCCCGCCGGCAATCCCCCAAACGTGCAAACCGAAAATAGCCCTGGTCTTAGTCCGTCAAAGGCCAAACGCTTCCCGAAGTACTGGTGGCTCGTCGTACTCATCGTCATGGCAATCGCCGGCGGTATTCCGGCCGTCCGGCTGCAGCAATATTGGGAACAGCGCGCCTCTTGCCAGACTAATCTGCGGCGCCTCTCGACAGCCCTTCTTCTCTACGCCCAGGACTACGAGGGCGCTCTTCCGCCGACCGAATCACGCCAGGGGGATGTCTGGAGGTCGTGGGTCGAAATGGCCGATCCATACAAAAAGGGCCAGGACATAGAAGAGTGCCCGTCGAATCCCGCGGCCGGCGCCCGTCACGCAACTCTCGGATATCCGTTTTCTTGCAGCTATGCGCTGAACTATCGGTTCTTCGGGGTATTTGCGCCCGGTCCGTTTGCCGTGGAGAACGTGGAGATCCCCGCCCAGACTGTTTTGTTGGTCGAAGCCGGGCGAATGCGTGAGGCCGGGCCGTTTGGTCCGCCGGCAAGTCCGCTCGCGATGAGCGCGTATTTCGATACCGCGCAAACGCCGCGGGCTTATCCATCGCCCCATGACCGCCGAATGTGCATATCGGCAATCGACGGACACACGGTCTGCGTGAGAGTGGCCCACTACTCGCCGGCCTGGCACGATCCGATGTATGGACGGGTCGGTCGCAATGTCTATAATTGGAACGGCGGGCATCCGAATGGAGACACCGGAACCCCGCCGCGGGAGTAACCTGACTCGAAATCTGCGTATTATATGGGTGCAAGCTCACAAAACAGGCCCATTTTCTGTCTCTCTCTTAAAAAGCCGCTTGCGTTTGCCTGCAATGCGCTGTATAATGGCAGGGTTGATTGTCCGACATGAGCCGTGCGACCCCCCGCACATCGGGCTCGTCCACTGAGGAGGAAGATTAAATGACTCAAAGGGCTTTGTACCGCCTGCGGGTTCGCGCGAACGATGCGCTCTTGGCGTCCACGATGTGCCTCGCGGTTATTTTGCTCGGCTGCGGGGGCGGCGGTGGCGGTGGCGGAATTATCATTCAGCCCGGCGCCTGCGGCAGCGCTCCCGGTTCCGGCGTCACGGCCATCTGCGGCCGCGTGATCAAGGATGACGTGGGCCAGACTGCTGTCGGATCCGTCGCCATTTCGCTTCTCGATTCCACCGGAGCGGCTATTGCCGTCACGAATACGAAGGCAGACGGCACTTTCGTTTTTAACGCGCCGAACACTACGCGCGGCGCCCTCATTATGGTAAGCACGCCGGCCGGGTTTACGTCGAACTATTTGAAGTACTCCGGCGCTACATACGACCAATCGCGCCGATCTCGCGACAATTCAACGCCATGCGTGCCGGCCGTCGCC
>ORMF011763104.1_pt1 | contig 12267 bp, 9 predicted proteins | sample 1779871 | NCBI WGS metagenome assembly ORMF01 (sample SAMEA104232316, study PRJEB22302) | groundwater metagenome | biome: forest; feature: aquifer; material: groundwater | place: USA | collected 2011-08-07 | depth 5.4 m | reverse complement strand
AGCGCCGGGTTTTGAATTCGGTTGAGCAATTGAGAAGCCGTTATCTTTGAATTCTGATCATCCAATATACGGTCGCACCATTCAAAAATTTCTTTGGTCCGCTCCCCGATAAAAAGATAATTCGGAAATAATTCCTTAAATACCCGAAAATAAGGCGGATAGTGAAAAATGAGACCGACCAATAATTTTTCGGTCGGAGGTTCATTTTTTTTCGCCTCCTTCTGAGAAGGTTTTGATTCAAACGAAGAATGTTTGGGCGATTGCTTTGTCTTTAATTTTTGCAGCTCCGTTCTCAGCGAGGCTTCTTCAACACCCAATGTGACGGCCAATTTCTTAAGATAGCGATCCACCAAAACGGGGTTTTTAATTTTAGAAAAAGTTTCTAAAAACTCACTCGTAATTTTTAACAGGCCAAGTGAATCGGATTTATTGTATTTTTTAAGCAGCACTTGAAGTTTAAAATCAAAAACATCCCGACTTTCTTTCAACAGTTCTGTCATCGCCTCTTTCCCCTTGGCACGGATAAAATCGTCGGGATCAAAACCCTTCGGCAGACACAAAACTTTCACACTCATTCCTTCTTCTAAAAAGATATCGAGCCCTCGAAGCGAAGCCTGTTCGCCTGCTTTATCGCCGTCAAAAACAACGATCGCTTCGTCTGCATAACGCTTCAGAATATGGACATGTTCTGAAGTCAGTGACGTACCTAAGGTTGCCACGCTATTGGTAAAACCGTTGGCATGAAGCCGGATGCAGTCCAGATAACCTTCTACAATCAAAATTCGGCGGATTTCTTCTGATAAAGCGACGGCTTTCTTGGCCAAATGGAGCGCATACATTTCTTTGCGCTTTTGAAAAATAGGACTTTCCGGAGAATTCAAATACTTGGGCATTTCATCACCCATCACCCGGCCGCCGAAGGCCACAGACTTGCCTTGAACATTTAAGATCGGAAACATAATTCGATTTCGGAATAAATCGTAGGTTTTGCCTTGGGTAGAACGCTGAACAATTCCGGCCCGGATTAAATCCTGATCGACGAATCCCTTTTTGCTGAGGAATTCATACAAGGTTCTCCATTCCGGAAGCGCAAAGCCAAGCTGAAACATATCAATTTCTATATCTCCAAAATTTCTTTTTTGCAAATAAGCGCGCGCCATTTTTCCGCGCTCGGGATGTTTTAAATTGGCGTGATAAAATTCTGCGGCGACAGTATAAATTTGATAGAGCCGTTCCAACTGGGATTTTTCTTTGCTCGGCAAAACCTTTGATTCAGGAAGCGCGATGTGTGCGCGATCAGCCAAATGTTTCAGCGCTTCCGGAAAACTCATTTGTTCATGCTTCATCAAAAACGAAAACACATCCCCGCCCACACCGCATCCAAAGCAATGAAAAATCTGTTTGTCCGGATTCACGACAAAGGAAGGCGTTTTTTCCTGATGAAAAGGGCAATTGGTTTTGAAATTGCGGCCAGCCCGTTTTAAAGACACATAGGAAGAAATAATTTCCACGATGTCATTAAGCGACTGGACTTGATCGACGATCTGATCGTTACTCATGATTTTATTGGTTACCGGCACGAAACAAATGGACTGCTTGTCAGATAGAAACGATACGGCATTTCTTTGGCCTTACTAATTCCGATTCGCGTGGTTACGGTAATATTCAATGGCATCTTTTCTTTTCTCTCAATGATACAAAATGATTCCGTCGTTAAATCCTTGTCTGAATCCTCGCGCGTAATCCCAAAGGCCTGAGTTAATTTACCCGGCCCGTTGGTTAATTTTTGAAGCTCGTCTGTATGCCGACGGCTTTTCATCGTCTCAATTTCCGAAAGCGGCTCCAATGCACGAATCAGAACCGCGCCCGCTACGGTTTCTTTCTCGGTAACCACATTTAAACAGTGGTGATTACCATAGGTGAAATAGACATAACTAAATCCCGGCAGTCCAAACATCACCTTGGCCCTTGGCGTCGGACCCTTGAACGCGTGGCTAGCTGGATCACCCGTTCCAAAATAAGCTTCCGTTTCAATGACCCGGCCTTGAATTCGTTTTCCGTTTTGATTGAAGGATAAAATTTTACCAATCAATTCAAACGCTACAACTGCGGTATTTCGTTCATAAAATGACCGCGCGAGCGGCTTTATAGTTGCGCTGAATTCGGAATCCATCGTTCAAAAAAATAGTGTACTTGTTCACACGTCTCAACTAAATAAGGCCCTGTCAGGGACTTTGCGGTAAATGATTCTTGAATAAACGGAATGTTAAACATCATGATAAATTCAGAAACGAGGGTCAAAAATAAAATAAATGCGAGACCACCGATTAAGGCGCCGCCCAAACTATTAATCGGCTGCTTAAAGGTGACGCCGGCAATTAAAGACAAAAATTTAAACAAAAACCGAATGAATACGATGGACACAATGGCCAGCGCGGCAAAGATAACAATTTGAACCGGCCAATTTGGAACTTGAAATCGCCGAACTAAAAAACCTGTTAATTGCGCCGTGTACTCAATCACCACCACTTGGGCAGTCATCACTGCGATGAGAATCGGAAGAATACCGGAAAGACCTTTTCTAGCGCCATAAAGCACTCCTAGAAAGAAAACAGCAAACAACACAAAATCGACCCAGCCTAAGCTGGACCATGCAATCGCTACCTTAACATCATGTACCATAATCGCTCCCTTATTTATCCTTCTCTGGTTTCATGACCACATCAATTTAAAGAGTGAAGCTGCCGCCACAAAAGCCGTATCGGTTTTAAGAATCCCCGATCCCAAACTGACGCGTTTGGCTCCAAGTTCTTTGGCTTTCCCAATTTCACTGGGTGAAAACCCGCCTTCAGGGCCAATGATTAATAAAAGATCATGAATGGGTTCAGAAATCAAATCTTTTGCTGGAACAGCCTCTGAAGACGTGTCCAAAATAAAGATATGATCCTGTGATCTTAAATTCTGACATAAATTATTAAATGTAATTGGTTCCAAAATTCGGGGCGCGCGAGCGAGTCGCGATTGCTTCAGCGTTTGATCCGAGATGCGCTGCCAGCGCTGGGTGACTTTGGCAGATTTGGCTTCAGAAATTCGGACCATCGTTCGTTCAGTCATTAAAGGAATGAGTTCATCCACTCCCAATTCAGTGGCTTGCCTGACAATTTCATCCATTTTCCGGTCCTGAGGAATGGCTTGAGCACTACGAAGCCGCACCGAGCTGATCTGAGTCGGTGATTTAGACACAGATTCCACCACGTTTAATTCTGTTTGCGAATCTTGCCAATACCGTTTAGTCCGGCTGACGCATGCATGTCCTTCAGAATCAAACAAGAGACACAACTCGCCTTTTTTCATACGAAGTACGTTTTTTAAATGATGCGTTTCTTCGCGAGGCAAAAGGACTGTGTTGATTTTCGGCTGTGCATGAGTAATTTGAGGCGCGAGAGATGATGAAATAAAAAACCGTTTTAAAGCACGCATCATAAATAGAAAAGGTCTCGGCTACCCAGAGACCTTTTAGAAATGAGATTTGAAAATCAATGAACTACTTGGACTGTTCAGCTTTTTCTGTTTTGTTTTTTACAACACTTGAAGCTTGAGGACCTTTTTCCCCCTGAATAATTTCAAAAGAAACCACATCGCCTTCTTCTAGAGTTTTATAGCCTTCTCCTTGAATCGATGAATAATGGACGAATACGTCTTGCCCGCCTTCTTGCTCGATAAAACCAAACCCTTTAACATTGGAAAACCACTTCACCTTACCTTGAACTGCCATTGCTACCCCTCCCTAAACGCTTGTTGCTATTTAATCTGATGTTTCAGAATAAGCCCAGGCTTAAAAACAACAACTTTCTTCTCCGGCACCTGAACTTCTTGACCGGTACGTGGATTGCGGCCTACGCGACCTCGGCGTGTTTTGACCTTAAATACCCCAAAATTGCGCAACTCAACGGTTTCTCCCCGTTCTAAGCTTTCGACGATTGCATCCAGCGTCCGCTGAACAATCTTCTTGACGTCAATTTGGGTGAGATTCGTATCATTTGAGACTTTGGTGACTATATCTTTTTTTGTCATTCGCTCACCTCCGAAATAGGAAAGGCTTGAAACTATATTTCCCTAAGTCTTTACGCCTGAACAAAATAGCAAAAGCGAACCAAAGTGTCAAGGAAATTTCTTTCATAACCCTCGTTATTTGAACCACTTGGAATGTTAGAAACCCGCCTTAACACCTTATTTTGATGGCATTATTTCCGAGGATTTGTCCCAATTCTTCAAAGAGTGCAGACCCGGTTTCCACTTTGAAATCTTCACCGGAATTCACCACAATTCGCTTTCCCGCAGCGTCTTTAAAATTAATGTAAACCGGCGTCTGGCCGGGGTGATTGGCGAGAATATCTTTAATTTTCTTAAGCGTTTCGATATCCAGTCCTGCCGTCAATAAGTCAATTGAGATTACTTTGGTTAGTTTCTTCTCCACTTGTTCGAGGGGAATGATTTCTTCGGCAATCACCTTGGGCGTATCTTCTCTCATATTAATTTTCCCGCGAATAAAAATAAGACTGTCTTTTCTAAGCAGATTGATAGAAGAACGAAAAATTTCCGGGAACACAACGATTTCGGCCCGACCGTTTAAATCTTCAAGCGCCACAAACGCCATGCGGTCCCCTTTTTTAGTCGTCACTTCTTTTAACGTATTAATAATTCCGCCCAAGGTCACCGGATCTTGGTCTTTCATTTCCGCAAGCGTCATCGTGGATGCGGCAGCATAAGTATTCAGAATTTTTTCATACTTCGTCAAAGGATGAGCGCTGACATAAAAACCCAGCACTTCCCGTTCATAAGCCAGAAGTTCATGTTCGGGCCATTCCTCCAAATCGGGAACGGAAGTATCTCCTCCGCTCACACTCGATGACTGAGTCATTTGGTCCAACAATGATAATTGGCCTTTCTGCCGATCTTGTTGTGCTTTAGAACCAACATCCAGCACTCTATCAATCATCGCGGAAAGCTGGGAACGTCTTAAGCCAAATTGATCAAAGGCACCGCATTTAATCAAACTTTCAAACACTTTGCGGTTGCAAAGCCGAAGATCCACTCGCTCTGCAAAATCATAAATGGATTTGAAGGAACCTTTTGATTCTCGAGCTGCAATAATGGATTCCACCGCCGAACTTCCGACATTTTTCACCGCCGTCAGGCCAAAGCGGATGTCTTTTTCTAAGCATGTAAATTCCGAGAAACTTTCACTGACCGAAGGCGGCAGAACCTGAATTCCGATGCGTCGGCATTCTTCGATATACCGAACAATTTTATCTGTGTTGTCTTTTTCTGAAGTCAGAAGGGCTGCCATAAATTCAGTGGTGTAATTGGCTTTTAAGTAGGCCGTTTGAAACGAAATAAAAGCGTAGGCCGTCGAATGGCTTTTGTTGAAGCCGTAACCGGAGAAATATTCAATCAAATTCCAGATTTTTTCTGCAGTCCGGGCCGTCACGCCGCCTTTTGCAGCACCGTCAATGAAGGATTTTTTCTCCCGTTCCATAATTTCCGGAATTTTTTTACCCATGGCGCGCCGGAGCGAATCAGCTTTGGCAAGACTGAAACCGGCCAGCGTGGAAACAATCTGCATCACCTGCTCTTGATAAAGAATGATTCCGTAGGTTTCTTTTAAAATGGGCTCCAGCGCCGGATGGTCATACTTAATGAGAGAACTGTCGTGCATTCGTTTAATGAAATCATCCACCATGCCGCTGCCCAAAGGTCCAGGCCGGTATAAAGCAAGGAGTGCAATTAAATCTTCAAACCGAGTGGGTTTCATTTTTTTAAGAAGGTCGCGCATGCCCGTACTTTCCAATTGGAACACACCGATGGCTTCGGCTCTGATCAACATGTCATAAGTCGCTTTATCATCAAGTGGAAGATTATCAATATCGAGTTTTATTTTTTTTCTTTTCAAAACAAGCTTGCGGGCTTCATCAACAACGGTCAGCGTTCTTAACCCCAAAAAATCCATTTTCAGCAGCCCGATTTTCTCAACTGCACCCATGTCATATTGAGTTGAGATGACATCATTGGCTTTGAACAAAGGACAATACTCATAAAGAGGCCCGTCGGAAATCACAATACCGGCAGCATGAGTAGAAGCGTGACGCGTCAAACCTTCCAGTGCCTTTGAAGTTTCAATTAATTGTTTAATTTCCGGATTGGCTACGGTGAGATCGCGGAGTCGGGGTTCGATTTGGAGTGCACGTTCCAGCGTCATTTCAAGTTCCATCGGAATTAATTTGGCCAGCTTGTCCACTTCTTGATAGCTGACTCCCATCACACGACCCACGTCCCTGATCGCGGCGCGTGCGGCCATCGTTCCAAAGGTAATGATGTGCGCCACACTTTCCTGGCCATATTTTTTTCCGACGTATTCAATAACTTCATCCCGGCGCTCATAGCAGAAATCAATATCGATATCCGGCATCGAAATTCGGTCTGGGTTTAAGAAGCGTTCAAAGATCAAACCGAAACGGATGGGATCAATAGCCGTAATCCCGAGCACAAAGGCCACCAAACTTCCGGCTGCAGATCCGCGGCCTGGGCCCACTGGAATACTGCTTTCTTTCGCGTAACGAATAAAATCCCAAACCACCAAAAAATATCCGGTAAATCCCATTTTGGTAATAACGCCCAGTTCATATTCAAGCCGTTTTTCATATCCTGAATATTTTTCCTTTGAAATTTTTTCGCGAAGCGCCTTATAACAAAGTTCTTCCAAATATGCCTCTGGTTTTTTTCCTTCCGGCGGTGTGAATTTGGGCAAGTGAGTTTTCTTAAAATCAAGTTCGAGATTACAACGTTCTGCAATTTCAATCGTATTTCTCAGCGCATCTGGGAAATCTTTAAACAGCTCCTTCATTTCTTGAGCTGATTTCAGATAAAAATTATCGCCGTGGTAACGCATTCTATCTTCATCGGAAAGGTTAGATCCCGTGCCGATGCAAATTAAAGCGTCGTGCGCCGCAGCGTCCGAGCGTTCAATGTAATGACAGTCATTGGTCACCACCATTTTGAGCCCAAATTCTTTGGCAAATTTAGGATAGACTTCCATTAATTTAAACTGGGCTTCGATGCCTTGATTCATGAGTTCCAAATAAAAATTTTTGGTTCCGAAAATGTCAATAAACTCCCGAATGGCCTGTTTTGCTTTATCGGTTTGTTCATTCCAGGTGTGATAAGGAATTTCTCCCTTCAAACATCCGGAAAGACCAATCAGACCTTTGCTGTGTTTCTTCAAAATTTCTTTGTCGATTCGGGGCTTATAATAAAATCCTTCGAGGTAACTGGCGGTCGTGAGCTTCAGCAAATTTTGGTAACCTACTTCGTTTCGGGCAAGCAGCGTAATGTGAAACGACGCTTCTTTAATTCCGTGCGCTGTTTTATCAAAGCGCGAATGCGGCGCAATATAGGCTTCGATTCCGATGATCGGCTTAATTCCCTGCCGCATCGCTTCTTCATAAAAGGAAATGGCGCCGAATAAATTACCGTGATCGGTAATAGCAATGGCGGGAAATTTAAGTTCCATGGCTCGCTTGATTAATTGAGGAACTTTTGAGGCAGCATCCAAGAGCGAATATTGTGAATGACAATGAAGATGAACAAAATCTGCGTGTTGCATTATTCCCACTCAATCGTTGCAGGAGGTTTGGAACTAATGTCATAACACACACGGTTAATGCCGCGCACTTCATTAATGATTCGGTTTGAAATCCGTGCGAGCACTTCATTGGGAAGCCGTGCCCAATCCGCCGTCATGCCGTCTTGGGATTTCACCGCTCGTACAGCAATCACATTTTCATACGTCCGTTCATCGCCCATAACACCCACACTTTTAATGGGAAGAAGCACGGCAAAGGCCTGCCAGAGTTCACGATAAAGTCCGGCTTTTTTGATTTCATCCATGACAATGTGATCTGCTTCGCGCAACAGATCACATCTTTCTTTTGTAACTCTTCCAATAATCCGAACGGCGAGGCCCGGACCTGGAAACGGCTGACGATCAACTAATTCGGACGGCAAGCCCAACGAGCGGCCAACGAGACGGACTTCGTCTTTAAACAATTCCCTCAGTGGTTCGATTAATTTGAATTTCATTCCTTTTGGAAGACCGCCTACATTGTGATGAGATTTAATCGTAACGCTTGGCCCGCCATGAAAAGAGACCGATTCAATGACATCCGGATAAAGAGTGCCTTGCGCTAAAAACGGAACTCGGCCTAATTTGCGTGCTTCGCGCCGGAATACTTCAATAAAAATGCGGCCGATGATTTTTCTTTTTTTCTCGGGATCTTCCACCCCTTTGAGCGCACGCAAAAATTCATTTGAGGCGTCCACGATTTTGATATTCATACGAAGATGACTCTTAAAGATTTGACGCACGCGCTCCCGCTCGTTAAGCCGAAGCAGACCCGTATCCACAAAAATGCACGTCAATTTTTTGCCGATGGCTTGATGAACTAAGGTTGCCGCGACAGATGAATCGACGCCGCCTGAGAGTCCGAGTACAACCTGATTACGATTGACTTTAGTTTGGATCGACTCAATGGCATCCCGAATGAATGATTTGGGCGTCCAATTGCCTCTTAAGCGACAGATATTGAATAGAAAATTGCCGATGATTTTATGGCCTAGTGGCGTATGAACGACTTCCGGATGAAATTGGACTCCGTAAATTTTTCGTTTTGAATTCCGGAATGCGGAAATAGGCGAAGTGCCAGTATGAGCAATACGCTCAAAACCTTTAGGAAGCCGGGTCACTTGATCGCCATGACTCATCCAACAATCCATAGTCTTGGGAAACCCCCGGAACAAATCTTCTCGGCGATCTATATGAAGCTGAGCGTGACCGTACTCGCGGTGTTTTACTTTTTTCACCTTTCCATTAAATAGAAAGGCCGTGGCCTGAAGGCCGTAACAAATCCCCAGAATAGGAACACCGAGTGAATAAATAGCAGGATCCGGAATGGGCGCCTTTTTTTGGTACACGTTGGCCGGAGAACCGGACAGAATAATTCCGCTGGGACTCAGTTCTAGGATTTTTTCGAGTTTGACGTTGTACGGATAGATGACGGAGAACACATTTTTTTCTCGGACTCTCCGGGCAATCAACTGCGTATACTGAGAGCCAAAATCGAGAACTAAAATGGTTTCCATTTTAGAGGACATTTCCCCTATTTCATCATTCCGACTTTTTGAGCAGCCTGAAACAGTTTTCCTTCAGTGCGAATCGCTGGAGCAATAATAATTTCGGTCTTCTGAAGCTCTTTCATATTTTTAGCGCCGACATTTCCCATGCACGTTCTGAGCGCGCCGACTAAATTTTGGGTTCCATCATCTAATTTCGCAGGACCAAATAAAATTTCTTCAAGTGTTCCGGTGGTGCCTACGCGAATTCTCGTTCCGCGCGGAAGATTAGCATGAGGAGTTGCCATTCCCCAATGATAACCGCGGCCGGGCGCTTCAACAGAACGCGCAAAGGCAGAACCGACCATCACAGCATCTGCACCGCAAGCGAACGCTTTGCACACATCACCGCCGGTGGACATGCCGCCATCGGCAATAATTGGAATATAACGCTTGGATTTTTTAAAATAAAAATCGCGGGCTGCCATGGAATCACAAATTGCCGTCACCTGAGGAACTCCAACGCCAATCACCCCGCGGGTTGTGCAGGCCGAACCGGGGCCGATGCCAATTAACAGACCGCTGATTCCGGTTGCCATGAGTTCAAGAGCCACTTGATAAGTCACCGAATTTCCGACGATGAGCGGAAGCTGGATGGTCTTGCAGAGTTTTTTTAGATCTACGCTTTGATAAGATTTTGAAATATGGCGAACGGTGGTGACCGTAGATTGAATGACAAAAATATCGCAGCCGGCTTCTTTGGCAATTTTGCCGAATTTCTCGGCATGCTGCGGAATCGTGCTGACTACCGCCGGAACTTTTGCAGCTTTAATTTCTTGAATTCGCTTGGAGATTAATTTCTCTTTAATCGGCTGGGTATATAATTTTTGAACAAGCTCGGTGGCCTTCTCAGGAGTCGATTTGGCAATGTCGTCCAGAATCGGAAGGCAGTCGTCGTAACGGGTGTAAATTCCCTCCAGATTCAGAACCGCAAGACCGCCCAATTTTCCCATGGCAATGGCAAATTTGGGGTCAACAACGCCGTCCATGGCAGAGGCCAGGAAGGGAATCGGAAATTTCTTGCCGCCAACTTCCCAACTGATATCGACTTCTTCGGGATTAATTGTGACTTCACCGGGCACAAGCGCAATTTCATCAAACCCATAACAGCGCCTGGCTTTTCGGTCTTTGCCGATCCACTCACCCACGAGAAAGACTCCTCTTACATTCGAATAACATTCTACCTTGAAAAAACGGTAAAAAAGGAAGGTTAAGTTGTGTATTTCTATCCAATTATGACCTTTTTGTCAAACGAAAATATAATCTTTATTTTTTCATGTTTATGATTTACATCAATAGCGCGATTTCATTATAATCCATAAATTAATACCTTAATTCACAAATTGCACGATTAGCCGATAATAAAGTTGTACAGACTCCATTTCGGCATGTAGACTTTAAGGGTCAGACATTTGGCCTGACAAAGGGATCTATATAAGAGTGCACATATGTTAGCGATCGAAAATTTTGAAGCACCCCAAAGAATCACCAACTGGCGAAATATTTCTTTTTTCGCTTTGACCACCATTTTAGGTTTAATCGGAACTCCGATTTACCTCTATCATTTCGGCCTTTCCCTGTCTGAATTTTTACTCTTTGCTTTTTTTATGACGGTGACACCCTTAAGCATTACTTTAGGTTATCACCGCATGCTCGCCCATCTCACATTTAAAGGAAGCACATTGCTTCAATTCCTGGTTCTTTTCTTCGGCGCCGCTGCGTTTGAACAGTCTGCCTTGAAATGGTCTTCCCAGCATCGGGATCATCACCGCTTTGTGGATACCAGTCGGGATCCTTATAACATCAAACGAGGGTTTTTTTACGCTCACATTGGCTGGCTGATTTTTTGGAAACATAAAATTAATTATGACAATGTCAAAGACCTCGCCAAAAGTAAGATGGTTATGCACCAGCATGAACATTACCGCCTTTGGGCAATTACCAGCGGTGTTCTACTTCCCGTGTTCATCGGATTTCTCATTGGTCATCCGCTCGGAGCTCTATTGCTTGCAGTGGCGACACGGATTACTTTGATTTATCACGGAACGTTTTGCATCAATTCCGTTTGCCACACATTTGGTAAGGCCACGTATGATATTTATTCCACGGCAAAAGATCATTGGTTTGCGGCGCTCATTACTTATGGCGAGGGTTATCACAATTATCATCACCATTTCCCATCGGATTACCGCAACGGTGTTCGGTGGTATCAATGGGATCCGACCAAATGGATGATTGCCGTACTCGCAAAAATGGGATTAGCGTGGGAACTCAGAAAAGTTTCTCAGTTTAGAATTTTACACGCAAAGGTGGCGGCTGAAAATCAAAGGGCTTGTGACTGGCTGAAGGCCAACAGCCATTCAAAATTGGAAATTATGCGGCACAATTTGAAATTACACTACGACCAGCTCAATCAAAGGCTGTTGGTTTGGGAACGCTCGAGTAATGAGTATCAAAATCTGATTCGTCATTTGAGTGAGCAATCCAAAGCACTCAAAAAAGCAACCCTGGAAAAAATGAAACAAGCTAAAACTCAGTTTGAGGAAACACTTTCGGGCTGGAAATCATTTCAACTGCAGCTTTTTGCCATCGCTTAAGAACCGCTATCTTCCAAGCTAGTCCTGCTTCTTATTTTCATTGACCAAAAATGTTTTCTGGCCAAAAATCCGTCCGTTTGAAAAAATTTGAAACTCGTATTCACCTGAATGCGGGAATTTAAGACCATGCAGATTAAAAACAAGCTCACTGCTCTTTAAGGGATTGGTGATTTTTAGCTCATTGGGAATTTCGCATTTAGTCAGCACTTGGTTGTTCTGCAAATCAACCAGGTCGAGCTGAAAACGATAATTCCCGTTGGCGTCCGTGAGTTTGACGTACACGCTCAAAGCATGATGAATCACCGGAAACTGGCCCGCGCTGATGGTTTCAAAAATTCCAATCAAACTTTTCTTCCCTGTTTCATGCTCTGTGATGACGTAATCACAAATGAGCATGGCATTGGCTTTGGGGACGGGAATGTTAAACAACTTTGGCAGCTTT
>ORMF011086634.1_pt1 | contig 12267 bp, 8 predicted proteins | sample 1779871 | NCBI WGS metagenome assembly ORMF01 (sample SAMEA104232316, study PRJEB22302) | groundwater metagenome | biome: forest; feature: aquifer; material: groundwater | place: USA | collected 2011-08-07 | depth 5.4 m | reverse complement strand
TGAATCTTCCCCAGGAGCGCGACCTCCCAAAGAATCACTCACACTTTAAACCCAACTTCTCCATCCCGGCCTCAAAACCGGACATTTCTACTTTGCGCGGAATAGGACATTTCTACTTTGCGTTGACAGCAGGGCGGGGTCAAAAGGAATCTGGTTGGCCCCGGCAACGCGGGTGAAGATGGACCGGTACTCATCCTCCTGCGGGCTCCGCAGCAGCATCTTATACTGAATGCGGCGCAGGAAGGCCTCATCGCCCAACTGGTCCGGTTTCAGGTTGCTGGAGAAGATGAGGAAGCATTCGAACGGGACGTTCATCTTAGTGCCGTTGTTGAATGTGAGGTAGTCGATGCGGCGTTCCATGGGAACGATCCAGCGGTTGAGGACCTCGGTGGGCGACACTTTTTGGCGGCCGAAGTCGTCAATTAAATAGATGCCGTTGTTGGCTTTGAGCTGGAGTGGGGCGTCGTAATACTTGGCGACGTCGTTATAGCTGAGATCGAGCATCTTGAGGTCGAGCTCGCCGCCGCTAACAATGAAGGGGCGCTTGACTTGCAAGAAGCGGCGGTCGTAGTCGTTGTCGTCGCCGAACATAGCAAGCATGTCGTCGTCCTGGCCGGCTTTGTGATGGTAAACAGGGTCATACAACTGAATGATCATGCCTTGGGATTCTATGGCGTAAGGGATATAGATGGGCGTCGGGTCCAGATGAAAGAGCGCCTCTGCCAGGAACGTCTTGCCATTACCGGGTTGGCCGTAGATGAGGAAGGATTTGCCGGCGTTGACAGCGGGACCAATTTGAAGGAGCAGTTCGCGAGTAACCACCATGTGCTGGTAGGCCTGCTCCAGCATTTCCATATTGAGCCAGCGTTCCGGTTTGCGCTGCACCTTGACCATGCCGATGTACTGTTCCAGCGGCACCGGCGCTTTGCCGGCATATTGATTGGCCTCGAGGTATTCGCGGGCATGCTGGCGGCCGGACTCGGTCAGGGCATAGACGGCGGAGGTGGCTCCCATGCCCATGCTCCGCTTGACCTCCACCTGGTGTTGGCGCTTGAGGAAGGCAACCAACTCCTCGATCACACTGAATTTGAGGCCGAGTGAGGCGGCCAGTTCGCGGCCCAGGGTTTCATTGCGGAAATAGAGCGTTTTGAGGATCAACTGCTCGATCATGGCCTCGGAGAGGCCGGTTTCGGCGATGGTATCGGGGACGGGAGGGGAGAGCGGTTCTTGTTGAGAAAGGGCGAGGAGATCCTCTGTGGAGGTGGCGTGCATGGGTATCCCTAAGGCTTCTCATCGACGGGGAGGGCTAGGGTCTTTAGATTAGGGATGCAGAAATCTACTTCATCGCCGGGTGTATACTGATCAGCAACTGAAGCCCATCATTGAAACGGGTTGCGAAATGGAGGGACTCCTATGAAACCCCTGGTGTTCTTAGCCGCTATGTTGGTTACACTGCCCGCTGCAGCGGCGGAAGTCGATTTCAAAGCCATCTTTGCCAGACACTGGCAGACGAGCAAGGAGTTCACACTTGCGGTGGCCGAAGCCATGCCCGAGGAAAGCTACGATTTCAAACCGCAGGCGGAGGAAATGAGTTTCGGGCGGCTCATGATCCATATTGCGGACGAAAACTCGCGGAATTTCGCGCGAGCGGCGGGAACCACGCGGATGGCCAGACCCTCGTCGACGGATAAGAAGACGGCTATCCGTTTTCTCACCGAGTCCTTCAATAAGTGCGCGAATGAGTTTGAGGGGATGACACAAGAGCAGTTGGTGAAGACACTTTACCAATTTGAAGGCCGGCCCGTGATCGCGATCGAATTGCTATGGTTCAGCTTCACGCATACGGCTCATCATCGCGGCCAGGGCGAAGTTTACCTCCGAGTCAAGAACATAAAACCGCCGGACTACCGGTTTTAGCGCAATGAAATGATCGGGCAAACCATCTCGCACTACCGGATCACCGGGCAGCTCGGCTCGGGCGGGATGGGTGTGGTTTATAAGGCGGAAGATATTAACCTGGGCCGCATTGTTGCTCTGAAGTTTTTGGCGGCGCATCTTCTGGACAGTGAAGAGCACAAGCAGAGATTCCTGCGGGAGGCCAAGGCGGCGGCCTCGCTGGATCACCCCAACATCTGTTTAATCCACGAGGTGGGGGAAGCTGAGGGCCAGGTGTTTCTTGCGATGGGCTATGTGGATGGCCCGGAGGTTCGGGCAAGGATCAAGGAACGCCCGCTGAAACTGGACGAGGCGCTGGACATTGCAATTCAGGCGGCGGAGGGGTTACGGGCGGCGCATGAGAAGGGCGTCGTGCATCGGGACATCAAGAGTTCCAACCTGATGTTGACGTCTAGTGGTCAGGTAAAGGTGATGGACTTCGGCTTGGCTCAGCTCACCGGAGGGAGCCGGCTCACCAAGACGGACACATTGCTGGGGACACCGGCGTACATGTCGCCGGAGCAGGCGCAGCGGCTGCCGACCGATAAGCGCACCGACATATGGTCGCTTGGTGTGGTTCTCTATGAGATGGTGACCGGGCGCCTGCCGTTCGCCGGTGAGCGGGAACCGGCGGTGCTCTATGCAATTCTCCATGAAGCGCACGAACCGGTCACGGCGGTTCGGGCGGGCGTGCCGTTGGAGTTGGACCGGATAATAACAAAGGCTCTGGCTAAGAAGCCTGAGGAGCGCTATCAGCACGTCGATGACATGCTTGTGGATCTGCGGGCTCTGCGCGGAGGCGTTAGTGCCGTGCGACCTGCGTCGCCGCGCCGCTGGGCGTGGGCTGCATTGATCCCTGTGCTGCTAATGGCGGGCGTCCTGGCGTGGAAGGCGCTGGAGAATTCTCAACCCAGCGAACCACTGCGTGCAGTGGCGCTCACAACGTTTCCCGGCATGGAGTATTTCCCGTCTTTTTCCCCGGACGGCAATCACGTCGTGTTCGCCTGGACCGGAGCCAGCGGGGACAATCAGGATGTGTATGTGCAGCAGATCGGCTCAGGCTCGCCATTGCGGCTGACTACCGACCCCGGCAGCGATTACAACCCGGTCTGGTCGCCGGATGGCAAGCACATTGCTTTCTTCCGCGGTCCTCCTCCCGCGCCGACAGGTCTTCGCAGCCGCGAGTTGCGCATTATCCCTCCGCTGGGTGGTTCCGAGCGGAAACTGGCGGACGTCCGGTCGCAGGACTTCATGTTCGCGGCATATTTGGCATGGTCGGCGGATAGCAACTATCTGGTGGTGACCGATTCTCCCGGCGAGGGCATGCCGGACGCTTTGTTCGCGGTTTCGTTGGAAACGGGGGAGAAGAGGCCGTTGACGAACCCGCCGCGGTCTGTGCTGGCAGACATCGCCCCGGCTGTTTCTCCCGACGGAGGCTCGCTGGGCTTCCTCCGGCGAACCTCATGGGGGTCGGGAGAACTGCACCTGCTTGCCCTGGATAGTAATCTGGCCGCGGCCGGGGAACCCAAGCGGCGGACGCCCGCAACTCTACGGGCCGACCATCCTGCATGGATGCCCGACGGGAAGGAGATCTTGTTTTCCGCCAAGGGGGGTCTCTGGAGACTGGCGGTCCCAGGAGAGAACACGCCGACCCGTATCCCTTACGTGGGGGATGACGGATTGATGCCCGCGATCTCGCGTGGGCAGGCTGGGAGGCCGGCGCGGTTGGTCTACGTGCGCAGCTTCGCCGACTCCAACTTCTGGCGGATCGAGACCGCCGGGACCGGGGCGCCATCGACATCCGCGCCCGTTGCAGCGGCGATTTCATCCACAAAACCGGAGTACCATATCCGGTTTTCTCCTGACGGCCGCCGGGTGGCATTCGCGTCGGGGCGCTCGGGAGACTCGGAGATCTGGGTTTCTGATCCGGACGGCGCTAATACGGTCAAACTCACCTCTATGGGCGCACAGGAGACAATGTGCCCGAACTGGTCGCCGGACGGCCAACTGATTGCTTTCTCTTCCAATCCGGAGGGCGAGTTCGATATCTATGTTGTTCCGTCCTCAGGCGGCAAGCCTCGCCGTCTCACTTCACATGCGGGCATAGACATTTGTCCGACGTTCTCACGCGACGGCAAGTCGATCTACTTTGGCTCCATGCGATCGGGTGACTATCGAGTATGGAAAATGCCGGCTACCGGCGGAGATGCCGTGGTCATCACAAGTAATCAGGCTGGCGCTGGAGGCATTGAAGCAGCGGACGGCGGCTTGTACTACAACTCGGTTTCCGTCGCGGGAGGGACCGTTTGGCGCCTGCCGCCTTCGGGCGGCGAGCCGGTAAGGGTGCTCGACGGGATGGTCTGGTTCAACTACCATGTGCACAACAAGGGTATCTACTATATCGACCGGCTCGGGAACGAAACCCGGCTCCAGTATCTGAACTTTGCGACAAAGAAGACCACGACTATTGCCCGCAACCTCGGTGAGGTGAGCGCGGGGCTGGCCGTGAGCCCCGATGGCAGGACGATTTTCTTTACCCGTATGGACGCTTCCGCCGATGATTTGATGCTGGTGGAGAACTTCCGGTGAGCACAATGATCGGGAAAACCATCTCGCACTACAGAATCACCGGGCAACTCGGCTCGGGCGGGATGGGTGTGGTTTATAAGGCGGAAGATATTAACCTGGGCCGCACTGTTGCTCTGAAGTTTTTGGCGGCGCATTTTTTGGACAGTGAAGAGCACAAGCAGCGGTTTCTGCGGGAGGCCAAGGCGGCGGCATCGCTGGACCATCCCAACATCTGTTTGATCCACGAGGTGGGGGAAGCCGATGGCCAGGTGTTTCTCGCGATGGGCTACGTGGATGGTCCGGAGGTGCGGGCAAGGATCAAGGAACGTCCACTGAAGCTGGACGAGGCGCTGGACATTGCGATTCAGGCGGGGGAGGGGTTACGGGCAGCGCATGAGAAGGGGATCGTGCATCGGGACATCAAGAGTTCCAACCTGATGCTGACGTCGAGTGGTCAGGTAAAGGTGATGGACTTCGGCTTGGCTCAGCTCACCGGAGGGAGCCGGCTCACCAAGACGGACACGGCGCTGGGGACACCGGCGTACATGTCTCCGGAGCAGGCGCAGAGGCTGCCGACCGATCAGCGGACCGACATATGGTCGTTGGGAGTGGTGCTGTACGAGATGGTGACGGGGCGGTTGCCGTTCGTGGGGGAGCGGGAGGCGGCGGTGCTGCTTTCCATCATCAGCGAACCGCACGAACCAATCACTGCCCAAAGAGCAGGGGTGCCGCTGGAGTTGGACCGCATTATTGCGAAGGCGCTGGCGAAGAAACCCGAACAGCGTTATCAACATGTGGATGATCTGCTGGTGGATCTGCGTGCGCTTCAGGGGAACCAGAGATCCGGCTCCAGCGGGGCGCGGCCGAGGAAGAAGATGGTTTGGGGCCTCCTGGGAGCGGCAAGCTTGTTGGCGGCGGCCACTGTGGTCTTTATGCAGAACTGGTCCGCTGGACCGCTCCAACCGGATCGGGTGGAATACACGCAGCTCACCAATTTCGCCGATGCCGCCACCTCACCGGCGCTTTCTCCAGACGGCCGCATGCTCACTTTCATTCGCGGGAGCAGTTCGTTCTACGGGGCCGGACAAGTTTATGTGAAAATCCTGCCTGAAGGCGAGCCCAAGCCGCTTACACGGGATAGTTCCTCGAAGATGAGCCCGGTCTTCTCCGCCGACGGTTCGCGGATCGCCTACACCACCTTGGATGATCGAAACGAGTGGGACACCTGGGAGGTGCCTGTTCTTGGAGGAGAGCCGCGGCGATGGCTCCCCAACGCCTCCGGCCTGGTGTGGGTGACCAAAAAGGAGCTTCTCTTCTCCGAGAAGATCAGAAACAGCAAAGGAAACCATATGAAAATCGTGGCGGCCGAGGAGAGTCGCGCCGGCGCCCGCGATGTCTACGTGCCGATGCCAAGGGGGGCGATGGCTCACAGATCCCACCCATCTCCGGACGGAAAATGGGTCCTGGTGACCGAAATGGACGACCGTGGCCGGTGGCTCCCCTGCCGGCTTGTCCCGATGAACGGCACAACATCGGGCCGGCCCGTAGGTCCGCCGGGCGCGGCCTGTTGGTTTGCAGCCTGGACACCCGACATGAAGTGGATGTACTTCAACTCCGGCGCCAAAGAGCGGTTTCACATCTGGCGCCAACTTTTTTCCGAAGGCGAGACGCTGAAAGAACCGGAGCAAGTCACGGTGGGACCAACCGAGGAAGAGGGAATCGCGATGAGTCCCGATGGGCGCTCTTTCATCACCTCGGTGGGGATGAACCAGAGTTCGGTCCTGTTGCGCGACTCCAACGGTGAAAGGCAGATCTCTCTGGAAGGTTTTGCCGGAATGCCGAAGTTCACTCCCGACGGCAAGAGGTTGCTCTACTTGGTTCGAAAGAGTGCCTCATCCGAATCCGGCGAGCTATGGATATCGGAGTTGGATTCAAGAAGCACTGAGCCGCTATTGCCGGGCTTTGCTACTGATCACAGTCAGAGGAGGTCGTTTGATGTTTCCCGTGACGGGCTGCAACTAGTGATGCAATCTCGCGACCATCAGGGCAAGTCCAGGTTGTGGCTCGCCCCGCTCGACCGCCGCTCGCCTCCCCGGCAAATCCCCAAGGTAGAAGGCGACGCGCCGATGTTCACCCCGGACGGTGAGATCTTGTTCCGGGGGCGGGAAGGCGACTACGGCTTCGCGTTCCGGGTTCGCGAAGATGGGACTGGACTGCGGAAAGCGTTCGACTACGCGGTCACCGGCTTGACGGGCCTTTCGCCCGACGGCGCTTGGCTGATCGTCTACGCGCGTCCCAGCCATCACGAAGCCGGGGCCACAATGGCATTGCCTCTGCGCGGTGGGAGTCCGGTTCAAGTCTTCGGCTCCATGTCAATACTCCAGTGGTCACGGGACGGAAGGCGCTTATTCCTGTCGTTGGACACGAGTGCTTACTCTGGCGTGGGTGGACGCACCTACGTGCTGCCATTGCCACCCGGCCGTGCCTTGCCTGAGATTCCGGCTGGCGGCTTCCCGTCGGAGGAGGCGATTGCGAGATTTCCGGGGGTCCGCGTAATCGATAGCCCGGATGTGGCGCCCGGACAGGCTCCTGATGTCACGGCCTTTTCTCGAGTCACGGTTCACCGGAATCTCTATCGCGTTCCCGTGCGTTGAGAATCACATGATTGGGCAGACCATCTCGCACTACAGAATCACAGGGCAACTGGGGTCCGGGATCAGGTAGAATTCGGACGAACGGGCCTGCGGAAGGAAGGTTACGGACCGAATGAGCTTTCTCGCGTTCTTGATTCTACTCCTGCCGATAGCGGCCAAAGCCCAACCATTGCGCCCTGCCGCTTCGTTCCAGCTTTCTCTTGCCGAGATAGAAGAGTTCCTGTTGAAAGCCAGCATTGTCGCTGACCGTGAGCTTTCTCCGGGCGCGCCGAAATACCGCCGGCGGATCACACTCGACGATGGCAAGCGAAAGCACGACGCCGCAGTCGAGACTGAGGATGGGACCACCCCCACCACGCGAAACTACCGGTTCAACGTGGCCGCCTTCGAGCTGGACAAAGCGCTTGATCTCCACATGGCGGCGCCCTCGGTCCTGCGGACCGTGAACGGACTGCCAGCCTCTGCGATGTGGTGGGTGGACGACGTTGCCATGTCCGAGCGAGATCGGAGAAGCAAGAGAATCGAGCCGCCGGATCCGGACAGTTGGAACAAGCAAATGCAAGCCGTGAGGGTCTTCGACGAATTGATGTCCAACCCCTATCGCAATACGAGCCCGGAAGACCCTTCCTTGTCCACCAGCCCGGACAGTGGTCACCCACCTGATGACTCCTGGGTTGAGCTACTGATCACGCGGGCCTGGAGAGTTTGGCTCATCGACCACACCGGTACATTTCGGACCCGTAAGCAGCTACGACACCTCCAGAGCTTGACGCAGTGCGACCGCGGTCTGCTGCGCAAGCTGCAGGAGCTGAACAAAGAGGCATTCCTCCAAAAGTTGGGTAAGTACCTCTCCCCTGAGCAACTGGATGCCCTGGAAGTCCGCCGGACGCTGATCGTGAAGCGCTTCCAGGAGCTAATCGCCAGCAAGGGGGAAGGCGCCGTGCTTTACGATCTCCCTCAGAGACAATAGCCCGCCTGCAATGCGGGATCTCGCTGGATCATCCCAACATCTGGCTGATCCACGAGGTGGGAGAAGCCGAGGGCCAAGTGTTTCTCGCGGTGGGCTCGGTGGATGGCCCGGAGGTTCAGTCGAAGGCCAAGGAACGTCCGTTGAAACTTGATGAAGCGCTGTGCATCGCGATTCAAGCCGCGGAGGAGTTACGGGAGGCACACCAGAATAGTACAAGCTGGAGATCGGCGATCATAAGAGGCCGGCTACTTCTTGCGAGTGAGTTTGAGCTGGGCGGTTTGGCGCTGCCCCTGCCGCTCACGGGTGGCTTGGCCGCTGAGTTCGTCTCCCTTTAAGGTGAGTTCGAACTTCATAAGCGATCCATTAGTGATCTGGAAGGTTACCTTGTCGCCAACAACCTTGCCGTTGCTGATTTCGTGGCGATCATTATCATCGGGGCCAGCCGAACCGGTGACAGAATCGCCATCGTGTTGCAGGACCACCAAAGCCGGACCTTGGTTTCCGCCTTCCGGTGTAAATGTGCCGGTCCAGCGGCCACTCAAATCAGCGGCCGACAGTGTGGCGGCTACGAGAAGAGCTAACAGGAATCTGGTCATAGAATCTCCCTCGGGTTAGGAGACGGTCCCAGCATGCAAAAAGTTCCCTATGCGAGCAAGGCCGAGAGGCGCGAGCCTGCCAAAACCATGGTCTGGTTACGCTCCGGCCCGGTTGAGACGCAGCCGATCTCGACACCGGTGCGTCCCTCCAGGAAGCGCAGGTAGTCCTTTGCCTTGGCGGGCAGGTCTTCCCATCGTGAGGTGCCTTGCGTGGACACGTTCCAGCCAGGCAGGGTTTCATACACGGGTTCGAGTCGCGCGAGTTCTTCCACGGTGGCGGGCATGCCAGGGAAGGTTTTCCCGTCCACCTTGTAGCTCATGCAAACCTTGATCTCGCGGAGGCCGTCGAGCACGTCCAGCTTGGTGACGATGAGGCTGTCAAAGCCATTGACGGCCGCGGTGTAGGTGAGCAGAGGCACATCGAACCAGCCGCAGCGGCGGGGCCTACCGGTAACCGATCCGAACTCTTTGCCGGCGGTACGGATGGCATCGCCAAATTCGTCGAGCGCCTCAGACGGAAATGGGCCGCCACCGACGCGGGTGATGTAGGCTTTGGAGACACCGATAATGCCGTTGATCCTGTTAGGCGCGATGCCAGTACCGGTGCAGGCTCCGCCGGCGGCGGCGCTGGAGGAGGTGACGAACGGGTAGGTGCCATGGTCAATGTCGAGCATGGTACCTTGCGCGCCCTCCAGCAGGATGCGCTTGCCGTCGCGAATGGCCTGGTTGAGCAACAGGGCGGTGTCGCGGACCATGGGGCGGATGCGCTCGGCCAGTTCCTGATAGCGTTCGAGAACGTCCTCATCGGTGGGCGGGAATCCGAATGTCCGGGCTATGGCCTGCTTGTCTTGGCGCATCGCGGCGTAGGTGGCCGGGAAGGCGTCGCGGTTCAGGAGGTCAGCGATGCGCACGCCACGGCGGCCGATCTTATCTTCATAGGTGGGGCCGATGCCACGGGCGGTAGTCCCAATGGCGACCTTGCCGTCGGACTTTTCGGAGATCTGTTCCACCAGGCGGTGATAGGGGAACACGACGTGGGCTCGATTGCTGATGGCGAGCTGGCCGCGGACGTCGATGCCGGCCTTTTCCAGGGATTCGATCTCATCGAGCAGGGCCACCGGATCGATGACCACGCCGTTGCCGATGACGGCGAGTTTGCCGGGGCGCAGGATTCCGCTGGGGATCAATTTGAGGATGTACTTGGTTTCGCCGATGAAGACGGTGTGGCCGGCATTGTGGCCGCCCTGATAGCGCGCGACGATATCGAAGCGGTCTGAAAAGAGATCGACGATCTTTCCCTTCCCTTCATCACCCCACTGCGCGCCCAAAACGATAATGTTACTCATGAATTAGTCCAAACCCGCTATTGTAGCGCAGGCTTGAGATGATTCATTCCGCTTAGCAGACCGCTCTAGACCGCTCTCGATCCCTATGTATCGAAAACGACCGGCCTGGAGACCGGTCCCACTCTCACCATTGGAGACGGAGGCCCATGCGGAAATTGCGGGGACCTCCGGCATCGAGGTCCTGCTCTCCACCGGCAGCGGTGATGACGCCGGCGGAGGCAACAGAGGTGATGGTGGCGCTGGGGTTGTTGTAGTTGGGAGTGTTGAAGAAGTTGGTGGCGGTCATTTCCCAACGGATGCGGACGCGCTCACCGATATTGAAATGCTTGGCTAATCCAACATTGAGCACCTGCGAGCCGGGTCCGTAGAGCACGCCTTTGGCCGCGGAGCCGTAGGAACCGGCGCGAGGGGCGGCAAATGCGCTCACGTCAAACCATTGATTGAGCGAACGCTGGCTGGAAGGGATATTGGCGTCGCGCAGGTAGTTGGGACGGATGGTGACCTGAGCGGGCGTGCGGGAACCGGTGAAGGCGGTTCCGGTTGGATCAGAGCCGGTCCATAGGGGAGTGAGGAATTCGCCGGAGAAGAAACTGAAGACTGAGTTCCATTCCCAGCCTTGGAGGAGGGCGCGCTTTGCGCCGCGGCTGCCTTTGCCGAAGGGGAACTCATAGATCAGGTTGCCGGTGACGCGATGGGTTGGGTTGTCGAGCCAGACGGCGCGTTCGCGCTGGCGGTCATATGCGTTCTCCGGAGTTTCGCCGCGTTCGAGGTCGCCGATGTCGCGGGACCAGACCCAGGAAAGTTGATAGGCGAGCCCGCGGGACCATTTGCGTTCGGCATGGAGGGTGAGCGAATTATACTGGTGGCCGGCGCCGTTGGAGGTGTAGGTGATGGCAGGGTAGCGCGGGAACAGGCGCGGCTTATCGATGTAGGCGCGGGTATCCGGGATAGGTTGATTGATGTTGTAGCCCCATTCTCCCTGGCGGGTGTTAGTTCCAATGTAGGAGATACGGAAGCCGGTGTCCCAACGCTGATGCTCAATGGTGAAGTTGTACTGCAAGGAATAAGGGTCGCGCAGATCGCGCCGGACGGCCCCAGGCAGACTGATGGTGGTGGGTCCTGCCACGGAAGTGGGGAACACAACCGGAAGGACGATGGAGGGCGTAGGGGTCGAATTCGTGTAAGTGGGTTCGTTGATGACGAAGGGAGCTCCTCCGGCTGATGTGGCCCTGGCGACGATGTCATAGAAGACACCGAACCCTCCGCGGAAGACGGTCCGGTTGCCGAACGGCCGCCAGGCGAGACCGATACGCGGGGCAAAGTTATTGTATTCGTTACTGATGAGATACTTCGGATGAAAACCGAGAGTGCTGGCTTCCACCACATCGACGTATCCCTTGGGAAGCAGTGGGCTGACGGTGGAAAGCGAGCCATCCGGCACCACAATCTTGCCGGAAGACACGTCGAAGGCGGCCTGCTGGCCGGAGGCTTCGCGCCAACCTGGGTGAAGCTCGTAGCGGAGTCCTACATTGATGGTGAGGTTTGGCCTGACTTTCCACTCGTCGGTAACAAAGTAGTCCCAGTTCCAGCGAAGCCGGTCAACGAAGAGGGTGGCGGCAGCGCGTGAGGAAGAGGCGGGAATGCCGAGCAGGAAGTCGGCGTAGGAGTGGCCGGTGTAGATGTTGGAAAAGGTGGATGCGCCGAACAGGTTGGTGGGCATCTGCCAGTCCTGGTAAAGCGTTCGACCGGCGATGACGCCGGCCTTGATGTTGTGGCGGCCGCGAAACCAACTCAGGTGTTCCTGAAACTGTTGCGCGTTGTTCAGGAAGCCGGGATGCCGCCACTGTGTTTGGGCAATGCCGGTGAGGGCAAGGTTGGAGAAGGTGACCTGATAAACACCGTTGACATCGGGGAGGTTGGGCGAAAGGCCGGTGATCCCGAGATCCTTCACCACTTCAAGGCCCATGAGCGGGCCGTGGCGCGGGTTGTCGTTCCAGGCATAGCCGTACCGGAATTCGTTGACCAGGTTTTGGCGGAGCGTGGCGGTGTAGGAGATATTGCCGGCGCGCGTGTTGCGAGTCTGCCAGCGCTGCCCGATGGCGGGCAAGGAGCTGTCAAAGTCGCGGGAATGGGACCTGTTCCAGGTGTAACGGCCGAATACGGCGTGGCGGTCATTGAAGCGATGATCGATGCGAGTG
>ORMF011533029.1_pt1 | contig 12269 bp, 12 predicted proteins | sample 1779871 | NCBI WGS metagenome assembly ORMF01 (sample SAMEA104232316, study PRJEB22302) | groundwater metagenome | biome: forest; feature: aquifer; material: groundwater | place: USA | collected 2011-08-07 | depth 5.4 m | reverse complement strand
GATGTTTTTTGATTCTATTCCGGATTACAAAGAAAAGTTAAAAACACTACTTGTTTTAAACTTTCAAAAGTTTTCGGAGAAAGCAATCAATGCACTGGCTTTTCGTTAATTTTTTCTAAACCCACTTTGTTAAAGGTATATCTAGTTCTATCTTTGTTTTCTGCTTGTTGAAATTTTTTCTGAGATGAATTTTATTCCATCGTAAAGGTAAGTTTTCCAATAATTCCAATCATGCTTACCTCTCATTTCAATAAATTCTGTAGAAATTCCTTTTTTGTGCATAGCATCTTTGAGTATTTTATTGCCATTTATGAATATGTCATCATCTCCGCAGTGCAGGAGATATTTTGTTTTTTTTAGATATTTTTCTTCTACTTTTTCAATAATATTTACTATTTCTTTTCTTTTGTAGTGCGGCGTTATTCTTTTTTCATTTGTTAAATCTTTACCTAAACTCAAGCCGTATCTGTGGTTGTAGTCAGGTTGACTTAACTCTATTAATTGTTGATCAGTTCTAAGTCCAGAACTAAATGCGGCACATGCAATGAACATTTCTGGATTATTTATTGAGTTCAAAAGTGCACCATATCCTCCCATTGATATACCCATAATTCCACGTTCATAATATTTATTGCTTACATTGTAATGCGTTTCTATATATGGAACAAATTCTTTGACAAACATCTCTTCCCACATGAATTGTCCATCAAAACTATTCATGTAATAATAAATTTTATCCGAAGAAAATGGCACAACCAAAATTAAAGGGAAAGAGGTGTTTTTATGAATTTTTTCATCTAAAGTTTGAGCTAAGTTGCTAAAATCAAAAAATTGTTCATCTGTGCAGCTCAATCCAGGCAGACAGTATATTACAGGTAATTTAATTTCTGAGTTTACAAAACGGTCAGGAATGTAAATTGAATAATCTACTTCGGCATTTAATATTTTACTTGACATGTAGAGATTTTTTAAGACCACAGCATTTGAGGTAAGGCATAAAGCTGATAAAATAACAAAACAGTATATTTTCGTTAAAAATTTAGTATAAAACATAAGCTTTTCTAATTGAGTCGTTTTCTCTTTAAACAACCTATTTGTGAGATGATGTGTTTTAACATCTCATAACCGATACTATCAATTAATGTTTTTTCCGCTTTAAACAACCTATTTGTGAGATGATGTGTTTTAACCCAATAGCTGCAAAAATAAAGATTATTGGTTCTGCTGGCAATCTAAACCTTGGAGTGCCACCTACGCCTGAAACTAAAAGAAAATAAATTGCAGTTATAGCTAATAGTGTGATTAACGATTTGTTTTTCTTGTTCATAGAAGAAATAAAGCCAACGATTCCTAATATGTACTCTAATATCAGTAAGAGAGTGAAAGGTATTGACAATATTAGCAGTAGGTAATTATCTTTGAAATAGTATTTAATCCCACTTATCAGACCTTTTGTGTTGATAACAGAAAGTGTTCCGTCGCTGCCAATATTGCAACCAAATATTCTGAAAAGATCGCCTGCTGCAGGTAAAAGCGTGTTGCCTGTCGCTCTTAGATGCATATACATGTATCTGCTCAAATTTGAACTAATAACTTTAGTTCCTTCTTCTTTTGCAAAAACTGCCTGTTCTTTTGCGCCTTTGATAGATTCAAGTTTTTGATCGTATGATTTTTGCATGTCAGCGAATGATTTTGATTTCAGATTCGCATCAACAGCACAGGCATTGTAGCGATACAAGTTGATAGATGAAACAGTTGATATCCCGAAATAACCTGTTTTATAATAGTTTCGATAAGACCATGAGAAAATTATCGCTACAAAAATAATTGTAGTCAGCACAGCAAATTTTATTTTTTTAAACTTAAAAAAGAAAAATAGAATGTAAATGACTGATATTGGTATAAATACAGCTCTTGTTAGGCATAATACGCCCATTAAAATTCCGTTAACGAATGCTGGCAAGAAGTTTTTCAATTCTGTTTTGTATGTAATTGAAAATATCAAAAGCATTAATAGAAAAACAAAAAGAGTTTCGCTTAAGATTAACAATGATGATGAAATTGCTAACGGTGAAACGGCATATAAAATAGCAGCGATAAAAGGGAACGATATGTTCTTTTTATCAAGCAACTTATATGAAATTAAAAAAATAAGGCAAGCGGAAAGCGAATCGATAAAGCTTTGTATTGTTAAAACTGATTCAAAAAAGTAAGGAAGAGAGCATTTTTGAAAAATGGATAAAAATAAGGGATAAATAGGAACTCTGAATATTTCAGCTGAATTTGCGCCATAGGTAAAATGTAGCGATAAATCTTTTGCTAGACGAATATAATCTAATGAATCAGGCAGCAGGTATGCTGAATTTTTTATAGAAAAATATTCTAGTATAATTCTAATTCCAAATGATATGCAAAATAAGCTGACAAGTGCCTTAAGAATACCTTTTTTGTTAAAAGGCTTTTTTTCTGTTGAGTTTTTTCGAAAAATAAAATGATAATTTTGCATAGGAATAGTTGTTAACCTTAGCATAAAAGAAGATAAGATATGATTGGTAAATCTTTCGTATGTGTGATTTTTATATTAGGAGTTTTACTTTCTACGAGGTAAACTTCATGACCAAATGATTCAATTGCTCCAGCGTCATCTGTTACTGAAATTTTATTTTTTTCTACGTAATCATATGCTGCGATTATATCATCTTTTAAAAAAAGCTGAGGTGTTTCTACAGCCCACATATTTTTTCTGTCTATTGTTTTAACAACCTTATTTAAGTTATCTGTTTTTTTTAGGGTATCATTTATTTTTGAGGCGGCAACTCCGCTTTTATATTTTAGTGTTGAATTATAACAGTCATAAATTAACTCTTTTGTAACCAAAGGTCTTGCTGCGTCATGAATTGCTGCTATTGAGATATCCTTGCGGATTGATTTTAAACCATTTATGACGGATTGAGAACGTGTTTCTCCACCAATGACAAAGTCAATTGATATTTCTGTAATGTGTTCTTTTATAATTTTTTTGTATTCCTCCAGCCATGAAGCATTAGCGACTAATATTATTTGTGTCACATAGCTCATTTCGGAAAAGGGTTTAACTGAATATACAATTATAGGGATTTCGTTAACATTTTCTAATAGTTTGTTTCCTGCGTTGTACCTGCTTGCAGTTCCACCAGCTACAATAACCGCTGCTATATCTTCTTTTGGCATAATAAATATTTCAATAAGGTTTAATCGTTTAAATTTTATGATTTTATTGGGTGCGTACAATTTTCGTTATGTTTTTGTAAAGGTCTTATAAGTATTTTTACTTCATCAAAAAGCTTTCTCGTCAGCGTGTCGAAAGTGTATTGTTCCGAATAGATGACCTCTTTAATGCCAGCATTTATTATCATTTTTGCACATAAAAAACATGGACTGTATGTTGTATATATAGACGCATTATTGACTGAAACTCCATGATACGCTGCTTGGACAATTGCATTTTCCTCAGCATGACAGCATACGCACTCTCCAAGTTTTTCGCCTGAAGGAGCATTCGAAGCACATCTTGGGCAGCCACCTTCGTCACAATTCAATACGCCTTTAGGCGTGCCATTATATCCAGTTGTAATGATTCTATGGTCTCTTACAATGACTGCCCCTACATGTCTTCTTGAACAATTGCTCCTTGTAGAAGCAACAGCAGCTATATTCATAAAATAATTATCCCAATCAGGTCTTTTCATTAATGTCTCCTCCTACGGTGAGATTGTAGATGTTAGGTTCTATTTTATTTAGATAATCTAGCGATATTTTAAGAGATTCCTCTGCAGATGAACATTTCAATGCTTGGTCTACTATTGATTCAGCTTCATGCATTTTTGACTTTCTAATTACTCTTCTTATGCTTCCAATGGAAAGAGGACTCATACTAAGTTCATGAACTCCCATTCCTATTAGAAGCGGCGTATACTGTGGATCACCTGCCATTTCTCCGCAAATACTTACCCAAATCCCATTAAGCTTTGCCATATCAACGACTCGTTTGATAAGAATAAGAATAGCAGGATGCGTGGGCTGATAAAGGTAGGCTACCTGCTTGCTGTTTCTATCTACCGCTAATGTATATTGAATTAAATCATTTGTCCCGATGCTGAAAAAATCTACTATTGAAGCCAATTTATCTGCTATGAGAGCCGCTGACGGTGTTTCAATCATCACTCCAACTTCCATTTTTTCATTGTATGGAATTTTGTCTTCTTTGAGTTTGGATTTGATTTTATTAAGTAGTTCTAATGATTGTTCAACCTCTTCTATGCAAGTTATCATTGGGAACATTAATTTTACGTTTCCATATGCACTGGCTTTCAATATTGCTGTAAGCTGAGTTTCAAAAAGTTTAGGAAATCCAAGGGAAAGCCTGATGGCTCTATAGCCTAGAAACGGATTTTCCTCTGTAATGTTAATTTTTCTGTTAAGTTTATCGCCGCCTAAGTCTAGCGTTCTAATAACAAATGGCTTATCCTCAAGCATTATTGCCAGATTTTTGTATGTCTCAAACTGTTCTTTTTCGGAAGGTAAGTGTTCTGAATTTAAGTATAAATATTCAGTCCTGTACAATCCTACGCCGTAGGCTTTATGCTTTATGGCATCGTTTATATCCTCAGGGAACTCTATGTTTGCAGCGAGTTGTACTTGAAAACCGTCAAGAGTTTCAGGAATAAGTTTACTTTCTGAAATAAAATGTTCTCTCATTATGCCGCCTTTTGTCTCTTTGCGCGCATAATAACTAAGTGAATCTGATGTAGGATTTAGTATAATTTCCCCTTTATAACCATCAACTATTATGATATCTCCACTTCTTATACTTGATAAGGATGGCTTGACTGCTAGTACGGCAGGAATATTCATGGATCTAGCTATAATTGCGGCGTGAGATGTTCTGCTTCCTGTTTCAGTAATAAACGCTTGTACATTATTTCTGTCAGAAAAAACGGTATCAGAAGGTGTTAGATCGTGGCTGACAATAATTCGTTGGCCAGGAAGATGTTTCAGCGATTCTAATTCTTGTCCGTGTAAATTTGCAATAACCCTTGAGGCGACATCCCATATATCGGAACCTCTCTCTTTGAGATAAGGATCATTAATTTTATTTAATGTTTCTATAAATTTCTGCACTCTTTCATATAGAGCAAAAGCTGCTGAAACATTGGATGTTTTTATATCTGATTTTACACCGTTAATAAGCGTATGATCATCGATTATTAAAAGATGAGCATCAAAGATTTTTGCATCATCGTCATTTAACTCAGTTTGAACTTTTTTTTGAATTTCTATAATTTGTTTTTTAGCTTCTTCAATAGCGTTGTCAAAATTTTCAATTTCTATATCGATAGACTCTGAGGCAATTATCCTTTTTTCTATATTAGAAACTCTGTTTTCCAAAACCAATGCCGTGCCTATTGCTATTCCTGGGGAAGCTGGTATTCCTGTTAAGATTACTTCGGTTTTTGTACGTTTCATATTTTAACTTTCATTGAAATCTTTGCTGTTAAATAAACTTATTATAGTTTGTTCAGCCTCTTTAGCATCAATTCCAGATATATGTAGTATTATTTTTGAATCAAATTCTATCGAATGTGCAAGAATGCTTATTAGGCTTTTACCGTCAAATAAAGAACTGTCTTTTTCTATTTTGATGTCTGAAGAAAAAGAAATTGCCGTTTTTACAAACATAGCAGCTGGTCTTGCATGCAGTCCATATCTGTTTTTTACAGTTAATTTCAGTTTTTTATCTTTCATTATTAGACTGTTTTTTGTATGATTAACGTATAAGCATTTTACGGATAAGCCATGCTAATAATATACAACTTGAAAAAATTATCAAGCTTAAGCTGTCATTATACGTAAAACAAGTTTAGTTTCGTTAAGTTTTTAAGATTTAAACATACTTTAAAAAGGATAGGTATAATGTCTGTATTAATTACTGGAGGTGCTGGGTTTATCGGTTCGCATTTGGCAGAAAATTGTTTAAATGAAGGGAAAACTGTAATAGTTATTGATGACTTATCTACTGGAAGGTATGAGAATATTGCACATCTAGTACAAAATAATAAATTTACCTTTATTAGAGATGATGTAAAAATATGTTCTGATTTGGATAACTTAGCGTCTAAGTGCAAAACAATTTATCATCTTGCAGCAGCCGTTGGCGTGGAATTAGTTATTAAAGATCCTATTCATACAATGAGTACAAATATTGCAGCTACTGAAAAAATATTGGAAGCCGCTAGTAAACATTCATGCAGAGTTGTGATGACTTCAACAAGTGAAGTTTACGGCAAATCAACATCATCAGTCTTTGCCGAAGATGATGATTTGATTATTGGTTCTCCTAGAAATTCGAGATGGTCTTATGCATGCAGTAAGCTTTTGGATGAATTTTATTGTATGTCCTATTATTCTAAGCATAATCTTCCTGTAGTTATAGCAAGATTGTTTAATACGGTAGGTCCTAGGCAGACTGGGCGGTATGGAATGGTTGTTCCGCGGTTTGTTAAAAATGCAGTTGAAGGAAAAGATTTGGAAGTTTACGGAACAGGTAAACAGACAAGATGTTTTTGTCATGTAAAGGATACTGTGAGAGGATTAGTTATGCTTGGACAATCATCATTTTCTGGAGAAATTTTTAATATAGGAAGCTCCCATAACATAACAATTGAAGAGCTTGCTATGTACATAATAGCTAAGCTGAAAAGTAAATCAAAAATACGTTATATTCCTTACAATGTCGCATATGAACTAGGTTTTGAAGATATGCTGCATCGATTCCCTCATGTTGAAAAAATTAGAAAGTCGTTAGGCTGGAGAACTGAATTTAAGCTCGGTGATATAATTGACGACGTAGCAAAGCAATATTGTTAATTCGATTTATATTTAAGGTTTAGAGGGGGGGGGGATAAATTATTTAATTGCTGACATCTATTTTATTTAAAAAATTATCAGCTTCGATATCGCCATTTTCTTTTGATGCATCTAACCAGTTTAAACCGTAGTCATAGCTTTGAGGTAATCCGCCTGTGCCGGTGATATAGTAATAGCCAAGTTCTCTTTGGGCTGCAGGTTCATTTTGTAGTGCAGCTTTTTTAAACCAGTATACCGCAAGGTTGTCATCTTTTGTTACTATTATCCCTTTTGAGTAAAAAACTCCAACGTTATATTGAGCGCGTGCGAAACCTGCTTTTGCAGATTTCATATAATATTGCAAAGCTTTTCGTAAATCTTTTTCTTCTGCTATGCCGTTTTCAGCATATGTGCCAAGTACAAAATAGGCATATGGGTTATTTTGTTCGGCTGCCTTTTCATACCATTTTTTAGCTTCGAATATATCTTCTTCTACAATATTACCGTTGGCGTAATAATCTGCTGCTTTAATTTGTGCTGAGGTAAGACCAGACTTTGCGGCACTAAGATATAATTCCATCGCTTTTTTTTTATTTTGTTCTACTCCATTTCCACATTCATAACATATTCCTAAAAGTTCCTGTGCTTCAGGTATATTGCCGTCTGAAGCCGATTTTAATAACGGCACTATTTCTGAAAATCCTTTTCCTTTCTCTATGTAAATTTTGGCGAGCATGTAAATAGCTTCTGGATCTTTTAATGCTACAGCTTTATTTAGGTATGTAATTGCAGTAAGAGGGTCTTTTTTTAGTTTGTATTCGACTCCACTAAAATAGAGTTTTGCCAACTCTCTATCTGCTGGTGCAAAGTTTGCGTCTGAACACTCTTTAAAGTAAATAATAGCCTTTGTTAAATCAGGTTTAAAAACGATAGATTCTGAATCTGATTTTAATTTAGCCCCATCACGATAATATAATGCCATATTGTACTTTGCCTGAATAACTCCACCTGCTGCTGCTTTTGTGTACCAGCGGATTGCCAAAATTTTATCTTCTTTTGTTCCTATTCCTTGATCATAGCACAATGCTGTGTTGAACATTGCGGCCTTATTATCTTTTTCTGCAGATTTTAGATACCATAAAAATGCAGCTGAACTGTCTTTGTCAGTATTTAAACCGTAGAAATAGCTGTTGCCTAGTTGAAGTGCCGCTTCACTATTACCTGCTGCAGCTTGTTCTTTTAAAGAAGAAATGGAATTGTTAATGCCAGCATAACTATTTAAAATGCTGTATATTAAAAAAATAACAGTTAATGTCAATTTGGATTTCATATTATATACTCACAAGTAACCAATTTTTGAGATAACTTCGCTATAATTTTTTTAAGTCGTCTATAAGCTCGCTGGGGTGAAAATATTTTTTGTTATTATCTATGCAAATCATAGTTTTTATAATAGTTTGTACTTCTTTGGAGATTTCACAGGTATTATTAAATAGATTTTCTTCGAGATTAATGTGTTTGTTTACTGTATCTTGCAGTGTTTTTGATTTTAGAGGATTTACTCCTGTTAACATTTCATAAAAAGTTATACCTAAATTATAAATATCGAAGTTACAGCTGGGAGCAGTTCCTGTGTATTGATTATAGCTCATATAATCTGGACTTCCCACTGGTCTCATTTTTGAATTCCAATCCCATTGATTTATCGCAGTGCCAATATCAGTGATTACTGCACTACCGTCTTTTTTCACAATAATGTTTTCTGGTTTTATATCTCTGTGTATAATTCTTGCATCGTTCCATCCAGCACAAAGGCCATTTGCTACATCGATGAGTATATTACATGATTGAAGTAAAGTGAGTCTGCCTTTTACTTTAATCAAATCACGCAGATTTGTCCCTTCTATCAACTCGGCGGCGATGTAGTATATTCCATTGTCATCTCCAGCTGATATGAATTTAACAATATTGATGTTTTCGATCGCTGCGGAAACTCTTGCTTCATATAAAAAGGAAAAAAGTGCATCATTATTTGCTGATCCTAAATTGAGTACTTTCACTGCAACGTATCTTTGCAAGGAAATTTGCCACGCTTTAAACACTGTACCTGAAGAACCTTTGCCAATTTTAGAAATTATGCAAAAATCATCGCCAAGGATTAAAATTTTTCTTTTTCTGACAACTGAAGGATATTTTATTTTGTTGCGGCACGTTTTACATTTAATAAAAATTATTTTAGGAAGTAAAAATTCAGGCTGAGCCATTGGGTGACCGCAGATAAGGCATGTGCTTTTTAAAATTTTCATAGAATTTTCAGACTTATTCACCGATGATTTTAACAAGAACGCGTTTATCTCTGCGGCCATCGAATTCACCGTAAAATATTTGTTCCCATGGACCAAAATCAAGCACGCCGTTGGTGATTGCAACTACTACTTCACGTCCCATAATCTGTCTTTTGAGATGTGCATCGCCATTGTCTTCACCAGTTCTATTATGCTCATATTGGGCGATAGGTTGATGAGGGGCAAGCTGTTCCAACCATTTTTTGTAATCAGAATGAAGACCGCTTTCATTATCATTTATAAAAACAGATGCTGTAATGTGCATTGCGTTACACAAAAGCAGCCCTTCTTTTATTCCAGATTCTCTTAAACAGTTTATTATTTCCCTTGTGATATTGACGAATCCCATTCTCTCAGGTAGATTAAACCAAAGTTCCTTGCGATAGCTTTTCATGTTCATCCTCCGTATTTTTTAGAAAACAAATTCATTTGATATAAATATTAAACTTACTATTTAGATGTTAAAGTTAAAAAAACAGATATATTCAAAAAATATTGACGAATTAAGTGCAGGAACTGTTGTTTCAAATTTTATACTTAAAACCCTAATTAAAAAAAATCCATTGATGGAAGAATGGTTTGCTGAAGATGTTGAATTAGGGAAATTGTATATTCTTACTTTTTTGTCGAAAAAGTTATCTCATGAAGAATGGGTTAAAAATCTTATAATTAATTTTCAACGTGATTCATTTACTGTTCATCATTATTTATCAGTAAAAAAAATATCTGTATTTAACCATAGATATTGTTTCATTTCTGATTATGCTGAGGGTAAAACTCTTGATAAAATTTTAAAATCAGAATTCAAAGTAAAAGAAAATGAAGCAATAAGAATTTTGTCTAATGTCGCCAAAATACTAAATGAAATATTTAAAAAAAGCTCCTCTTTTCACCTCAATTTAACACCTTCAAATATAATAGTTGGCTCTAAATGTGAAGTGTTTATTAAGGGTGGTGGAATCATTTCTGAAATATTTAGAAATATATTATCTTTTGATAAATATATAAATGAGTCCTTATATTATACTTCGCCTGAAAACATAAAAAGTGAACAGCTTTCTGAGAAATCAGACATTTATTCTCTTGGACTAATTTTTCACAATATGTTAGCAGGAACTAATCTTTTTGTTGGTACATCAGATTTTGATCTTATATCTAAACAGCTTGTGAAAGTTCCTGAACTTTCAACATTGAGAGAAGTTTGTTCGCGTAATTTGATGAATATTATTTCGCAAATGCTTTCAAAATTGCCCGAGAATAGATTAACCAGCTTGAATTTTTTTATCTCTTCTCTCGAAGGAATTTTGTTAAAAAAAGATATTGATGTTTCTCGTGCCTATACTCAATTCTGCAATGAAGAATTTTTAGATAATATCGACAACAAAACGGACTATCCTTCCCAAATTTATAACTTTAAAGACGAGAAAATGTGCGAGATAGATTTTTTTAAATTTCAATTTAAGTCTTATCTATTGCCTGCTATTTTGCTGATTTTTACCTATTTTCTTTTATTATTCGAAATCTTGAATATTTTTAATTTTAAGTTGACTGCTTTTAAAATTTTTGATTTTAAATTGAATTATTTGAATTTAGTTTGTTCATATTTGTTCGATTTTTGGCATACAGTGTTTGGCTTTAGAATGATTAACTACAATTACAGTATAAATATTGCCTCATTTTTCGAAGTTATTGTTTTTGTTTTTCTTGTGCTTTTTAGCGCTTTTTGGGGAGCTGAAGTGGCTGAAAAAAATAAGAAGAACAGGCTTGTGTATTTTCTTGCGGCCATTTTAATACCATTTATATTTCCTTTTTTAATGAAAAGGTTCCATTTTAAAAATAGTAATTCAAAGAAAGTAGAATCTTCTCTTTTGAAAATTTTCACAATGTTTGATCGTGAATATAAAATGAACCTTTTTAAGAAAATATCTTTGAAAGATAGTGGAAAGAGTAATGGCCCTTTTCTCTTTGAACTTAATGATAAAAGCATCATTAACCCTTTTAAAATTAAAGAAGCGTTTACGGATTCTGTCGAGGTGTGTTTAAATACGAAAGACGCTGATGTTGTTACATTGCAGATTCCGTATAGTAAAATAGAAAGATTTTATCTGAAACAATAAAAAATAGAAAGATTTTAATTATGAGCATATTATCATGGATTTCATGCGGGAATTATACAGATATAAAATACCATAAATTAGGGTCAATATCTAAAATAACAATCAATCGTCCTCAAGTTAGAAATGCATTTAGACCGTTAACCATAACAGAAATCGCAAATGCTCTTGAAAATTCCAGACAAGATAGTGAGATTGGAGTAATTATTTTAACTGGGGAAGGCGAGAAGGCATTCTGTTCTGGTGGTGACCAAAAAATAAGAGGTGATGCAGGTTATAAAGATGGAAATACCGTTGAAAGATTAAATGTATTGGATTTACAGCGTCAGATTAGAACATGTCCAAAACCTATTATTGCAATGGTTGCAGGTTATGCTATCGGTGGCGGTCATGTGCTTCATCTAATGTGTGATATTACAATAGCAGCAGATAATGCAATTTTTGGTCAAACAGGACCTAAGGTGGGGTCTTTTGATGGTGGTTACGGAGCATCTTATATGGCAAGAATTGTTGGGCAGAAAAAGGCTAGAGAAATATGGTTTATGTGTAGGCAGTATAATGCTAAACAAGCTTTAGAAATGGGGTTGGTGAATACAGTTGTTCCATATGATATGCTTGAAAAAGAAACCATAAAATGGTGTGATGAAATTTTGGCAAATTCACCAATGGCTATTAGATGTCTTAAGGCAGCATTGAATGCTGATTGCGATGGACAAGCTGGACTGCAAGAACTCGCTGGTAATGCGACACTTTTATTTTATATGTCGGAAGAAGCACAAGAAGGTAGAAACGCATTCAATGAAAAGCGGAAACCCGATTTTTCAAAATTTAAACGACATCCGTAGTGAAAATTGTTAGCTATGTTTTTGTTTTTATCATCTTTTTTTAGATGTAGATGACGATGCAAGCGAACGAGCCATGGCAT